>Ga0123341_1000691_pt1 | contig 22342 bp, 18 predicted proteins | sample Turbeapinknodule_FD_89959 | JGI IMG/M metagenome (GOLD analysis project Ga0123341, IMG submission 89959) | Root nodule microbial communities of legume samples collected from Mexico - Turtle bean Mexico pink nodule | ecosystem: Host-associated > Plants > Roots > Nodule | place: Mexico: Nepantla...
ATAGCTTCTCTCTCAAAAAAAGTATTTTTATATAATATTTTTTGTTTTTCTTCATTATATATCAAAATAATATATATATATATATATATATATATATGTATGTATGTATGTATATATATATATATATATGTATATATATATGTATGTATGTGTATGTATGTATGCGTGTATGTATGTATGTATATCTAAATTACTTTCTTTTTTATTTGCAGATCCAAGAGGGAAATATCACAGTAGGGAAGGAGGTTCTTAGTAGTCACGGTTTAGACTTTGACAGTAACTTCTATTGGATATCAGTTGGAGCCCTACTTGGTTTCACCATACTGTTTGATTTTGGATTTGTCTTGGCATTAACATACATAAAACGTAAGTCTTATCTTTGTTAATACAAGGAAAATAATAAAACAGTTACTTTATTTGTTCAATCCACTGACTTCAAGGGAAATGTATTCAGAGCCTAAGATGTCTCGAGCTTTAGTCTCAAAAAAGAAGCTCTCTCAGCTAAATGAACAAGGCAGAAGTGATAGTGTGGAACTGAAGTCAGTTACCGTTGATATTGGCCACACACCAAGGGGAAATCAAAGCACAGGTGAATAACGCTTCCATGATAAATTATATCAAACAAGAGTTCTTTCTTTCAAGCAAAAATAGTAAGGAATTTTGGTTTCTTTTACATGTTTGGTCATGCAGGGAAAATGGTCCTTCCCTTTGAGCCATTGTCAATAGCATTTAAGGATGTCCAGTACTTTGTTGATGTTCCTCCGGTAATAAGCTTACCTATCTTGTTTGTCATGATTTCGTGTTATTGACAATGTTGCCAATTAAGATTTTATAACTTTGTCATTCTGAGCAGGAGATGAAAAAACATGGTTCCGATGAGAAAAGGCTACAATTGCTCCGTGATATCACTGGAGCTTTTAGGCCAGGAGTTCTCACTGCACTGATGGGGGTCAGTGGAGCAGGGAAGACAACTCTGATGGATGTTCTTTCCGGAAGAAAAACTGGAGGTATCATTGAAGGAGAAATAAGAATTGCAGGATACCCTAAAGTACAAAAGACATTTGAAAGAGTTTCAGGTTACTGTGAGCAGAATGACATACATTCTCCATATATAACCATTGAAGAATCTGTCAAATACTCAGCTTGGTTGCGGTTGCCAACAGAAATTAATTCAGCCACAAAAGGGGTATGGTTTCCTTTGTCACTTGCACCATGGTTTTTCTTTCCTAAATAACAGATGCATTTTATAACTTTCTAAATTCTATGTATATCTACTGAACAGAAATTTGTTGAAGAAGTCCTTGAAACAATTGAACTTGACAGTGTAAAGGATTGCTTAGTTGGCGTACCTGGCCAAAGTGGCTTATCTACCGAGCAACGTAAAAGACTAACCATTGCAGTGGAACTTGTTTCCAATCCATCAATAATATTCATGGATGAACCTACATCTGGTTTGGATGCTCGAGCAGCTGCAGTTGTTATGCGTGCAGTGAAGAATGTTGTTGCCACTGGCAGAACCACTGTTTGCACTATACACCAACCAAGCATCGACATATTTGAGACTTTTGATGAGGTAGTCCAAAGTGCATTCTGTTGTCAAAATCTGTGAAATAGCAGCCTTTAAAATATAATAACTTTCTATCTAATGCACAAATAAATCAGTGTATTCATCTCTCTCGGTGATTCAGTAAATATCTTGATTTCTTGCTTCTAGAATTGGAAGTAAGTGGCATGTAGCAAAATTTGACTACCCTTATTTGCAAATCTAGAAATAAAATGCATGATATTACCTTCTCTGTCATGGCCAGCAACTAAAATTTAGTTATTTTCATGCAGTTGATTCTAATGAAATCTGGCGGACAGATTATTTATAGTGGAATGCTAGGCCATCATTCAAGTAGACTGATTGAATATTTTCAGGTATGCTCAAACCAACAGCAAAGTAGATAGCAGTTTAGATTCTGGATGGATCAATGATCATTTTATTTTCTTACGATAGTCTCAAATATGTTAATGACTAAATTAAAACTGCCCTTAGGGGAGTGTGTACCTTTGCCGCTCCTTCATTTAAACTGTTAAAATTTGTAGCTAATTAATTTCACTGTCCATCAGAATATACCTGGGGTGCCAAAGATCATGGACAATTATAATCCTGCAACCTGGATGTTGGAAGCTACCTCTGCATCTGTAGAAGCAAAACTCAAAATAGATTTTGCTCAAATATATAAGGAGTCACACCTTTACCAGTGAGCATCCAATCGGCTATTCTTCATTTTACAATTTTTTTAAACTTTTGTTTTTCAGAATTTACGTGCCATAACTGTTTTCAGTTTTAATGGTAATGATAATAAATTTCAAAGATTACTTATCCCAAATTTTGAATTACTGTTTCTGTTTCTAGGGATACCCTTGAAGTGGTAAGAGTGTTAAGTGAACCAGCACCAGGTTCGACAGACCTACATTTCTCAACTAGATTCCCACAAAATAGCTTGGGACAGTTCATGGCATGCTTATGGAAGCAACACTTGTCCTATTGGAGAAGTCCTGAGTACAACTTAACACGTTTCATATTCATGATTGTTTGTGCAATAATATTTGGAGCAGTATTTTGGCAGAAAGGGAATGAAATGTAAGTTTGTTTTCATATACTTATAATTTTTCCTGAAAATAAACTCATTCATTTTTTCTCCAAAAAGAAATATGTATGTTAAAAGAATCTCCACAACCTCAAACTCCAGATAGTGGAGATGCAACATTTTATCCCTATACTTCATTCGTTCCACTGTCTGTCTTCAACATATGGACTCGAGTAGAAAGGAGATTATTAAATTAACATATCTCAGGTTCTTTTACTTTTGATAAGTTCTGTCAACAGAGAGAAGCTGAAATCCATAAAATAGTACTTTCAGCACCTTCATTGTGATAACCACAGAGAGAAGCAAGTGAATTACTCAACCAAGTGCCATGAATAGTGTGCCTTACGAAAGCATAAAACAATATGAATTTTGTGTCATAGTCATATTAGGGAAAATCAACATAAGTGCTTGCATGATTCTAGTGTAGTCTTAAACTTGAAGTTGTACAGATGAAAGTGCTGACATATACTTCTTCTTTGGTTAAAGAAACAATCAGCAGGATTTGTTCAACGTACTTGGATCCATGTATATTGCTGTAATATTCTTGGGTCTAAATTACTGCTCTACAATTCTGCCATATGTGGCTACTGAGCGTGCTGTTTTGTACCGAGAAAAGTTTGCTGGAATGTATTCTTCCACTGCTTATTCATTTGCACAGGTTTGTAGTTACTTTAAACAAATTCAAGTAGTACTTATTTGATAGGAAAAATAAATGTTATTAAATCAGTAATATTCTTTTCTTAATGCAGGTGGCCATTGAAATACCATATATCTTAGTGCAATCAATTTTATATGTGGCCATCACATATCCAATGATAGGTTTCCATTGGTCCGTTCAGAAAGTGTTTTGGTACTTCTACACCACATTCTGTACATTTTTGTACTTTGTATACCTTGGAATGATGATAATGTCAATGAGCTCGAATCTCGACATAGCATCTGTATTGTCAACCGCAGTCTACACCATATTCAATCTCTTTTCTGGATTTCTCATGCCAGGACCGGTAAGTCTTTTGGATCTACCAAAATTTCTCTATACTAATTCAGTGTTTATGGCATCACAAGGGCTTGAATTTCTACCTTAATATTATATTTGCATCCAAAATACTTTTTGAGGGAATTTGGATCCAAAGTTTTCTAGGATCCAATCCAATCCCACCCAAAATGCTTACTTTTAAAGGTGAATTTTATCCTTCCCCAAAATGTAATCCATTCCATTGTTGAAGGATCATACTGCCTATCAACATCAAAGTTCATAATTAAACGACTTTCACAGATAATCATTTTTTGAATTTTTCTTTATAGCATCCGGAACAACAGAATCATACTGCATCTCTGAATTATATCAGTAACTTAATACATGTGTTTGACTGGGGGAGCTGAATGTCCATAGTCCATGTCAATAAGTACAAGATGCTTTGAAGCCTTAGATATTAACTATGCTTCTTAATTGCAGAAAATTCCTAAATGGTGGGTTTGGTGCTACTGGATTTGTCCTACTGCTTGGTCCTTGAATGGCCTCCTAACTTCACAATATGGAGATTTGGAGAAGGAGGTAACAGTCTTTGGGAAGCGCCAATCAGTTGGTTCTTTTTTACGAGATTACTATGGTTTCCGGCATGACAGATTAAGCCTTGTGGCTGTGGTGCTCATTGCTTACCCAATTGTTTATGCTTCTCTGTTTGCTTATTTCATAAGGAAAATGAATTACCAAAAGAGATAAGACAGACACAGACACAGATTGGTTCTTCTGCAGTGTGGTGTCTTCAATTTTCATGTATAGAAATATAGAAACATGTGGCTACATAGATTAGCAAGATGTCTACAGCAAGATACTCTCATATGTAACATGTAATGTTCAAATTTGTTTTATAGTTTTGATGTTGGTTATGTAGATCCCTGCCAAAAGAGGAGGAAAATGAAGAAGTGAAAAAACCTTTCTATCAGGGGCTTACAGACAAATATGTCAACAAGTGAGATAGGTTTATGAGACATATTTTTTCAAGAAAGCTAGTTATGTAGTAATAAAAAATATTCAAGTTGTACAAGTTAAAATAACACTATTTAATTAGAAAACTCTTTGTATCTATAATATATATGTTTCATTTTACTTCTCTTAGCTTTTATTATTATTTACATCCCTGTCAATTTATGTTTTCACTTTAGTTATTGATTGATGCCAAGGGATCAATATGGACTAATGACCTCACTAGCAAATATTCCGTAACAAACTCGTTGTTTTATTAATAATAGAGATTAAAATGAGAATCTTTTAATATAAGAGGAACTTGTATAAAAAATTATTATTTTATATGGATAGAAATTATAAGGTGAGAGAGTAATTTTTTTAATAAAACAGTATAATTAAATATTATGACTAACTTTTTAAAATTAAGTTGTCTTGTTTGTATTAGATAGATGGGTAGAAGTATAAAACTATTGCATTGAAAGATTGCACACTAAAATAAGTTTGTCTATGTTTGTGTACCTGCATGTCATCATAAGAACACATTATTCTGAACTAGTCATTTATCATGTTATGCTTGTGTTGGAAAGGTGAAGATTACAATAATGAATGATTATTATAACAAAATAACGAGGTAAATGTATTTTTTTTAAATCATCCCTCTTAAGCTATCACAGGAATATAAAAAATTGAGTCATAATTAAAGAAATTTCAGAGACTCTTGAAAATTTGACATAACTGTAGGAGAACTAAAAGAAAATGGCACTGTTGAAGTGTGGTGTATGGTATCTCTCCTCCATAATTCAGCGTGAATCAGTTTCATTGGTTTGTTTAAACACCTGCATTAGTCGAAGGAGGATGAAGAGTGTGTTCAGCTCCCAGCAATTACTCAGATAAGAGGTTTAGCTTGAATCCATGATGGGTTGTGAAATGTGGGTATGCAAGCTTTCAATCATTTATCATCAGGAGGCAGATAATTGTACAAGGAGGAAACTCTCGATACATTCATGAGTTTTTTCTATGGAAAAAATTGAAGATGCAACGCATTAATACTGAACTAAATTGTGAGATATCCTGTTTTGGAGGAGAGAAATTGTTGTTTCTCTCTTCCCATTAGAGAAATAATGTCCACTCTCCAATCCATATGATGTTCTTTCTTTTCCATTTTCAGAATTATTTGTTGTAGTACTGAAGCAAACTTCAAACTAAGTGCTGTTGTGGATGACCATGGGATAGTGTCTCAGAGTAACCATAAATAAGTCCCATATCGTTTAGGATAAATAAGAATCACTTGGCTTTTATTATAAAAGAAGCATGAATTCTCTTTAACATTCATACCTTTCTCGGCCTTTTGGCTAAGATCAAGTGTAGTATCTGTTCTTATCAGTTTAATATCTGATATGTGGGTTATTAACCCACACGATATTAAATTAATTTTTTGAAGGGGAGATTCCACTACAATAGCTTGCTATTGAGGATCTCATGTGTCGCTCAAGTTTTGCACTATAGCTTGAGCCTGGCACGCCCTACCAATTAAGTTAAAGGATTTTAAAACTATTTTGTTCTTTTAAATTTTCCATAGTGTCTTTCTTTAATAATTTTGGTATTTGATTACACGTTTCTTATGTTAGTGTGACTGTGGATGTTATCTAATATTACAATGTTTTTGTTTTAATCTTTTTCCATTTAGGTTACATGTTTTCCCAGTAGGTTTATTGTAAAGTCTTTTATCTAATATTATAATGATTTCCTTTTTTTTGTTTGGCATTTAGGTTCCTTATGTCTTCCAATTTGGTGTTATTGTGAAGGTTGTTATCTAATATTATAATGATTTTGTATTTTTTTATTTGGCATTTAGGTTATTTAGGTTTTCCAAGTTGGTGTTATTGTGAAAGTTATCTAATATTATTACTTGTCTCTCTCTTTGATTTTATCTACACAATTTTTTGAAATATATAGGGGAATATGATGTTTGTGTTATCAGCACTGGCATCTTACATCATTTTACCTCTTCTGGAAATTGAGTTTTCCAATACAATAAGCAAATAGAATGGCAATTGAAACAGGAAAGATAATGAGAACCACACCAACTACACCAAGAAAATCATGGTGAAACCCATAATAATCTTTCAAAAATTGGACAATTGTTTTCTTTTCTCCAAAGGCTGATATTTCTTTGACTTCATCTCCATACTGTGAAGTAAGCATTCCATTCAATGCCCAAGACATGGGGCATAAATAATACATCCAAATCCACCACTTCGGAATTTGCTGCATTGTAAAAAATAAATAAAACATTTAGTATCAGTATAGGTTTTATGATACATTAGCTTAGGTGTTAAACCGTGATTATCCTACAATCAGTCCAACAGCTCTTATTGAATACACTAAGAAATTTGGAACATTTGATAAAGAGTTAAATTAACTCTACACTATCATATAATGTTGAATTTGAATATATTTATACATCATGAATTTTCTTTGGTCAAAAGTGAAAAATATTGTTTAGTGTATTCCATTTCTTAATAGGTCCTCTTTACTAGCTGAACAAAAAACTGTGTATTTCCTGTCATTGCAAATGTAAATATAAAAATAACATCATATGAAACTTACAGGTCGTGGTACAAAGTACCCGGAAAATAGATTGAGCATGGTGTAGGAAGATGAAGCCACAATAGAAGCCAATTGAACATTTGGTGTCAATGAAACAAGGAGCATCCCTAGATAATTGAAGTATAACAAATTGCAGAACATACTGTAGAGTAACCAAAATATTTTATAAGCAGACCAATCATAACCCAACATAGGATATGTGATTATCACATGTACAACCACTTCAATGATTAGATAGGGAACCTCAATTAGCACCTGCAAAAGATATAAAACCAAGTTACCTTAAAGTTATTGGAAGAGTCACCAAAACATAAACATTGAGTAAATTAGTGCAATACTTGATGTGCTCCAATTGTGGTGAAGATGATTTCCTTATTTTCTTAATGAATAAAAATATTTGAAAATGAGTGATGAATTCAGATTTTGAAGAGAAATACCTGTGCAAAAGAATAGGCCCAGGGAGAGTACATTCCAGCAAATCTTTCACGGTACAGAACAGTGCGCTCTGTTGCCACATATGGCAAAACTGATGAGCAGTTATTTATCCCAAAGAAGAGTACAGCAGAGTACATTGCACCAAATACATTGAACACATCTTGTTGGTTATTTCTGTGAAATAAACAAAACAAAATCATGCAGTCATTAAAATGCAGCTTATTTCAATATATTAAGCAAATGCATTTTAAATATTCCATGTTTTTTTTGATGTAGAATACAGAGAATAAAATTTTGACCACTAACATTTTCTTTCCTTTCTTCCAGAACAGTATTCCAAACAGAATAGATAAGGCAGTCACAAAACAGATGCGACTCAAGTTGTATGAAGGACTTCTCCAATAGGACAAATGTTGTTTCCACAAACATGCTTTGAACTGTTCCCAACCATTTTGTGAAAAATGAGATGGAAAATACAAATCTCTAGAGCCTGGAGGTGGTGAACTTAATTGCTCAACCAACTCTTTGTTCTGTCTGCATTCAGTGAGTAAATATCATGTAAAGATCACATGCATATGAATTATAAACACTCTACTAGAAAAACATCTTTTAAATTCCCAGAGTCATTATTTAGTTACATGATATTGGATATATATGCTAATTGCAATGCTAATATGCATTACTATTATCATTTTTATTAAAACAATATACATGCTTCAGTAGATGGAGCTATTAGTTTTGTTATTTATTTAGGATTTTAAACTTGCAATTGTTTGAAAATTTTATTATATTTATTTAGGGTGTTTGGCTATGTTGGTGTAGTCAATGAACTTTGTAAAAAATTCAAGAGATTTTTTATTATTATGTGATGATGGAATCTATTTCTATAATGAAATAATATACTATATTCATCTTATATCAAACTCATATTAAGTGAAATTGTCTATCAAATATATAAGCTGCACCAGAAGAATTGAAGCAATAAGAACTTCCAAAATCAGTCAATCCTAATGGGTCCAGGTTCATCTAGGGAGTAAGTATTCTGTGAACTTGCAATCAGTTACCTTGGATTGTTCTATTCTTCTAGCAAGATAATGTATTCTTTTTGCTTGAATATCCACTTTAAAGTTAAAAAAGATTTGCAAATAGAGATGTTATATAGGAGCAAGAAGTAGAGAAAAATAGTTTATACTACCTAAGTTTAAACTAGAAACTATAATCAAATAAATCAAGCAGTGGCACATAAATAAAATTCTGTGATTCCTTACTCGTATAAGGTTGATTCCTTATAAATTTGGGCAAAATCTATTCCGAGTTCGGATTCTGCTGATCTTGAAGTAACCTCTAGCATCCATGTTGATGGGTTGTAGTTGTCTTTAATCTTTTGCACTCCCGGTATACTCTTTATATCAAAAGATTTAAGAATGCAAACCAAGATTTTGCAATCAAACATTTGTGATGAAAAAGAAAAGTTGGGTATGATATAAGAAACTGACCTCAAAGTATTCAATGACCCTACTTGAATGCTTCCCGAGTGGACCAGCATAGATTAAGCGTCCTCCAGTTTTCATGAGAATAAGCTTAAAGGATTACGTGAAAAGAACGTTTTAGTTAATTTAATTGTGCATTGTCCCTTGAAGAGATTCAACAATGAGATAAGCATCAGACATTTCCTGAGTTAATTGGTATTAGAATCTTTATCTAATTATGATGAAGATAATATATTAAGTATCAAGGGTCCTTCTAAGATGTTGCACAAGAACTTGATTTTGTAACTTTAAAACAGTGTCTTGTTTGAAAAGTACTCATTATTTAACCTCTTTATGGTGAGCTTAAGCAATTGGATACACAGGCTCAAAGGCTCTGTCATAACATCTGGTTCATTATAAATCAAAAATCTACGTTAAGGGATTTAGGTTACCTCATCAAATGCCTCAAATATATCAATACTTGGCTGGTGAATTGTGCATGCAACAGTTCTTCCTGTTCCAACTACATTCTTCACTGCTCTCATTACAACTGCAGCTGCCCTTGCATCTAGACCTGTAGTTGGTTCATCCATAAATATAATTGAAGGATTGGCAACAAGCTCAATGGCTATCGTCAGTCTTTTTCTTTGTTCAGTCGATAAACCACTAATATTTGGCATGCCTACTAAAGAATCTTTGACCCCATCCAGCTCAATAGTATGAATGACATCATTCACAAATTCCTGAAAAACAGAAAGAAGGCATAAAAGGAAATGAGTCCCAGTGAACAAGCTCAAAATTTGAAAACAAAAATGCTACACTGAGAGGAGAACCATACAGCTTTAGTTTTGGCATCAATCTGAGAAGGAAGCCGAAGCCAAGCAGAAAACATCACAGATTCTTCTACTGTTATGTTTGGAGAATGTATGTCATTTTGTTCACAGTAACCTGATACTCTAGCAAATGTGGCCTGAACCTTAGGGTAGCCACCAATTCTAATCTCTCCTTCTATAATACCACCAGTCTTTCTTCCACACAGGACATCCATCAAAGTTGTTTTCCCTGCTCCACTGACTCCCATCAGTGCTGTTAGTTTGCCAGGTCTGAATGAACCTGTGATGTCAGAAAGGAGCTGAAGCCTTCTCTCAGTAAAGCCTCTATTTCTCATTTCCTGCACCCAATATGGTATAATTTCCAACTACGTCAATGCATGTAACTTAATACTCAAGAACTAGCAGTACTTAAATTCATTTAAGTTACCAAAGGGGTATCAACATAGTACTGGACATCATGAAATGCTACTGCCAGTGGCTGGAAAGGTAGAACCAATCCTCCTGGAGAAAAATAGAGAAAGAAAGAATGGAGAAACATAAGTTTAACAGAAAAACTTATATTCAAGATTTACACCAAAGTAAATCACAATATAAAATTTCACTGGTACACATGAACAAGACAAGAGCTCACGCTTTCTGGTTTCTACAGTATTTTCAATCGGAGAAGTAACAAGTTTCTTGTCTGCACCAATGCTACTGTTGTTTTCTTGCTGTTCCTGTAACTCTGAATTCTTCTCAGAAGATACAAGTGTTCGAGATCTTGCAGGAGCTGATGGAGCAATGCCAAAGTGAAGGTTACAATATAGGTCTAAGAGCATTATTGTTCACCACAGAACATGCCCAAGTAAACAATGCTAAATGAACTTACCATTCAAGAAAGTCAGCATCAAGGTAAAACCTACATTGAACAGCACTGTGAATCCAATTAAGGCAGCAACTGATATCCAATAAAAGTAACCATCAAAGTTTAGCCCCCGGTTATCAAGTACTTGGTGACCCATTGTGCTGTTTGCAGACATCTTCAGTGAGAACAAAGGAACGAAATTAGATGAGGAATTTTATAATTGCAGCAAGCAGGCCTTCACATAATTGAGTACTCTCAGCTAAATGACAAAATTTCATGAAAGCAGAAGTAAAAGTATCCTTTTGAATTCTTGTAACCAAATGAAGTTAACTGGTCAATTCATCTCATCAATAAAAAAGAAAAGAGTAGCCAAGAGCATTTAGTTGCACGCAATGTATGTTCTTTGAAGCACAAAAGGAGTTATACATGATTACCTTTTCCCACCTAGGAGCAAGAAATTCATTCACAGTTAAGCCTATCTCTCCATATGACACAGGAGAAACCCAAAATCCCCATCGCAACCAAGACGGCATATATGCTACAATGGAAAAGCAACTAAATTTATTTTCTGAACAAAACTCCCCGTTAAAAAGGTAAATCAGTTCTGGATTCTTACGTTTTGGAATGATGAAGCCACCAAATAGTAAAACAACTACTATGGCCACAGTACCAGCTGTTACAGAAGAAACCACAGTTTGAAAAATTGAGGCAATAAATCGAAACATGGATACCGAAGTCATGTGTACGACAAACAGGAGAAGGAACTGGCGAAAGAACCTGAAGAAAAAAGTTCAAGTCAAAACTTGGTTAATATGAATGAGATTCCGAAACAGTTTTCGGGTAAAGAAACAACACAAAACCACTAAATGATTTCATATAGATTCTCCAAGAAGCCTATAGCATCATTGTTAACAAATCATATTGTGTTAAATTCTGGAGACAAAGTTGTGTTCAAATGTAGTACTTTCTACTAGATCGTATAAATTCCATCAAGGACTAACCTTCCAATCTCGGGGCTGTAACCAATGACATAATAAGAAAGTGATGTCCAAATAAAAGATTCCAACAATGAAAGTGGAATCTTTAAAACAGCAGATGGTATTGTATAAGCCCATGCCGGAAAAAAGGACAACTCTTTTTGCTTGTAAATAACTGCAAGTCTTGATACAGTCATAGATAGTTCTGGAAATCCATCGACCAGTAGAATGACGAGTGAATAAAACAATGAACCCATAAAATAATTCCCATGGACCACATCAACAGCCATTCGTGTTCGAATGAAAACAGTCATTGCTACAAATGCTACGATGACAAGCTGCATGGATGAAGAATTTGAGAAAGTTGGGTACAGTTATCACGATAGAAAGGCATGGTAGTGAAAAGAAAAGCCTACAAGTACCTGTGTTGACTTGAATACATAGACAAAAGAGTTTCTTTTCATTAGAAGAATTTCCCTCATCATGCAAGCCTTAAATAATTCCCATTTTGTCAATGAGTACTTTTTAAATACAAGGGCATTGTTGTGGCTCTGAGACTTATCAAATGGCTTCAAGAGCTCCTCCTCCAACTTTTTACCTAAAGGGCTATCCTTAAATTTCTTAATGAACTGGTCAATTGAAACATAACTGTAAGGTTTTTCTGTGATACTCCAGTACTGTGCTTGATCTTTCTTAGAGATTACCTACATTTTACAAGTATTTCACATAATCAAATTCTGAAAATATCATGTTAGAAAAGGAAGTATTCAGTTAGATTGAACATACTTCCTGAAGAAAGTCAGCAGTGCCTTTTCTTTGTGGGCATTTAAACCCACAGTCCTCAAAGAACTCAAGAATGCAATCACGTGGACCGTGGTACACAATTTTTCCTTCTGCCATTAAGACAACATCGTCAAAGAGATCAAAGGTCTCTGGTGCTGGTTGAAGGAGTGAAATTAATGCAGTGGCATCTGTGATATGCACTAGATGCTGAAGACAGGAAATAATCTGGAAAGTAGTGGAACTGTCTAAACCATTGGATATTTCATCCATAAATAGTGCTTTTGTTGGTCCAACAATCATCTCTCCTGTACAATATTCCAGAATCAGGAACAATCAGGAACACAGTCACCTCATATGTCAACTAATGCTCTAAAATTCTATAAATTTAATAAGCTGCTATTATGCAGTGTAGTAACAATACCTGTAGTTAACCTTTTCTTTTGACCACCAGATATACCTCTTCTTATTGGATCTCCTACTAATGTATCAGCACATATATCAAGACCAAGTATCTGCATGTGATTGTAATAGTCAATAAACAATAAATGAGCAGTATTTGGTAGAGATAATGATATTAACTATAGCTTCATGGAGAAAATGAACAGACTACCTTTAAAATATAGTCTGTCTGAAGGCTACTCTTAAGTCCATTTATTGATGTTGCCTGTACCAGAAACAGTGCTATTGAATTAATACTAACCAACACTTGGACAACAAAATAGCATGAAGACTTTTCAATGACTATACTGAAACTACAAAGTAATGAACCAGTTATCCCACAAATCATTTATAAACAAAATTATTACAAGTTTTTCTGACCTCACTTTATCTGAAAACAATAGGCACTTATCATACTGAAATTCAGGTTTAGAAGAGTGAAATTGGGTTAAGAAAACAATCATAACTTATTATGTCTTAAAATTTTAACTTTGGTCTTACTCAACCCTTGAAAAACTTGTAATGGATGACTAAAATGCAGCAGAATAATGTATTATTTTGCAATAATATTATTATATCAAGTAAAGAAACATCGTAAGGTGAATTTATTTATTTATTTTTATTGAAAAATTGAAAAAGTTAAGCTTTATTTGTTATTAGGATATTTTTGTTAAACATAGAGAAACTTGACCAAAACATGGAAGTGGACAGAGAAAAATGAGCTGAACAGTACCTTCATATATGCATCTAGATCAGGATCAGGAAATATTCCTGCCTCTTTCTCCCTTCTACTGACTTCCATCAGGAGTTCTTTCATACATGGAAAAAAAGCCATCACTCATCTCTAAGGTTAATTTATGAAATTTATTTATTTTTGTAACTTTAAGTATACCTACCGGCTCGGCTTCCTACTCCTTGACAACGAGCTGAGAAATCAATTGTTTCCCTCACAGTCATCTCTGGAATATGCAAATCATATTGGCTAACATATGCTGATGATTTCTGAGGGATGAATTCGTCGAGTATATGTCCATTGTAAGAAATGTCCCCTTGAACCTATGATGCACCACAACAATCATGGAGAAGACTCATTTTTCAAATAAACTAAATACAGATATTTAGTTCATTCTGTCTAATGCATAAAGGCTTGTCGAATGGCTTCATCTTTAGCTAATAGGGTATGACCAAAAAATGAAAGTAATAAGAAAAACAGAGTAAATTTAGATTCAGGAGTGTGTCCATGTTTTTTTACAAAGAATTGGAAGATTTAACTGGTTTCTGGAGAAGTGACATTTGTTGTTTCTCTGATCCCTTAGAGAAATAATGTGTTTACTTTCAATTCCTCAGTTGTTATTCGTTTCTCAATTTCAAACCCAGCAGTGTTATACAAAAATAAACTTCAGATTTTGGTGCCCGTGTAATGACTGAGACAAGGTCTCATTTGAGTAAGAATGACTAAGTCCCATATGGCTTAAGAGAGATAAAAATCATTTGGGCTTTTACTATAAAATAGACATGAATTCTCTTCAACATTCATACCTTTCTCGGCCTTTTGGCTAAGATCAAGTGTAGTATCTGTTCTTATCAGTTTAATATCTGATATGTAGGTTATAAACCTACACGATATTAAATTAATATTTTGAAGGGGAAGTCCCAAATAGGAGCTTGCTTCTAGGGGCTTCAATTGTCGCTCATGTGTTGCACTATAACTTGAGTGTGGCAAACCCTCTATTAAAGTTTAATAATGTTTGCAACATATATTTTGGATACAAATTTAGATATATTGTTAAACTTTTTTTATGTAACTTAAGTTTGACAAACCCTGTATTAAAGTTTTCTAATGTTTGCAATATTTATTTAGGATACAAATTTAGATATATTGTTTAACTTATTTTATTTAATAATGTTTGCAACTTTTTTTGGATACAAATTTAGATATATTGTTAAACTTTTATTATAGTTTATTAATGATTGTTGCCTCTAATCTGAAAATAAATTTAGATAAATTATCTTGAAATTATTTTATTCCTGGATTTTTTTAAATTTACTATGTGAAAGGTCTGAGATTTAGAACCTTTAGATAATGACTTAGCTTTCCAGCCAATGCCAACAACAATGTTGTTTTACCACTTGCTGGTGGACCCAGCAATAAGGTCATCCTGCAATAGAATAAAATGCAATAAATTATAAATCATTGTCTTTACACCATACTGAATATACTAATATTAAATTCAATGAATAAATAATTATGTTGTAATTTGCAATTGACCTTCCCGGATTAATAATGCCACTGGTATTTTTGATGATGCTTTTCTTCAAATCTTGAGAATTCAGAACTGACAATTTAGTAGTGTCCTTGAGAAAAAAGGAGAAACAAGAGGAGAGTCTTAGACAGTGAGAAAAATAAAAGATTAGAGTGTTATTAAAATATTAATGTTTTTAGAGAAGTTACTTGCAATTCATATAAAAAAAATACTTACAAGCATAAATTCTTTCAGGGTATTCCACAGTGTAGGTATGGGTTTGCCCTTAACTATCTTACACTCTGCTTCTACACACAGATTGTGATACCTCACTTCCACTGTGGGCAACTTAATACCTACTCTACAGAGAGTAAAAAAACAATATTAACCATCTTTCCATTTGCTTGATATTCATAATTTTAAATGGGTGTTCACAATTTTGAGATTTAGTGGACACCACTCCACCATAAATATTAAGACAGTATAATTCACCCCATTAGCTCATGATATTTCCATACATGCAATATTAAAAACAAAAAATTAGCTGACCTGTAAAATGATTAATAAAAGGAAACAGTTCAAAGTAACATGCCATATCCCCAAAGGGAAAGAAAGAGAATCTAGGAAAAATAGTTACTTGTCAATTCTTTTCCTGAGTTTCTGCAGCAGTAGAAGATTATCATTTTCAATGTGCTTAATAAGCTTTTCTATGAACATGTGCCGTTCTTGAGCTCTAAGCTTGGTGACATCAACAACCTGCTTCCCTTTAGTTTTCTCATCTGTTTCCATGCCATCATAAACATCAAACAAAGCTGAAGTAATCCTCTCATAGGTTGGTAACCTCTGAAGTTCAGCCCATTGTAAAGCTTCTATCTGGTCATCATCTTGTTCCAAGGGATTTATGCTTGAAATGCTCTGGAAACTAGAGGCATGACTTCTAAATGAGGACCTTATGCTCCTTCCTATCTCAGCCAACTCAATCCTTAGAGACTCTATCTCATCTTCACCAACTAGTTGTGCCATCTCAAGGCAACACTATCCTGATTAAACCTCAGTTGGAGTGCATATTTTTCACTTCTAAACATTATATAGAAATCTCCCTGCTGCTTTGATAAGCTTGACAGTGGCAGTTGCTGATGTAATGCATTATGTCATGTATTTGTCTTGTTGCGTGAATGACAATTGAACAAGCTGGTGTCAAATGAAAATTACAACTACAAATCCATATTTTTTTTAATATTATTAGTGTAACAGAGCTTTCACAGATACATTAATTAATCACCAAAGTCCATGCTGAAACATGATTGAAAATATTTTACTAGGAAACAGAAAGGTATACATGGTCAAAATTTAATGAAGACACGCAAGGATATATCAGTGTGGCATGCATGATTCATTCATTTTTCACTGTCATTTTGTGAAACAAGCTTTCAGCCTAAAAGACCTGCATTCTAAATTCTGGCTAGATCTCTTCCATTCCTCAAATGTGAATAGGAGCACTTTTTGGAATATCAAGATGTTTAATATACAATTCCAGCGTCCTGTTAGGGAAGTCCTAGATGGAATATTTATATTATATAGCGGCATCTATACTCTTGGTTCCAGAAGGAATACATAAATGTTATGTAAATCATTGACCTCGTGACTCATGTTATTGGGTGTAGTGATGAACCAGACCAGGTGTTTTCACAAGAAAAACAAACTAGTGAATTTAAGCAGAAAATATAAAACAAATGTCAAAGCATTATTACAAAATATGATTTTGAATTTAATTCAATGTTAATTTTTGGTTTTTTACAGACCCTGGCCTTTTCACTAGAGCAAGAGCATCCCATCTCAAAAGCTTTTTAAAAAAATAAATCATTCAAAAAAATTACCTGTGTTATTTATGCAGTAACAAGGACCGATTTCAGTCTTCTTTATTATTAATATTATTTGTGGTTGATCTTGGTCATGAGCTGGTCATATGAAGGTTGAAAGGAATCAAGAAACATTTGAAAAATCAGACATCACCGCAGAGAGATTACTGGTATTTAAGTTGTTATTAGAACACATTGCACACACTTACTTGCCATTCCTTTCTCAGCCTTTTTTATACTAGTGGGTTCACACTATATTGCATCCGAGGTAATGAACATCAGAACTACTGCGTCTTGAAGGGTTAAAAGAGGAAGGTAACAATAATATAATATGGAAAAATATGATCTATTAGAAAATGATTAATCTGATGAGTTTTGATTTGTGTTATTTGTGCAAGAATTTGTGAATTATGTAATTCTGAAGAGTGGAAATAGACACAACCAGTAGTGTCACCAAATCAGACTTATATAACAATCACTATTAAGGAAAAAAGAAACTGCATCCTCTAGGTTTTACTGTGTTGTGGCTGTTTTCTTCCATTACACTTGGCCATTTTGCTCACTTCTCTAGGCACTTCTAAATATGAGTTAGTCACATGTTTTTATTTCTTTTAGGGGAGGTTAAGGTTGATTACATCCTTTATGTTACTCTCACTCTTATCAATTTTGGCTATACTCTCCAACTTTGAAGATTAGAGAGTTAATGGAAGACTCTTGGACAAGACAAGTGACAGGGTGATTGGCAGATGAAGTTACAGGTAGGGGACACAAGAGTCACAGACAGTAAGATTTTTATCTCCTCATAAATAATTTTTATTTTTTATTCATTTGAGGTTGATGTTGATCTAATGATCCCACCTTAAACTTGGCTCAGAGCTATGATAAATTATTTTAGGTTTACAACCACTATGTTTTCACAACTGTTTGCTATTCATGCTTGTTTTAATTTTGGCTCTCTGCTACTTGTGGTTTAGTTTAATATAATTTTGTTTAATATGCATCTTTAGGCTTTGAGTGTGTTTGTTATTGTTTGTCAAATCAGTTAGATCCTGATATAATTGATATAACTAACACCCTTGGCATCAACTAAGACAATATGTTAATATTCAAGGGATCCTTTCAGAAATATACCTCATCTTTAATGCAACTAATCTCTGGGATTTTTTTTGGGGTGAATGAATGTATGGGAGCATGAGTATAAGATTTTATTTCTTTATTTGTTTATTATTCTACTGCATCACATACTTTCATAGTAATTATTTTTTATTTTTTGCTGAACGTGAATCTTATGTAAAAAGATGGAACCATTTTGAAATTACATTATGTCACTAGAAGAAATGTTTGTATAATAATTTACTGTTATGCACTGCACTGAAATCCTAGTGACTACTTGGATTATGAAATTCATTAACTTTGCTGAACCTAACGCTTGTTTATTTGTCTTGGTATTATTTAAGTACTGGTAAGATAGTGTTATAAATTTACTGTAGTTTTGTGTGTTTTAACGTGCAGAATCTCTATTAAAGAAATCTTTACTCACATGAATGATGGGCAACAAGGACAATTGTAGAACCAATTGTAGGTGCATCAAATCATAAGAGACAAAATTGAGTATTCCATTTAGTAGTTCAATTGAGTATTCCATTTAGTAGGAAATTAGTTCTTCGATTGCAAAACTAGGTGGAATTCTACATTTTAATGCTTCAAGTAGTCATACAATACAAATATGTATTTGTGACTCTTGTCCTCACAACCACCAATCACCCACCCACTTGCCTCCTCCAGAAGTCTTCCACAATTAGTTCATCAACTCCCCCAATCTTCATATTTGGAGAGTATCGCCAAAATGGTAAGAATCAGAGTGGCATAACCTGAGCACCGTTTAAAGTATCCATAGCAGATTTTGTCATCGAGTATAGATTTCTTTTTGCCATCCCTAGCCATGGTGGGATTCACAGAACAGAACAAGCATAGATACTACAGATCGTAGACCATATTATGTATTGAAAAGGTATGATCCTGAATTTTATTATTTCCTCACGTCATTGTTATAGACTAGCTATCTTGAGCCTCCAACTATTGATGACAACCCACAATTTACTTCATTTATGGTAGGTTCAAGTATTGTGACACAAGATTTATCAATAAAAGAAACCTGTAATCATACCCCCATTAAGGAATTGATATTTAAAAATCAGTGAAAATAATATTAGTTGTCAGTTAAGAGAGAAACACTTTCTTTTGGTGACACAACCACAAGTAAAAATAAATTGCACTCCGTAAACTTTGGATAATAATGAACACACCGGTTGTCATTCAGACAAAATTAACTCCATTTGGTTCAGTCTGAAGATGAAAATTCACTGTTTCCACATCACTTCCATTGTTGGCCTTCAAAATTCAATGAACACCCTAGCCTAGACTTGAATGCACATACAATTTTAGACATATAAAAGGTTTTTCGGGTTATAATATTGCAATCTAGATGTATCACAATTTACAAAAGCAGGGACCCATGTATATTTTGAAACTCTTGCAGCATGAATAAAAAAAGGCAGCACTTCAATAAATAAGCTCAATTTGACAAAACAAACTATTAACTCTACCATCTATCCACTATCCCTGTACACCTAAAAAACATGGATGTTTAAGTTCTTTTCTGAAAGCAAAATGGATGTTAAAGCTTAAATTTAACTTTAGAACAAGCACACAGAAGTTAGGAAGAAGTTCTGCAATTCACCATGACAAATGAAGCTTGATTGCCTAATTCAGCAACCGGTCACTTCTTCCATTTCAAAACAAAAATAAGCAGCTGCTCCCATAAAATAAGTATAGAATACGATGCATTAACTGTCTGAACTAAAGATATCATCCTCGGAACGGCTCACTTTTTTGTTGTCAGTTATCATTGTCTGCTTTTCCTGCTCCAAATAGTATATTTTGTCATTCATATTGTCTTTTTTATATGCTTCAATCATGATCATGTATGTTGTTTCGTCTGGTTGACATTGGTTATCTTTCATACGCTTATAAACTCTTTCCATTTCCATCAAATCCTCTGCCTTTGCACATGCAGATAAGACTGCGTTATAAAAGGCAATATTTTGAGGTATCTCAAACTTTCCAGCCAAGTGAACACTGCTAATTACTTTATGAAAGAGACCAGCATTTGCATAACCTTTGATAAGGCAGCAGAAAGTTTTGGTATCTGCTTTCATACCCTCAGCACGCATCTGATCAAATGTACACTCCATGTGCCTCACGTCACCTGCATCTGCAAATGCCTCAATCACATTGTTAAAAGTCGAGGTTGTCCATGGAAATTGCAACCTTCGCATATACTCCATAACAGATGACATTTTGTCATACATTCTCTTCTTCCCATAGGCGCCAATCAAAATATTAAAAGTGCGCGTTTCAGGTTCTATCCCAAAATTTCGGAATTTTTCATACCATTTCTCCATCATATCAATCTGACCAATGTTACCAAAGACACTGATGATCGTGTTCATTGTCCAAACATCCGGCTTGCAGGTAGTGCTCTCCAGCATGCTGGAAAGCACTTTCTCCATCTGATCAAACTTCCCCGCCTTACCATAACCACCCAAAACAATATTTTGAGTCACTGTGTTTGGCGTGACGGACCTTTCAGCCATTTCTTCATACAATAACTCAACCAAATCAAATTTGAAAGCATCCACACAAACTTTGATCAAGGTACTGTAAGTGAAAACATCAGGCTGGCAAAGAGGAAGTTTCTTCATCTCATTAAGAATTGAAAAAGCTTCATCAATAAGGTTGCTCCTGCAATACGCAGCAAGCAATGCTGTGTACAGATGAGGAGTAGGTTCTAAACCTTCTTCAATCATTGTGGTGAAAAGTTGGTGGGCACGGTGGGGTTGACCAGATTTTCCAAGCAGCACAATAAGTTTCATGTAAGCCCCTTCTTTGGGTCTGTAGAAGGTTTGTTCTCTAAGCATATCAAATACCTGTACATTTAAGTAGAATTCTTACCAATAGTTTATTAGATACATGCACTAAAAGTTCTTAGGCTATCAATCAATCAGATTTTCTTAGTATGACTTTCAAGGTAATTATTATATGTTAAAATATAGTTTTAGAGTCTGTTTTGATAAGCTTTTTCCATAAACACTTTTAAGAAATAAAAATAAGAATAAAAAGTTAAATTAGTTTCTATGTAAATTAAAATTAGCTTATGCATAAACTAATTTGTATAAGTTACTTCATATTAGTTAGTTCCTTCAAAATCTAATATTGAAGTTATGAATAAGCTAATTTAAACTTAAGGAAAAACTAGTTTAATTTTACTCTTTTTTCCCTCTCTTAGAAGTGTTAATGGAGAAGTTGCTCTAAAAAGGACTCTCCGCATTTGGGTTCTTTGTTTTAGTTTAGTTTGGTTCCCTAACGTTGAACGTTTCATTTTATTGTTAGGTCAAGTACACTCTAAGAGCTCAAAGCAAAACTTTTAAAACTTCAAAGAAGGAACAAGAACAAAAGGTTTAGATGGAAAGCAATATTATATTTTTACCATTATATAAAAGTTAACGAGTTTATCATATGTCAGTTTGTGATTTAAGGAGTATAATTATTTGTTCTCCAATCAAATAATAAATTTGACTCAACTAAATAAATAGTCTACAAAAAAAAATTCTCAACTCCTTCTCATACACATGTAAAAGTATTGAATTTGATTGTGAAAACCTGAAGGGCTTGAAGCCACTGCTTCTTGTCGATTTGTTCAGATAAGGATTCGGTGACAGTGTTGACCCATGCCTTCGCACTGTTCTTTTTCTCCAACTTCTGCTTGATATTCTTGATGGGGGTCCTCCTCGTACTATCGTGTAACAATGTTTCCGAAGTACCAGGAAACTCACCTTTTTTCCAGTGTCGCTTTTTGACAACGGGTTTGGAAGGGGGAGAGGAAATGGCGAAGCAGGTAACCCTAAAAGTGGAGTGTTGAGTATGGGTTCTGTTAGAATTGTGGTGGGGAATTGGAGAGGGAACAATGGAAGATGAAAAGGAGAGAGACAGGGAAGCCATAGCCAGAGAAGAAGAAGAAGAAGAATAGTGAGTGTGGAAGACTCACATCCCTTAAATCAATCCACTGCACCATTTTTTATTTCTTCAACTAAAGATGATATTATAAGAGATTTTGGAATTTTACTTCACTCTCATTTTTTGATTAATTTTATATTTATTTTATCATTCAACTAGGGAAAATATAT
>Ga0123341_1000695_pt1 | contig 22330 bp, 18 predicted proteins | sample Turbeapinknodule_FD_89959 | JGI IMG/M metagenome (GOLD analysis project Ga0123341, IMG submission 89959) | Root nodule microbial communities of legume samples collected from Mexico - Turtle bean Mexico pink nodule | ecosystem: Host-associated > Plants > Roots > Nodule | place: Mexico: Nepantla...
ATTATAAAATAAAAAAATTAAACTAATTTTCCTGTCTTATTTTGTTTTATTTAAATTTTGTGTATTCTCATAAATTTTCAGTATTCTTCTTAATTTAAAAAACTATTATATTAAATTGAATATTGACATGAATGTAAGGACAAAAAATAATTATATTTTAAAAATTATTTCCTTTAATAAATATAAATTTATGTTGAAATTTTAATGTCTTAAATATTATCAAACATTTTACTTTACATTTTATATTAATCTTTTATTTGATGTTTAATATTTTTCAAAGATCATTTAGTATTTACATTTATTAGAGAGAGAAAAGTAAAAGAGTCCAAAGTGGTAAACTTTGGGTACTATGACCGATCGTCACTTGTCTGTCAAAATTTAGATAGACCGAGTTGATCTGCTAAGATTATACAAGTTGAATTTGGTAATCTGTCAGGTCTGGATTAATGGGTTGGTGGTCTAACCCATCATTTTTTTGTAATTTTTATTTATTTTAGATCTATTTATTTGATTGTAGTCTTTGAATTTGTTTTTTGAACAATAAAAAAGCAAAAAAAAGTAATCAAAATAATTTTAAATTTAATATTCTAATTAAAAAATGTATAATGCATAAACAAAATATCAACACTACTTCAATGAATCAAATTATGTATAAAGAAATAAATATAAATAAAATTATATATAAAATATTGATCATCACCAATTAATTTCAAAAAACCTACGGAATTATGGGTTAAGCGAAACAAGTCAATACTGACAGATTCAAATGGTTGATTCATCCCACCTAAATAATGATGGGTTGATAGGTTAGGCCACAAGACCGACTCACTTTGTTATTCCTAGATAAACTACTAATAAATTTTATAAAAAAAGACACAAATGTATAATTTATCACAAACTATTGTGAATATCATATTTTATTTTTACTCCTACAAAATTATTGTTTTTTCCTTTAACACATGTACATTATTTGTTTTAAAGGAACTAATTCAAAATGAATGATATTATAAGAAGAATATGTGTATTTTCAAAAAGTGAAACAAAGTAACAAAGACTAAAATAAAAAACAAAAAGGTTTACATGACCAAAAGTTAAAAAAAATGTAAAAACAAAATAAAAAATACCACTATATTTCAGATGTAAAATCATAAGTCAACTACTTTTTCTAAAGACATAATAGTTAAAATAAAAAGTAGTAGAAAAATACTATTACCAAGACAAAAACAACAATAAATCACACATAATGATAACAAATATTATAAAATAAAACCTTTTAAAATATTACTCAAATATATAAATATTTTAAAATTTTACACGAAAAAGTATAAAAAAAAAATGTGTCAATCAGACATATAAACTTGATTATATAAAGTATGAAAATGTAAAAATTTGGAAATTAAATTCAAATTAAAATAATCTTCAAATTCAACTTTATTTATGTCATCTTTATATATATTCAAGCAAACAAAAAAATTATCTTGTTATTTTCTCTTGAGTTCCAAACACCTAAAAGATGATTTTTTGTATTTGCAGTTACACATTCTTCCCTTTAATCTTATAATTAATGAAAGAGACTAGTCTAAGCATAACACTTAATAGAAGAAATTTAACTTGACATCCTTAAGGATTCCTCCCTACTACTATACTTGTCTCTCTCTGTGCCAAGGAATCATTTTCTTCTCATCCTTTTCCTTTTTTATATATTTTTACATTACTATCTTCTCCTCTCTCTTTTTTCCTATTTTCACTTTTTTTTCATCTATTTAGCTTGTTAAAGTAGGAAATGAGTTCCTACTAGTTTTCTACATAAAACTATAAATTTAAAAAACTTCAATTGGTTTAGTTGTCTCATTCTTTCCCAGTTAGTTTAGACAGTATATTTTTATAGATGTGGATTGACCCACTAATCCTTTTAGTTTTTATTAAATATTATATGTATATTTGAAATTGATACTTTGTAATCTAAATGTATGATGGTGTCATCCAACTCTATCACTAATTGCACTGATTAGACATTTGTATTGTATAATCCAAATCCGAATTTTGAAAGTGTTTTATTCTTTGATATTGGATCCTCCAATAGCTTCTTGTGTTGTTAAATATCTTCTGGTGTCTTTCTTCATCAGTAACTATAATTTTATTTTAAAAAATTACATTTACACTTTAATCAAATATGAACAAGGTTTGACCTTTTTTTGTTTAAATCATTATAAAGTGTTACTTGCTTATCAATGAATTTCGTTCTGAGATCTTGAAAAAATTCTTTCACAACTTCTTTTGTTACATCTTGGAAGTGAAAGATTATTACCATTTGGATAAATAGCCTATCATAATTTTTTCCCATTGAAAATGAGTAGAGAAGCTAGAGATTTTGATTTGAAGATGACATTTTTTTACAAGAAAAATATCATGTTTCAGTAGTACTCACAGTTTTTTTATATCAATTTATCCGAACATTCACACATTGGGATGTGCATGTGAGAGAAAAAACACACATATATATATAAATTTTAAATAAAAAATATTAATAATCTTTTCAAAAGAAACTTGTTATTTTCTAAATCTAAAAAATGTAATATATAAAGGATAAACCCAATTAGAATTTAAAATATTAAAATTATGTAACTTAATCAATTTTAAAAATTGAAATTTAAAGACCATAATGGTATAATAATAATGTACTACCATATAGCCGAAAAGGTCGACAAGGCTAAGTGATCCATTTTATCCAAATACAACTAGTAAATCCACAATTAATAATAATTAAGTCAGATCAATGGTAAATCAGGATTAAGACATGATTGAACCTTTTTATGGACCCACAAGTAGGCCCATGACAGCTGGGGCTCATCCAAAAGGTATAAATACCATAAGAGACCCAATCCCAAGATAATTTTTTACTCTCAACTCACCTGGACTTTGTACTCGGACTAACTTGATCGTTGGAGTGCCTTTGTAGGTTCCCCCCACTCATCTCGGTGAAAGGAAGAACGAACCGGGGAACCGTGCCTGGAAATCGTGAAGACTGGAAGACGAAGACAAAAGGAATCACTATAGGAGGAACCCGACCTTATAAGAACACTTTGGCATCCACCGTAGGTTTGGAAAGAAACCCTTTAGAGTGTCCACATGGTAACAAACCCAGATAAATGCCAAGACTTGGAAACCATGAGGAGTCTGAATAACCTAAAGGAAGTCCAACGGTTAGTAGGAAGGTGACATCGATGTCCAGGTTTATGCCAAGACTAGCGGATAAGATAAAGCCAATTATGAGACTTATGAAGAAAGCCGAAAGGTTTTCATGGAACGAAACATGCGAGGAAGCGTTCAAAGCTGTCTAACAGATGTTATCCCAGCCACCTGTGTTGAGCAAACAAGCCCAAGGACTTCCCTTACTGGTATATCTAACTGCCTCACCAGAAGCTGTGAGTGTCACCATCGTTCTAGGCACAACTGACCAAAAGTCTATCTACTTTGTAAGTCGAGTATTGCAAGATGTCGAGACTAGATACCAGATGATTGAAAATGTATCTCTGGCCCTCGTCCACGCCAAAGTCACGAAATTATCATGTGAACCGACTGCCCCATTAGTAAGGTGCTGTGAAAACCTGAGTTGGGAGGAAGAATGATCGACTGGTTTGTATTGTCAGAGTTTGGTATTAAGTATGAACTGAGAGGGCCTATTAAATCGCAATGCTTGGTCAAACAACCAGGCTGAGTATGAAGCCCTCATAGTCGGATTGTTATTGGCAAAAAACATGGGAGCCCGGAAGGTTGAATGCAAGATAGACTCACAACTAACAGTCAATCACATTAGCAGGGAATATTAGGTGAAAGATCCTTTGCTCCTAAAGTATTATCATCGAGGAGTCAACATCATGGTAGGATTTGAAAGTGCCACCATAAATCAAAAAATGCGGGAAGATAACTCTTTAGCCGACATCCTATCGAAATTGGTCGGTAGTAAACAGAAAGGCCTACATGACACCGTCATACAACAAATTTTATGTACTCCATCGGTTGGAATCGAAGAATGCATGATGGTAGAAAAGGAAGGAGTAAATTGGATTTTTGAGATCACGAGTAAGACCTAGAGGCCGGGAAGGAAGGTCGCAATCTTGCAATTATGAAGAAGGCTTCCCGGTATGTCTTGGTATGTGATGAATTGTATAAGAGAGGTTTCTCAATGTCGCTGCTTAAGTGTGTATCCAAGGACGAGGTCGAATACATCTTGGAGGAGCTACACCATGGTGCATGTGGCCTACACTCGGGAGCTCGAACAATGGGGATAATAATACTTAGAGCTGGCTATTATTGGCCCACCCTGAAAGTCAATTCTGCTGATTTTGTTAAAAGATGTCAAAATTGTCAAGAGCATGGCCCTCTAATACACCTTCACCCTCATGACTTGAAATATATCAATTCTCCATGGCCGTTTTCCTTATGGGGGATGGATATAGTCGGTCCTTTTCCACCAGCAACTGGGCAAAGAAAATTCCTGCTAGTGGTAGTGGATTATTTCACTAAGTGGATTGAAGTAGAACCTCTCGTAAAAATCACTGCTCAACAAGTTCAAAGCTTTGTTTGGAAAGATATAGTCTGTTGATTCGGCATCCCGGACACAATTATCACCGACAACGGGGGACAATTTAGAGATCAAAAGCTTGTCGAGTTCTATGACAGCCTCAACATTCGACACAAAACGAGTTTAGTAGAACACCCACATACTAACGAACACGTCGAGTCTGCAAACAAAATCATTATGACCGAGTTAAAGTAGAGATTAGGCAATGGAAAGGGAAGGTGGACATAAGAGCTTGTCGAAGTCCTCTAGGCTTATAGGTGCACCTCGCACTCGACTACAGGGGAAATTTCGTATAACCTTACCTACAAAACAGATGCCATGTTACCCGTTGAGGTCAGAAAGCCGACAATCCGGCGTGAACTTAACAACCTCAAGCTTTAATGATGAATTCTTGTAGATCGAACTGGATTTATTGCAGGAGTTTCGTGACAAAGCAAAGATACGAGAATAGGCGTGTAAGCAAAGGGCGTCCAGGAGATATAACCTGTAGACTAAGCCACGGGCGTTCCAAGAAGGCGACCTAGTATGGAGGATGAGGGGAGAAGCTCGCAAGACTTTAGCTGAAGGCAAGTTCAGTTCAAATTGGGAAGAACTGTTTAAAGTGAAGGAAAGCCTACACCATGGGGCATACCGCTTGCAACAGTTCGATGGCCGGGAGGTGCTAAGGACCTGGAATGCACACCACTTGAAAATGTATTTTATCTTATGTAAATTACATATGTACTATTTCCTACTATCAATCATTTTCCCCAAAAAGGCTTTTGGCTACTTCAGGTTTTAACGAGTCATCAAAATGAATGAAAGCAGACTTGTCAGCTATATAATCACTACCGACAACACGTCAAAGAACTTCTCAGTCAAGGAAGAATTCACCTAGGTGAATCCCTGCCGAGAGTGCGTTAAAGAAACCTCTCGGCCAAGGAAGAATTCACCTAAGTAAATCCCTACCGAGAGCACGTTAAAGAAACCTCTCGGCCAAGGAAGAATTTATTTAAGAAAATCTCTGCCGAGAGAGCGTTAAAGAAACCTCTCGGCCAAGGAAGAATTTATTTAAGAAAATCTCTGCCGAGAGAGCGTTAAAGAAACCTCTCGGCCAAGGAAGAATTCAACTAAATGAATCCCTGCCAAGAGCACGTTAAAGAAACCTCTCGGTTAAGGAAGAATTCACCTAAGTGAATCCTTGACAAGAGCGCGTTAAAGAAACCTATCAACCAAGGAAGAATTCACCTAAGTGAATCTCTGCCGAGAGCGCGTTAAAGAATCTCTCGACCAAGGAAGAATTCACCTAAGTGAATCCCTGCCGAGAGTGCGATAAAGAAACCTCTCGGTCAAGGAAGAATTTACCTAGCTAAGAGCCGAATAAGAAAGGAAAGCAAAAGTAAGAAAAATGAAAAGGAAAAAATTACGTCAAAAGTTAAGTTAAATTCATTAAAGGTCGGCAGGCAATCAATTTATACAAAATAGGGCACACGTTTACAAAAGATTAAATATGCGTGCCCAGTCAAAAAGGAACAAAAATGCCTAAGAATCGATGTCTATCCTCTCAGCACCCGAAGTCCCTGGCGGAGTCGACACGACTTCTCGACCGCTTGCAAGTTCTTCAATGGGCACAAGTTGACCCTGGTAGAAGTCCTTGTCGACATCGAACTTTCCCTCGTCCAAGGGAATGTTGTAGAAGAAGGTCGCTTGTTGAAGAGCCTTTCGGAAGCCGACTTCATACTGGTCCAAAACGTTATCCTGACGATCTCCAGGTCCTTTAGCAACTTCTCTACCTTCTCTTCAGACCGGTAGTTTGAAAGGGTCACATCTGAAAGGTTCTCTTTAAGACATCAAATGTGTGCATCCGCCTTCACGACCAACTCTTTACCCACCCTCTCGACATCGGCGCACAAGTTCTTCCAATGATTAATCTTGGCTTCTAGGTTTTGATTCTTATCCAAGAGATTATTGTTTTCACTAAGGCCGACTGGAGGTTGGTGGTCGACTCCTCCAACTGTGCGCGCAAACTATCCAACTCAACCACATTTTTATCTTTCTTCATCAAGTCAGAAGCCATACGTTTGTCGAGTACCAGGGTCTGTGAGCACAACTCCATGAACGCATAATGGATTTGGGAAGGCCGAGCTGATAGGTGGGCGCCTTGCTCGTAGGGGTTCAGTGTAATTGTCACCCGCTCGACCACTTGTAGATGACCCAAGAAATCAGGGTCAGTCGAGCTCGACCCCCAGACCATGTGGTCTCTCCTTGGAGACTTTCCTGAAGAAGAGCGCTCTCCGTGGCACCGAGAATAACGACCATGATCCTTCTCATGGTCTTTCTTCGTCCTTTTCTTTGGATTCATGGGAGGACGGTTGCTCTCTGATGCCGACACCACGATTATTGGAATGACAGCTTCGACGACATGTGTGGAGGATCCAACACCTATCTTATCCCTCTGAACCCTTTGTGCTTGCCTTTTTAGGCACAACTCTCGAAAGTAGTCTTTGTTGTCGTCTGTCAGTGCCATGCCCGCCATTATCCCTACACACGACAAGAGCCTTAAGCCAACATTAGATAGAAATAAGTTGAGACAAGTAAAATGACATACTGTCAACATCAATGATTTTTTTAGGGGACAAGTAGGCACGAACGAGAGGCCGAGTTGGGATTTTGCAGGGAAACCCGTCCAAGACTAACAGTACTTCCAAGTCGTCCTCGGTCATCAGGGACCTCGACCACATATGTTAATGTGCCAAATCCTTTTTCCAATAGAAGGGTAACCTGGAAGTCTCGCCATCAAAGAAAAACTCTCGGCCTCCCTCCTCAATCACGACCTTGAAGAAACTTCCCTTGATGTTCTTATAAGAAGTAAAAGGAGCAAGGCCGACTAAGGATACCCAACTTATCCGGTCTCCCGGCCTCGTGCCGAAAAAATGCAAAAATGACCTAAGGGTGGGCTTAAGACTTAGCACCTCATAGAGCAACCGGAAAGCCTGAAGCGCAACTCAGTTATTCGGATGTAACTGAGTAGGAGCTACGTTAAGATACGCAACACCTCCATGGTGAATTTATCAAAAGGAAAGTAAACATGAATGTTTGAGATCAAACAAGAATAAAAATAGAAAAAAATCTGTGGGTTATCTTCCCTTACCGAGGCAAATGGTTTCATACTCCCTACACCAATGTAATGCTAATGCACCATTCGACAAACCCTCTAAAACGATATCTACACTCTTGGCAAAAGCTTGAAGCATGGATGCTTCTTGGTACTTAGAAAAAACCTCTCAAACCTCATTGTCTACCCATACATAGTCAGCCTCTCGAGTTTCCTCCCCCTGTATGCACTTAGGGAAGAAGACATATGGCTGGCTCTAAGTTATTTCTACTTAAAGGATCGACAACCTGAGAGGACTTCTCAGTGCTCTCGATATCACTATAACTACCATCTATTTCCATGGGCCTTCCCCTACTCGGACCCCCTAACATAGATGAAAATAAAGTAGTGACGGAAAGAGAAGACATGGTTACATCAGAAGACTCTTTAACTGATACACACAAATTATAAGGAAGACACACTCGACTTTCAGATTCTCTAAGCAAGTTCACGGTTAACACATGAAGGATGGAACCCACCACAACCCCTATTTATAGGTGGAGGAATGGGCGAATACGAACCGTCTCGCTTGATCTCCACCATTGGATCAACTCGACATCAATTACCCAGATCACACGACTTTGCGCTTTCTGACAGCATGTTGCATCCACGTGCCTCGAACACTTCAATATGCTTCCGGTGTATATGCGCAATCACACGACATAATGTTCATATGGAGAGGCCAATCACACGAAGTAAGCGACTTCCTGGTGTCTTTGCTATATAAGACCCTAGATAGAGTTCCTTTACTAAGGTTTGGGGATATATGACCCGGGAGGGAGGAACATCCAACCAAAGATAAAACAATTTTTCTTTTTTACAAACTCTACGTTACACTCAAATCACTCCACTTGAGTCTGGGGGACAAATGTACTACCGAATAGTTGAGAATGCTGATATAGGCGAATGGCCGATAAGGCCAAGTGACCCCCTTTATCCAAACACAACCAGTAAATTCACAATTAACTGTAATTAAGCCAAGTCAGTGGTAAATCAAGATTTAGGTATGATTGAGCCTTCTTATGGACCCACGAGTAGGCCCATGATAGTTGGGGTCCATCCAAAAGGTATAAATACCAGAGGCAAGGTAATTTTTTACTCTCAACTCACCTACACTTTCTACTCAAACTAACTTGATTATTGGAGTGTCTTTGCAGGTTCCCCCACTCATCTCGGAGAAAGGAAGAACCAACCGAAAACCACCATGCCTGGAGGTCGTGAAAGCTGAAAGACAAATACAGTAGGACTCACCCTAGGAGGAACCCGATCTTGTAAGATCAAGTGATATACCTAATTAAGTTTGAATATTATTATATAAATTAATTTTCTACATTTAATATTATAGAGCATATAATTATGATAAACTTAATAGTATAATATTCTATAATAATATAATACAAATAATATTGTCATCGTTACGATAGCTAACAGTCGCTAACAACTTTTTATTTTATAATTTTTTTGTAAAATTTAATAAAATAATTGTTAAATGGGGACAATTTAAAACCCCTAGGATTGAATGAAAAAATATGATATTTTGAAGAAGGGATCAAGTTGAACCCATTCTATCAAATTGAAGAAACTTAGTAGAAAGGAAGGAAGGAAGGGATTGAGTGTTAAAGATGTGCAGAAGTAGAAGAAAATTCAAAGGTAAAAGGGAGAAGATTATTCACAGAATCTTAAACCATGATGAGTTTTTGGATAATTTACAGCATTCCAAGGTGATACATATTTGAAAGTATAACTACCATTCTACATCATAGGAACAAATTCTCTATTAACAAAATCCAAAATATTATCAAAGAATCTCTCTACCTTTAAACTTCGTTCGTGCCGATCACAAAGTCCAACACTAGCTTGTTACCCCTCAGCTTTCTTGGTTTATGCTGGAATCACGTGTCAATCGATATGCACATAGTGTTGTGGTAGCTCCAACAACGATGATATCATTCCTTGGTCCATGATTTATGGCTCTGGCCGATTTCGACTGCCATCAGGAAGAGAAGGAGATGATGCACCACTAATTCTGCTAGGCAATGGTGTGTTCTTTCTTGATTGCCGTTTTGTGGGCACAATACTCTCAGTTTCCCACTTCAGACTGATAGCCTCTTCGTCTTCGTCATCGTCCTCACCGAGGCTGGCCTTGAAAACTGGATGGACATAGGCATTCTGAAGGTAAGCTTTCAAGTTCAGGTTAGGTTCTGTGGCTCGTTCCAATGTGTCTTTCATCATTGCTTCCTGTTCACATATTTACAAACGAGCAACATAAGAATTTCATGACAGAGAAAACGTGTTTATGGGTAAGATGAGTGATAGGAATGCAGAACCATGCGAAATGATAAACTTTAGCATTAAAAGTACTAAAAGGGAGCATCATTTTATTAGCCCTGAGAATGATTAATTGACGTACCTGCAAGGGATATTTAACAAATGCAGATTCAAAGCGGCCTTTGCAGTATCTATGGAACCATATCGTAAGTATTGGGAGTACAATGAGAAATGGAGTTGATGAAGCAGCCTTTTTGGTGGTCAGGAGTCCCATCAGAACTATCTGTGACACTATCAGCGCAAGAATGATACGAAAGTGGACATCAGGCCAGAATGCTGCACCACTCTCGTACTCTTGATTATAAACATTGATTATCTGCAATTGGAAAAAAAGGTGTTTCACTTATATGTATGCATGGCAAGAAACTCAAATTACACAATCGTCACATGTACAATACAATTCTTGGTCACTAAACTACCTGATGACGGAACACAACATAGGCCAGCCCGAAGAAAACTATTATGAAAGGAAGAACAGTAGGTGTCACTGCAGCATAGACTAAACCCAGCAAAAAGTACAACTGTATTCGAGGTTCTCCTGTGTTGAAACCAATACTCCCAGGATCCATAGCTTCCTCCCTATCCTTTTCAGTCTTCACCAAGAAAAAATTCTTCAAGTGATATATGATTAGCGGTTTCAACATCAAAACCTCCGCAGCTATACCAGACCATCCATCAACCATTATATAGGTGATGAAGAAACTTGCTTTCAAAGGAATTGCAGTGCCGATTGTTATAGGATATCTGACATGAATATACAAAGATTTTTTATCATATCGACATGGCGTAAATTAAGACAAGATCTTGGAGCAATGGGTGGAACCATATTTATCGGTTAAGAGCACCAGCACCAACATCAAGGTTCTCAAATAGCAAATTAAAAAGTATATCCAAAAGTAGAATATCTTTCCTCTTGCTGTATATGTTACAATAGCATGATGTAATAGTTGAGCACCACAAGTACAAGTACTACAAATTTACATACCCAGAATTTGGTTCTGTAGAACATATGTAAGAAATCAAACAAAGGAAATATCATGACAAAAATGTACCCCCTCCTGTCCTTATAAGGGCCATTTTAAAAGAAATCGTTGGTTCTTTTTATAAGGTATTTTATAATTTCTATACAACTTTAGATTTGTTTCCTTTTTTATAATGCCTTATAATTTTCATAAAACTTTAGATTTATTTTCCTTCGCTACTCTTATTATAAATATTATGAGGATTTCTTTTCTGAATGAACGAATAGTGAGAAGAAATTTTAAGTCATTAATAATGAAGATTAATTTGGTGTACATTGGTAATATTTAAAAAAAGCACACCCTAAATTAATTACTTTCATTTGTATGTATGATTATTTTAAAAGTCTTGTATTAAGAATCAGAAGGAGTAAATATTTTCAAAAGGGGAAAGAGACGCTTGTATCTTGAATGACTTACTCATTGGCAGGTTGGTGAATGAAAGTGTCCAGCTGTTCAAATGCTGTTCCGGTAAGTATGTTCCCAAGAAATATATTAACAAGATTGAAAAGATAGTATCTAGAAGCTGATCTCCTCTCCAGAGATGAAATAGATCCAAAGCCTTCAAACTTTGACATGATCATCAATATTGTTGGCAAAAAGATGAGAAAAAGCTTCAATGCAATACCAGGTAGAAAACCTTGAATGAATGACTTAATGAAAGGACTGCACAATAAAGTAAATTCAAATAAGTAACCTCTAGGGATGCATGCGATGGAATTATATCTTCAGAGGTACAACTGTGAGATCAGACTTACACATTAATAATAGGATCCAACCATGGCGCTCTTTTCTGGATTCCGTCAATACTTGCAAGACTTTGTACAATTGCAATTGGGATCATGAAAAAGAAGGTGAGAAAAAAGAATGCAACAGCAATGATCAACCTTCTAATACTGAGGGAAACATAAGGAATCGACAAGTTTGACCAATAGACGTCTCGTGGCTCTGGAGCCCACTCACTCAACCACAGTGTTGGATTTCTGGTTTGTTGGGTTTGTGCACAAACTGCAGCACCCCATCGTGATTTAAACGAAACAAATGCAGCAGGTATGACAGAGTTGGAATCATTGGTGACCGTATCTCTCTCTAAAGCTATCTGTGGAAGACAATAAATTTGATTCATTGCAATCATCACGGGAAACAAAATTTATGAAATCATAATAAGGGATATTAAATCTGCAGATATTATATCCTAAGGAAAATTGTGTTAAACAACTTCAGTATCTGTTTAAATCCTCCCAAATTTTAGTTGCACAAAGTTCTAGTGAAAAAATCAGAAAATTGTCTAATTGCAATAATAAGTGAAGGCAAGAATTCAGAGTCATTTATATGAACAAATAACACCTTGAAAGCAGAATAATACCCATGCATGTAATAAAGAAGAAAGACAACAAAAAATGGCATATCATGTCTGTTTCCAAACATTTCATTCCCGTGTAAGAATTATTTGCAAAATTTGTTCAATATATTATTTGCACGATGAGTTCATATTAAAAAATATTTTCATGCAGTGATAAAAACTCCTAAAAGAAAACAAATGGTACTTACTTCCTTTGACAATCTGTCAATTTCAGTGTTGTGATGATCAATAGCATCTACTTTCATTCCGCAAAGACCAAGGAAACCAGTCTAGTAAAAAAATAAGAGAGGAAGATTGTAGTAAATCTGAAAAATAGTTATGACAAACTTCTGAATGCATGTCAGATTAAAATTAAATACCTTTACTTGAGGTCTTTCTGAGGTTCTTTCAAGTTTGTTTTGGTAATATACAAGCCAATTCTGCAACTTCTTCTTCTTTTTAACCAACTTTGATAGTTTGTTTGCATTATAAACAACCTGCGATAATGTCACAAAAAATAAGCTTAAACAAACTATTTTCCCCTCAGTCTCAAATGCAAGGTTAAAATTACATTTTTCCTAATAGATCTATCTAGTTAATGAGTACTCAATGTTTCATATACATCATTTAAGAAACAATGAGATCATTAACAAATTTAATATTGCATTAAAAGATGAGACTTTCAAATTATAAATCATCGCTCAATGCATCTTAAATTCTTAAGTTAGAACAAAAATTGTGGCAGTACAGTAGGTGGAACCAACCTGGTGAGTAAGATAGTTATCTGGATGATTGACCAGAAAAAAATGCTCCACAAGCTCACTTACAGATTCATCAGGATCTGGTGGAATGTTTTTAATGAGCACCTAAAGGAAAAAAAAAATCAATAAGCAAAATATAATTGATCAGTTTGCCTGACATGAAAGCTTTTATAAAAAAAAAATATAATTGATCAAATATCTCTCACATATCTAAATGCCAACATGTAACTGGTGTAACAGTTCGGTCCATGACTACAATTTCCCAAAACTTGTTAAAGAGAAAAATGATGACAGATTAGACAGCTCTTTCAAAAGCAGTATAACAGTCATCACTCCATATTAATATGCTTTTATACCCCTTTTATACACCTTCCATAGATAGCTAGTATGTTAATATGCTGGCCTATGACCAGCCACTCCTCACTAGTAATCTACAGAGTCGTAAAGTAAAGAAGATCATGCTGTATATGATCAAGGTCAGCCTAGAAAAAATGACCAAGTAGCATACTACCTCAAACACAAAAACATCAAAGTTTCATTGCTTGGTCTCAATCTCAAAGCTGCCCAAACTCAAAAAAAGTGAGTGTGGTAGACAAAAACATAACCAAAATATGCAACAATAATACAAAGAAAAGTTCCTTGTTAAAATGGGAAAAATCAAATTTACCGTAAATTGATCAGGACGGCGTTTTTCTGCAGCAAGAAATTGCAATCTCATTGCGGCAACTTTTTCATACTCCCTTTTTAAAATATAGCATGTCCAAAAGGTAAATGCATAAGCAACAACAATATGTGCCCAAAACCTGAGGAAGAGTACAAAACTTTAGTAGAGCACACAGTCATAATAGCAATAGCAATTTAAAAAAAAAAATTGTATAATAAGTATACAACCATAGATTGACATGGACCACCATAACAGTAACTTCATAACTTTTAACAAGTGAGATTATGCATACAAAAATGAAATGCTGATAATTGAAATGGAGAAGCAAGTTATCTTATCTAAAATGTAATGATAAGGATTCTCATGAGAAGGCAGAGAAAGTATGATTTAATCACAGAATTAGGAGAAGAGAAGAAATAATGATAAAGATTCTGAGAGAACAAAAATAATTAAGATATAATCACGGAATCTAGTGAAAAGACGTAGAAGAGTTAAGATTTCCATTGTATATTAGGGTTGCACCAAGTTGAACACTAGATATAAAGCCTCAACATAGTTAAACTATATATATTTTGGTCAGCAATACATCTTTATATGCAGCTAGTACTTTGGATTATAAACTAATCCTAAATAACATGAAGATGCAGAGGCAAAAGTTGAACAATAGACCTAAATCCTCAACATTGATAAAGCATATATATTTGATCAACAATGCATCTTTAAGTGCAGGCAGGTAGTGCTCTGGATTAGAAACTAATTTACTAAATAGCATGAAGATACAGCAGCAAAAGTGCAAAACAGTAATAGCACAGGATGATGGTTATAAAACCTTTGAGATTCACTATGAACATTTGAAATCGAGAGTTTATCAATGTCGCTGGAAGTTATGTTGTCCAGTTTTGCCCCTTCTAGCCCGGTACTTGTGGAATTGACAGGAACAAGAACTGCCCATGCCAGGAATGCTATAGGAACAAAGATTTTAAGTCTGCATAACAGAAACATAGAACATTAGGATCATGTTCTCCTCAGCAGATGTGGTATTCACTCATTGTTCATCCATACCCTATCAAGTAAATCCTCAAGTAAACAGCAGAGTCCAATCCAGCATGGTCAATAAGTTCAGGCTCCGGCATTCTAAGTGCAGCTGGCATCCAATTCAAAAACCTAATATATGATCTCCAGTCTAAATTCACAAACTTGCGCACAAACGCTCCTCCATGCACAGGATCTGTTCTTAGACCCTTCAGGTACCATTTTGGGAAGTACACACGATCATTGAAAGGTTGAAGCCTCAGAATAGCAAATGCCACAAAGAAAATAAAAGCACTCAAAATGTTCAACCCAGCCGCAACCCCAATATCTTCAAGTGTAGCCATTTTCTTTGCCCTCTAGAAAGTCTAGACAGAACACACTGTATGCACCTGTAAAACAATCAAAAGAAAAGAGTAACTAACAAGGGTAGATTAAAAAAAACAGATAATTTAGTAAAATCGTGTCGAAATTCATTTTAATGTGGATATCGACACAAGCAAAGTTAGCAAGAAGAAACTTTTTTTTTCTCTCCATAAAATTCACACAAATTACTTATAACCAATTCCTCGTCTTTGTTTGAGCTTTCTTACCATTCTCTGATCTACCCTTAACTATAGACACCCAAAAGCAAAGAAATTTATCAAACTTTCCTTTACTACAACAACAGATTTAACTCCTCTTGGGCTAAAACGGAGAAACAAATATACAAAAGCCTTTTTTTTCAGGAAATAGAAAATAAAATAAAGGTCATAGTTTGCGGTTATTGCAGAGACAGAGTTGGGTCAGGGAAAACCCCAAGTGAGTTTTAACCCACCAATGAAAGGAAATCAGAGAAGAAGATCCAAAGTTGAATCAAATGGTATTCGGATATCTTCGAGAGGGAACGAAGCAAGAAGATTCCGCCACCGCCGTGCAGTGAAACCTCCTTAGAAGACACGTCACTTTGAAACCCTTTCCTACCAAACACACCAATTATCTAAGGAGATCACTGACATTCAGATTGGTTTCCATGGAAAGAGCCAGAAGGAGAGAGAAAAAGAGAGAGAGAGAGAGAGAGAGAGAGAGAGAGAGAGAGAGAGAGAGAGAGGGGAGGGTAATAAAAGACTGTGTTGGAGCTTACTTGTTACGTAACAGGCGAACAACACAACACTGAATCATCTATCTCAACTCATTCTATTTCTTACACCCCGTGCACCACTGTCATAGTTTTATTTTATTTGCTACTGTTATTTATTTATGTGAGATTTTGTGCAAAATATTGCTAAATATTAATAATTAACAATGTATGTGATTTTGTGAAAATGATTGGTAATAGTTAGAAAGATCAAATAAGCTCAGCAGCATGTGGACTCCAATCCAAACAACATGTCACGTGGACTCCTGCAACGGCTACTTCCTCATTGTTTGTTGAGAATTGAAAGAGTGGGACTCACGCGATCATAAAGAGCGTGTTAGACATAAAAGTAAGAGAGACGAGGTTGGTGTCAGAGATTGATGAAATTAACCAACAAACGAATAAAACGACGCCGTAATGTATTCCGTGTGGAGAGTGCGTTATATTCGCAGGAATGGGCCACGTGGAAACCCCACCTATTCACGCTTTGTGTCCGGCTCGCACCTTTTTTCTTCAATATACCATTATCAGAACAAATTTAGAGGAAATTTATGGAAAAAATAATAAAATTGAAATTATAAATTTTTATGTTAAACTTTTATATTATTTAATTTTAACTTGTAAAACGTCAATTTTATTTTTAAAATTAGTATGAAAAAGCTTGTTCGGAAGGATATAATGGAATTTGAGAGTGCATTATTTGAGATAAGACCTAATTACGTCATTTTCAAAGTTAAAAAGGGATGGTTGATGCAATTATGAAAAGTTATTTGTTATCTAGCATGAAATGATGCCATGATCTTATTAAAAAATTATGAAATTACATTTCAATTTCATTTTAGTGAAGCATTTGTTTAGAAAAAAAAATGTGTGACAGCTAATTAAGAATGTAAATAAAACCCATCTGTGTACCTTGAATATTTCTTTGGACGGTTTTACGTTTTGGTCATCAAAAGCAACTTGTTCTTTTGTAAGTAATAATAATCATTTACAGCTCATGACACCCCTTTTATTTCAATATAATTAAAATTATGGTTACTTAATATAGCCAATCTAAATTTGCTTATATATTTAAACAGAACTCAGCTGTATAAAATTAATTTAGCATTTTAAAATAACATTTCTTCAACAACAAAAAAAAGCTAATGCAACTATGTTATTTGTGTATTTTGAGTATTGGTACTATCATGATCATTAACTCAAACGCCTCATCACAAAAAATAGGAAGATTAGTAGAAAATTTTGGAACTATTTTATATGAATATAGCCAGATTTTGATAAAAAGTATTATTAAGAACTTACAAATTATCATCTTTGGAATCATCAGCAAGAGAATAATTAAGACATTGATTATTAAAATTGACCAAATCGCAGCGAGCCATTCATAGATAAGGTTTGTGTGGTTGCGGAATCCACACCATCGCTCCATATGTTACTGACAGTGGGAGTGGGTAGGAGATTATATGAAAAGTTGAAACATTTTACATTCCATTTATTATTTGAAATTACTTATATAAATAGGATAAACCTTTATAAAATTAAATTAATTCAAATTAGATTATCTATTATCACATCATTACCGAATTATCCGTAAATACTTTATATAAGAGTAGACTTATTTTCACTTTTATGAATAAAAAATTAGAAATACATATGAAATGCAAGTATATAAGAAGTGGTGAGAATGATGAATGAACATAGAGAGAATTATAGTGGTGTCAAGTTGGTACCAAAACAAAACCCTTCATCTTTTGTTATTGCGTTGTGGGCACAATGAACATTTCATGTGACAAGATAAAGCGTCTGTTTTAGTTGTTTTATTCGTTTTATTCAGTCTCGTGGAGAAATATAAAAATGGAGAAGTCTTAAGATATTTTGTATTTTATAAATGTTAGAAGCAAAGTGTGGGCTGTGACAAGACAAAAGAAAACCCATACCCGTAGGATTTTGGGGGCCCATAGAAGAGAGTGGATGATGTACATGGATACATTAAGTTGTAACTGTCATGTTGCCGGAATTAACTTGAGGCAGAGATGATTTGAAAGTAGGGTAATTTTCCTAACGGTGTCTCTATTTAATGCTTGTATAAATTCAAAGAAGATAGGTGGGACATCGACTAGTAGTAGTTCACCAATTTTAAGATACGTCAAAGTGGTGGTTTTCGAACATGGGAGATATTTTGTCAATCATTCACAATTACTTATTCAGGTGAACTTCATATCGCATTTAATTCAAGAGTTTTACATATTATGTTCAATTTCACTGTCTCTACGTATAAGAGATCAACTTAATTATATTATATTTCAACCTAACCAAATAAAACGGTTTTACTAGTTAATCTATTCAATATTTCTATTATACTTTTTTGTAAAAAAAAAAGAGCATAATAAGTGGATTGAATTATGTTTTATAAAAAAAAACTTTAGAAGCTTAGCGTTAGCTTGTTTGAAGGAGACAACAATAAAGAAATTTAATAAAAAATGAGCGTGAACAAATTTACATAAAAATTTCAATCAATTTCAATAACTTGATCAAAGGTCAAAAAAAATTTAAGTCAATAGCTTTATTGAGTTTTTTTTATATACAAAGTTGTCATGTGCTTTCTTCGTTGAGAAAACAACCTTGATTATAATGTAGTAAATAAGGTTTTAAAACACGAAGAAAGTTGATTTTTTCAAGATGTGAGTGATCACTGTCCATAAGAATTTATTTGCAGCGTATTGTGTAAGTCCCACAGGATATAACAAGAATTTTTTGGAAATTTCAGAGGATTGGAACTACCATTAAAAGAGTAAGAACCCAATAAACCCCAGAAAAATAATTATAAAGTAAAAGAAAATAATATGAGTGAAGAGAGAGAAAGAGAGGAAGATGAAAACGTGAATGAGATGAGGAAGATGAAGAAGAGAAGAAGCATGAGTGAGTGATGTATTTTCGGAGTAAAGGGATGCAGTATTTATAGATGGAGAAACCACAATTGCCGCGAAGTCGTAGTTGAGTGGCACCATTCCATGGTCATGGCCGTTGGAAACGGAGCAACCATCGGTGATGGAGGAAAACCTGTGGGAAAGGAGGATCCATTCAAATGAGACTTTGCAACATTCTCCGAACCGCCCGAGAAAGAAGGGAAGTGTTTGAGGTTCTAGGGTTCACAACCCTCTTTTGCAATATCTTTATTGTACCGTTTGAGGTTCGATTTACAACAATCTCCCACATATTGCAAAAGATAAAACATAGAGACAAAGAAAGAAAGAAGAAAATTATGGGTTTATCTAAGATGTAATGCATCAGAGCTGGTATAGCAAGCTATATGAATCGGTCTTAGATTGATGAACTTAACACATAGTGTAGTCGGTATAGCAAGTTATATGAACCAAGACACTTAGTATGTGTTAGAGGTTTATCAATCATAATACACCCCCACAATACTTGTTGTTATCATTGTGTTGTGTTTACTAGGTCATGTGCGTGCCCGATACTCATGAGTGCTATAGAGATCTCTCCAAGATCTCATGCAAGTGACCCCACTTGACACTCATATAGGTGATTCCATCAAGTGTATGCTGCAAATCATACACCACTCATAAGGGATATGAAAAATCATTAAAACTTTGTAAATCGTTAAAACTCTTTTACCTCATAATTTTAACCACAAAGTTTATCCTCTTGATAATGCAGTATCTAGCACTTTCACACACACTATAGGAATGGACAAAATTGATTTTAAATCAATATTAATGCTAGTAGAACTAACAAGTGACTTGTTTTTACCCATATGAACCTTATTCATGGGATCTCCAATCACAAAGGTTGAGTTTCCATCATTTGTTTGTTTGCAGGTGACTTAAGTCTCATTCCCCTCGATGTTTCTAAAATCAGTTTTCTCCCTAAGGGTTTTGTTAGAGGATCTGTCAAATTTCGTTATGACTTGACATAATCAATAGAAGTTGTTCCACTATTTAGCAATTGCTTTACTAAATTATGTCTCAATTGTATATGTTTGTTCTTTCCATTGTAAGTTTTATTTTTAGCTGTAGCTATTGCCGATTGGCAATCACAATGCATTGATACAGATGGAGTTCGTTTCATTCCTAACAGAATGTTTGCTAAGAAGTTTTTCAACTACTTAGCTTCACTACCAGCCATCTCGAGAGCAACAAACTCATTCTATTGTTGATCTTGCAATAATAGTTTGTCTGGCTGATCTCCATGTAACTGCACCACCCCCAAGTGTAAATACATAACCACCAGTGGATTTTATCTCATTTGAATCAGAGATCCAGTTAGCATCAATGTATCCTTCTAGCATAGCGAGAAATCCACTATATTCAATGACATAATCCATTGTACCTCTAAAGTATTTCATGAGTCTCGCAAGTGCATCCCAATGATTCTGACTAGGACATTGAGTATATCTACTCAGTCTACCTACTGCATAAGCAATATCTGGTCTAGAAAAGCTCATTAAATGCAATAATCTCCCAATTATTTGGGCATACTGAATTTGAGAAATAGATTCTCTTTTGTTCTTCTTTAATTTAGAGTTAGCATCATAAGGGGTTCTTATTGACTTAAAGTCATAGTAACCAACCTTCTTAAGAAGTTTCTCGGTATATTTTTCTTGGAATAGTAATGTACTATCTCCCTTCCTTATAATTTTAACTCCTAAAATCACACTTGCTTCACTCATGTCTTTCATCTCGAACTTAGATCCAAGAAATAGTTTTGTTTTAAAAACAATATCATTACATGTCCCAAAAATTAGCTTGTCATTCACATATAATGACATATTCACCATTTTCAAATCTAGAATACACATATTTATCAGCATCATTGATAGGAAAACCTTCACAAAGTAAGACATTATCAAGTTTTTCATGCCATTATTTTGGTGCTTGTTTCAAACCATACAAAGATTTTAAAAGCTTGCATACTTTTTCCTTTTACCTGGAACTACACATCCTTCACGTTAAGTCATATAAATTTCCTCTTCTAGTTCACCATTCAAAAAGGTTGTTTTAACATCCATTTGGTGAATTACTAACTTATGGATAAATGCTAAGGCTAGCATCACACGGATAGAGGAAATCCTAGTAACAGGGGCAAAAATATCAAAGTAATATATGTTATGTTTTTTAGTAAAACCTTTAGCAAATAATCTTGCCTTATATTTCTCTATGGATCCATTAGGATGATACTTCTTCTTAAAGATCTACTTACAAACAATGGGTTTTGCTCCTTTAGGCAGATCTACTAAGGTCCACATATTATTTTTCTTAATTGAATCAAGAAGCTCAATCCTAATAGTTTTATCCCAATGTTTAGCATCAGGAGCACTTGTAGCTTCTACAAAACTTAGTGGATCATTTTCAACTAGATAAGTGTAAAATTAATCTCTAAAAGAGGTTTCCTTTCTATGTGTTTTACTTCTTCTAACATCTTCACTCATGGCATCACTAACACTATCTATAGGTTGTTCAGATGTACCACTACTCTTTAGAGGAATGATATGTTCAAAGAACTCAACATTTTTCGTCTCTACTATATTGTTACATTCAATTATATCACTATTAAGAACTAGAAACCTATAGGCAACACTATATTCTGCATATCCTAAGAACATGCAATTAGATGTTTTAGAGCCTATTTTCCTTTTCTTAGGATCAGGTAACATCACTTTAGCTAAACACCCCTACACTCTTAGATATTTCAGATTAGGTTGATAACCTTTCCACAACTCATAGGGTGTTTTACTAGTTTTCTTATGTGGTATCCTATTTTTCAAAAAACACACGGTAAGCAGAGATTCACTTCACAAATTATCAAGAGCATTAGAACTAATAAGCATGAAATTCATCATTGTTGAACCAAGTGGTGTTCAAGCTTTGAAGAATCCAAATCCTTTGAAGAATGTTGAAGCCTCTGCTGTGCTTGGTGTTGCTGTGCTGGTTTAGCTTAGTTCTGGGGTAGTTTGAGTTTTGTAATCCACCATTTGATTAAATCTAAAGCATAAGCATCTCAATCTTTGTGAAAGTAAAATGTTTTCAAACTAAGTTAAAACAATCGATTGTTTTGTCGAAACAACCGATTGTTTGTACTTAGGTACTTTGAGAAAAACATTGAAAACTGTTTTTAAAATGGTTGAACTGTTAAGTACCAAAACAACCGATTGATTCGAGGAAACAACCGATTGTTTGTTTTGGGACCATAACAGAAAAATTGTTTTCTGTTTGACTGAGCTTTAAATGTTTTAACTGCTTACGCTCCAGTCATTAAATGCTTTCACCAATCTTTTAATGCAATTTAAGAGTTTGTTAAGATTTGATAACAAACTACATCTTTGAATAAATTC
>Ga0123341_1000697_pt1 | contig 22326 bp, 13 predicted proteins | sample Turbeapinknodule_FD_89959 | JGI IMG/M metagenome (GOLD analysis project Ga0123341, IMG submission 89959) | Root nodule microbial communities of legume samples collected from Mexico - Turtle bean Mexico pink nodule | ecosystem: Host-associated > Plants > Roots > Nodule | place: Mexico: Nepantla...
ATGTAAATTATTCACGAAATAAGGAACTCAAGTAGACTTCTAAAGGGCTTTTAATTAAATTATTTTGAGATTATTTAAATTCAAAATTTGAATTTAGATTATGAGAAAACTGTTTTCAAGGTATCTGTTTTAAACCTTTTCATATTCAGATTTTAATGTATTAAATGTTTTATTCCATTTTTGTTCGTTTTATTTTCATTGCAACGCTTTAAGACATTAAAATGAATTATGAGTTTTAAATGTTTTTATTGTAGCGGATTAAAACACTTCTCTCCATCTCTTATTCTCCTAGATTCAATCTTTTTGAGCATGCAAATTTTTACAATAACCTTTACAATAATGCAACAAGTTTTCATTTAATGAAATCATGCAAAGTATGATCAATCCTTAGTGCAAATTAGCAAAATATTTTTCATTCATTGTTGGTAGAGAATCAAAGTATTCAAGGATGTTACAATCGCATTCTTATTCAAGTATGGTGACACTATAATCCGAATATGAAGATTCTGCATCAACTAAGGTTTGAGGATTGAATGAAATTCTGATTTATGTAAATTTTTTATCTAGTCAAACAACACTATGGATCAAAATGAACTCACTGGAGTCATCAATGTCCCCATGCATTTGAAGCTGAAAACAATAAGAAACATATGTTAAATCCAACCATGTTCATACTCTCAAGTACTAATTTAATGATTAAAGTATATAATAAGTTAGATACTTAAGAAAATATACTTAAATATTATTCATTATATGAAACTTCATTTTATTTTGAATTATTAAAACATTTCACTGAAAATTAATTCTATACACAATTAATTGAAGTTCTACCAAAGGAGTGAGGAAGTAAGAGTGGATTGTTTCTTCTTGCACCTCCATACCTTCTTCTCTCACCTCCATCAATTTTTCAAATTTGTAATTAGTTTCTGGATTACATAATCCGATTTTGTTTTTTCAGATGCATGATTACTTTCCGGATTACATAATTCAGAAGTCTATTTAGCTTTCGAATTCTGTAATCCAGTAATCTTTTTTCAAATGAGTTTCCGAATTATATAATCTAGAAACTACTCTATGAGGTGACACAAGAAGGATAAAAATATATTTTCATGTTGTGTATGAAGGTAGCAGAAGAAGATATGGAGGTGCAGGAAGAAACAGTCATAAGAGTGAATTACCTTGTCTTGAGATGGTCCAATCCTTATCCTTACCAAGAGCCCAAAAGAAATAGCCCTTCAAGCCCGAAGCCCTAGCAAAGTGAACCTTCTTTGATATGGATGGTCCATCATCATACCCGATCCAAGTAGAACCCGCATAAGAGTAGAAAGACACAGCTACATCATCATACACAACAGTGGCACCATTTTCTTTGTTGAACACCAAAATTTCATCATAATCCAAAGTACCATCAGTATCAGTGGCTGCTCCAACAGCTTCTGCTCCAACCCCATCAACATTCGGATCTTTAAGCCTCCATGTTCGCCCGTATAAGGGAAAACCCATAACCAATTTATGGGCGGGTACACCCGCTTCGACCCAAGATCCAATCCCATACTTGGTACTTATGTTGGAATTTGGATCGTACAAAGCAGCATTAAAGCCTGTAAATTTGTCCCAGGCCCCATGATAGTCAAAGCACATTGGGCTGGCCCAATCCAAGTAATCGCGAATGGCTTGAATTGGATACGTTCTTGGCCCATTACCAATGAGTTTGATGGTGGAAGCATAGTAAACGGCTGCTGTTAAAAGTAGTGGCGGTTTTCTACAACTGTGTGCTTCCAACGTTATAGCTTGACGCCATTCATGAAACAAGACACCTAGGTTAGACATATCGACCTCGTTTTCTGGGAACTCCCAGTCCAAATCGAGACCGTCGAAACCGTATTGGCGCGCCACGTGGATGGTGGAGTTGATGAACACTTGTCGGGTGTGTTTGGTGGTGGCCATGAGGGAGAAGGCGGTTGAGTTGCTGCCACCGCCGCCAATTGACAAGAGAGTTTTGACCGGCGGGTAACGGTGGCGGAGGCCGTTGATGAACTGTGGAATCCATTTTTTCTCAAATTCGGTGACACTAAGGTGGAACAATTGAGGGTCTTGTTGGATGAAGGCATAGTAGATGTGAGTGAAGTATTTTGTGTCAATGGAAGAGGGTGAAAGATCATCGCCAGAAGGCCAATACGCAGCTCTAACACCTCCCTTGTTTGGTGCGTATTTCCAATTAGAAGGTTGGACAAGAGCATGAGAATGGATACTCATGAATAGAACCAAAAGGGGTGTGAAAATGAGTGTTTGGAGGGACATTTTTTTATCATAAGAAGTTGTGGATGCATCCATGAGGTATTTATATCCACAGGTGGGTATTTGTATTTTGGAATGTTGTGTTGAAGCTCTTGTTTGAGGTGGGTTTTGTTGAAGTTTGAATTGAATCTTGCATTTGGTGGGTATCTTTAGTTGGGGGAATGGATCAAACACAAGGAAACAAAACTGGACAAGGTAACCAATATAATAAAGTCAACCGTCTAGAACCATAAAGTTGTGCAGACCACGAGGTTTGATTCGATAATGTCAACATTGTCGAAGTTACATTGGAGAAAGTAATTGCGTAAGTACCACAAATTGTCTCCTCTGTGTGTGAAAGGTGCCTTCAAGACATATACTGTAACAAAGAAAATTTATATTGTTATTGTTATTAGCACTTTTTAAATGAAACTTACAAATTATTTAGTGCTCTAGTGGATAGTAGTGAGTATTTGGCCAGTTTCCACTAGTCCAACCCATTTACTCATTGGAGGAGGAGAAACAGCAATGGTTCACAAAAACAAATGCAATTGTTTTGGTGGTTTAGGGTTGATTCAGTGCATTCATTGTGTGACCACTGATGTTGCAGTCCTGACAGATTCATAAGTCCTAGACTTAAATATCCTCAATAGATTTTTTAGTGGAATTCATCAAATGAAAGATGATGCTAATGTAGTACAGTGCCAAATTAAAGAAAGCAATAATATCTCCAACAAACTGACCTACTCAGTTATCAAAATATTTAAGTACAACAAAAGAGCAACAAACATATAGACATGACAATGAGAAAATGCCATGAAGAATGGTAGCTTAAACTACAAATATATAGACAAACTATGAAGCAAACAAATTAGAGGTCTGTGTTCAAAATTTAAACTAGATGGAGTCACTTTTCTAATGGATTATTCGTATACCACTTTTATAATATATGGTAGCTCAATAAATATTAATATTCATGTTTATGATTTGAAGTTACTTGGGAATGGTATATGTACCTCTTGTCCCTCATATGCACGGTTCTTGTGCCTCTTGCTCTAACCATGTTTATGATATCTTGTTTTCATGTTTCTCTTACAATTTGCTTCTTCGTTGTTCTTTCTCGTGATTTACTTCATCTTCGTTTGTTTCCTCAATGTTTGCTCTCGTCGTTTACTCATCGTTATTCTCCCTGGGTCATTGTGTTTAGGCCATTGGATGAGAAGACGGAAGTGATTTGAGATTCTGCTATTTTTTGAACGATTTGCACTTGTATTGTGTGATACGGGAGAAAAAAAATTGTTATAATTCGTATAGCGAGAAAGAAGAATTGTATCATTTTGTACGATTCATATCATGTGTCATATGATACTTACTACCATGAACATAAGTATTAATAATTTCTTAATCAAATAGTTCATAATGAAATCCTTAATTATCATATTATAGAGCCATAACTGACATCATCAATACAAGAATACCAATATTTGGCTTAACAGATTTGAGACATGATTAGACATAAAAGAAACATCACATGACATACATTTGTCACTATTTGATACATTGTTGTAGATAAAAAAATAAACTACCAATTTGAAACTCCAACAAGCCTTTAAGACATAAGACATAAGACCTAACATGTAATAAGTTTTGCAGGATTTATCCTATAATTAAAACAACAAAACTAGGAGAAAATAGGAGGATTTATACTTTATCAACCCCACTTGACCTAATTTGACGAATCAATGTCTTTACTAGTTATTTTTTAAACTTTTCATTGACACAAAATGTGAGTGAGATCAATATGGCATCATTCTTCTTTACTCACTCGCCAACGATGTACGTTCAATAGGATATATGGAGAATATTCAGGTGTTGGAAAAGTTCTCAAACGGGACTGAAATTAAGAGAATGATTCGGACTACTCCTTCGGTCGATACTTCACTTCCCCTTCTTGGCTGAACTCTCTCACTCGCTCCTCCACTCCTCCTCCTCGCTAGCTCTAGACTCGGATGGTACCTACAAAAGGTACTCCGACACTCAAATCAGACTTCAACACTCAGTATTTAAAATTAGATGATTGCGTACATGATCCATTGGGATATGTGTTAATTTATACAATTATTGTGGGTTCGTTGTGGTTAATGGGCCTAATAAAAGTAGATTAATAAACGTTGGGTCATTAATTAACCTCGTTGATGGTCATGTCGGTCGGTCTGGATTGGGTGTCGAGTCAAGGTCTCGGTCGTGCGAACCCTATCAGCACACTTGCTCCCCAAGCTTGAGGATGGTTAATACGAAGAGTCTTCATCTGAGATCATAGTGACGGTTGGGCTTCCTGAGGTTGGACGTGACGTTGGGGGCGCCGAACGCCTGATGTGATGCATAATGATGATGACGAGGTTTTTTTTGGTGCCATTTGATGAGAACCGTTGGATCTCCTATCCAATGGTTGAGATGAGAGTGACACTTCGACTCCCGAGCCCTTCAAAGGCTATAAATAGTGGTCCCCTACAGTTTCGAGTCACTGCTTTAATTTCTCTAACATCCAAAACCTAATCATCCTGGCGTGTTGCTTTCCCTACACCCCTGAAAGGTTAGTCATGTCTTCTTCCTCATTCTTTTTTCGCTCTTCATCTTTGTCTTCCTCTTCCTCATTCTTTTTTCGCTCTTCATCTTTGTCTTCCTCTTCCTCTTCTTTTGGATCCTCCATGACCAGCCCTTGTCAGTCGGGTCAATTCAAACGTTACCCCCCGTGGAGGATTCTGTAAGGGCTGATGATTTGGACGGTGCTACCGATTAGTTAGATCCCCTTGCAGAGTCATCCCATAGTTTAGGATTTGACTGGGTAGATCCTAAGGTGACTGAGTTTATCTCTGTCTATCGGGACTCATCTTCCACTGACTCCTTCATGGATATGCATCATATGTTAAAGTTGGATGCTTCTAATAGCATCTTAGTCATCAATTATTGTCGTTTGACCGACATCATCTATATGGGTCGGTCATCGTCTAATGGTCTTTTTTTATTTATTTATTTATTCTTGCATGTTTTCAACCTTCATGTCACCCTGCCCTTTGATAACTTCACGATGTGTGTCCTTCAGACGCTCAACATTGCCCCTTCGCAACTCCACCCAAACACATGGGCCTCCCTCCAAGCCTTTCGGCTCATGTGTGACATGCTTTGTCTTCGTCCCACTTCTTCTACCTTTTTGCACTACTATACATCACACTCGTCCGACCAGGTTAGCTGGTTATCCCTTATTATTCGACTGGGTAATATACTCTTCTCCCCTTTCACATCCTTGTACAAAAATTTTAAGGACAAAATTTTCAAGATCTTTATTGAGCCTGAGGGTAGAGCTCTTTTTTACGAGCTTGGGCGGTCCAAATTTTCCTTGTAATGGACCAAGACCGCTACTTGCTTCAACCAATGGCCTTGTCTGACCGCTAATGTTGTGGAGCTGATTTGTTTGGTAGCCTTCCGAGAAGGCTTCCTACCTGAAAGATCCTGTTTGTATATAAGTCGTCCCAAAGGTGGACTAATTTTCAGGATATGCTTTTTTTATTTTTCGCTTTAATCCTCGGTCGGCATATATTGTTGCCTAATGCATCTTCTTTGTTGCAGATATCATGGTAAGAGAGGCTCCCAGGTGGTCAAAATCTTAACCGCATTCCGCAACAGGTCGACCGGAACGACCAAGGAAAGTCTAAAAATGGTTGTTGCTGACAACCCGTCTACTCCAGGAGTCGGGCCCTCCATCGCCCCTAAGGAAAAGAAAAGAAAGAGGAGAGATATCGTCACCACCACCCGATCACCAAGCAACACATCGCAACGACCCCCCTCACCCTTTTCCATTTGGCTCGAGAGCTCCTCGCCTTTCAGGGCTCCTGCGGCCGAGACTGCTTCCGATCATTCCTTGGTGTTACTTGCTGGAGACTATAAGTTCTCGAAGGGTGTTCGGTTTGGCCTTACACCAAATGAGGAGAATCTTTTCTCCTCGGTTCCCGAGGACGAGCTCCTCTCGACCTCCATAGAACAACACTGTCAAGGAGTCGTGTTGGAACCACTTGCTGCTGACACCTACAACCGAAAGGTCGAGGAGATATCTCGGCTCAAGCACGATCTATCCATTGCTTTGAAGTTGTCACTGAAAGCAGTGTCAGCTTACGAGTTTAGGGCAGTTCAGACTGAAGTTGAGCTTGAGTTGAGCAATGCTCGGTGCGCCGAGTTGGTGGCTCAGGAAGAGGCCGAGAGGAAGAGGGTGGTTGAGCTGGAGAAGATCAAGGAGGCGCTGAACTTGGAGAACTCGACCTTAGAAACCAAGAAAGTTTCTTTGGAGGATGAGTTCTTCACTCAAGAACGAAACATCATCATCATGCTAGGCGAGACCTTTAATCAGGTCATCTGAAAGGCCAACCTTCTATACAAAGGTCCCCCTACTGAGGGTGACTTCGACGTCAACAAAGACGTGTATGAGGGTCGGCTGGTGACCTTCTCTGAGTTGGCCAAGCTTCGGGCATCGACATCAAGGGTTGCGCATGAAGATGAAGACAAAGACCATTAGGCTTAGTTTTTATTGCTTTTTTCCCTCGGGGCTAGGGTGTGACCATTTTTTGTTCCTTTGGGATCGGGGTGTGGCCTCCATCTTCTCTTTATCGATCATTATTTTCTTATTCTTTTTTTAGTATAACACAAGTTATAATTAATTGTAATTGTTAATCGGTCGGAATAACCCTACATTTGATTAAGTTGTTGAGTGTCAGACGGTACAACTGATCAGGTTAAGTGTGGTCGTTTGCACCAAGTCTTTGGGTGTTGGGAGGGAATACAAATTAAGGTATTGGCCAAACCAAATCTTTAGGTGTTGGGGGGTAATACCGGTTAAGGTTTCATCCTTGACTGACCCGTGTCTTTAAGTGTCGAGAGGGTATACCGGTTAAGGTTCACTACGCCAAAAAATAGATTTAGCTGCAAAAAAAAAGTGAGGGTCGTATGTGGACACTAAATAGCATTAACCAAACCTTCGCTTTAAAAAAAATCATATAAAACGTGAGAAAGCGTGGGTTATACTCATGTAAACTTTAAAAAAAAAATGGGTTGCATTAGTCAAACTGTCACTCCTGAAAATATGAATAATAATAAAAATTTAAAAAAATTTAGGCTAAACCCACGCTATCCATTTTAAAATTAAATTTAAATAATAATAAAATTGTGAAGGTGGAGCCTACGTAAATAATTAATTTTTATTTATTTCAAAACTGCTAAGGGTGCATGGAAAACATTCTTACTCCACAAGACTTTAAAACTTTTCGAAGCATCAGTAGAGTCGTGCGTGGTGCGAGCTTGAATAATGTGTGATGCAAGCTTGAGCAGTGTGTGGTGTGAGCTTGAACAGTGCGTGGTGTGAGCTTGAGTAGTGTGTGAGAACCTTTGTACTCTACAACGATGGAGTAATCGAGAGCGTGCGAATGTGAGAACGCCACTGTGAGAATGTGTGACCGTGAGTTTCACATTTCCTTCATTTTTCAGTCTCAACCCTAGGTTTTGTCCAATTTCTTTATTTATATGTATATTGTGTAATTTTATTTTACCCTAGGTTTGTAATTCACCATGGTAGAAACAATTTAATCCTTGGACCAAGAATTTTGGGTTATGGAGGCTACGAAGGATTTTGTTTAGGAAGAGGTTTGATGTGGACTGTGAGGTCCACTCTTTGGGTGGAGCAAAACCAGTGGCAAGGCTTTGAAACTAGTATGGAGCTTTGGTGAATTAGACACGTTGCAACAATTAAATAGAAGGCTTTATAATCTTTTGACTACTGCATAATTGCTATTTCTTAGGGAATTGAAGGAGAAAGTGAGTGTTGTGGTTCAAGAAGTGTGATTGTGCAGGGGCTTAGAAGACAAGGTAGGGGCTGGTGTAGGTATTGGAGGGGTAGTATTTATGAAGCTGATTTTTCTGATGAGAGGATTATGGTGCCAACTTGATGGATATGTGAAGTTTTTTATATATTGCCATATTCTCTTTATAGGGGGTGCATATTTGCTTTTATATGCTGCCATATTCCAGTGTTTTCTGATTGTAGTTCAGTAGCATCGATGATATTATTAGTTTCAATTTCTAATTCTGCCCAACATTAATTATATTAACTATAAGTTTATTCTTGGAGGCTTTTGTTAGAGCATATGGCAAAACAAAGGGTTCTATGAATGAGTTATTGAGTAACCAAGAAGCCTTAGTGTTTTCCCATACAGGAAGATGGATATCAGAAGGCCTAGAATGGTTGATGGAAAGATGTTGTAGTGTTTACCAAGGCAACAGCTAGCTTGGTGCAAGTGTTGCTTATGCTGGGTAATGAGTAGGAAGGTTATGGATGGGCCAGAGTGCTGAACGGAACATTGGCTAGAGTTGTGAACTTGGACTATGAAGTTATGCACCTTGTAGGGGGTTGGTATAGGTGGAACTTGATGAAGGCCTATGTTAAAGGTTAGATTGGTGCAAGTGTTGGTTTTTGTTGGGTGGTTAGATTGGTCCAGGATGGCTCATGAGAAGAGGTTGTGGAGCTAGGAAGCTGATGAGGTGATGTTGTTGCATGGTGTGGGCAGCTAGATGGACCAAAATGCTAGTTCATGAAGCTGTAGGGTCTTGCTGGTTAAGGGATTGGGGTTGGTTAAGAGGCATAGAAGATTGAGGAATAACATATGTCTAGAGCCTATATTCATGCTACTGGTGGTATAGTACAAAGGAAAACTGAAAATCAGGATCATTTGCATGGTGGACTAGTTGGCTTACCATCAAGTTGATTACCCTTTTGCTGATTTGTGGTGTTAAGTAAATAACTAGTAGGTGTTATGTCTCTTTTTTGGGTCCAGTACAAGTGGTATCTATATTCTGGCTCATATCAATTACAACTATAACAATTCTTAGGGGTTTATATTTTTGGTATTTATTGGTTTTGCTTTACCGCAACTAGTGTAGTATTGGCTGATTATAATGCATATGGGTGGTTTACATGCCTTGCCTTTAGAAGGTCTTGACACACACTCAATGTTTAAGTGTGCCTATAAAATGATCATTTTTGGTCCGATTGCAAGGACTTTTATGTGGATTTTTTGCATATTTCTGCAGGTCTAACATTGATGCAGTGTAGTGGTATGAAAGGTGCACGGTCTGCTGTTTGTTAAGGGAAGCTTTTTGGTGTTTAGATGTTTCTTTTAGCTGCATAAAGTGCTGCAAAACCATGCAGTAATAGCTGAATAACTAAGAAATCTAACAACCTTTTTTAGATGAAGTTTGTCTCTTTTTGGATTGTGGATATATACAAAAGTTATGACCCCAAATATTCTATGAATGAGGCCATTTGGGATCTTCTTGAAGTGAGTGAAGTATTTTTTAGAGTTTTTCAAAGTGTTCCTAGTAGGTTTTTCAGCCTTTTTAATATTGAATCCTACCTCTGTTGATTTTGGATTAGACATTATGGAGATGCAAATCAGCAACTTACTGTGTAATAGGTGATTTTACAAAGAAGAGAAAACAACAATAAAGACTGTTACAATAAGTGCATCAATTAAGGTTGCACCCTCTTGAAGACCATAAGTGATAAAAACAGAGACAAGGGCTAGAACTCTAATACCTAATGAAAAAAATGTGCATTAAATGTCCTCAAATAAAGGAAATAATTTCCAGATATAAAGACTTTAAATCTAAAGCAAATCTACCCAATAAATTCCTAATTCCTAATTCCAATTCCCTAACTTTAGGATTTCTTACAAACAAATATAGATTTATTATCCAATCATTTTATATTTACCGTACAATCAATATGTAGTATTTATACCTTTATTTCAACATCTTTTTTAGTCAATTTGTGATTCTCCTAGATTGTGCTAAATCTCATATGGCAAGTATTGTGTGTAAGCACAAACTATATAAAATATAGTAAGATAATATAGATAAAAAGTTATGTATATATTAAAAGAATGATTTGAGAGAGAGTGTGTGAAAATTCATCCATTCTCTATATCAATTAATCACATTTTTAGTAAAAACCTATAAAAGTTTACTGTAAAAAAAATTATTTATGCAGTCTGTGATAGTAGTACACTGTAAACACAAATAAAGGACATATAAAAGATTGACTATCCATGTCCACATGTCATGCACTCCAAAAATTATCTTACATAATGTGATTGGGTATTCTATTCATGAAATTAAAGAGTTTTAGCTATTTAGAATCTAACTTAGATCATGATTTGTTTTCTAGGATACAAAATTTGACTTATTTTAAAATTGATTAATTTTAATAATTTTTTTTTTTAATTATAATCAGATGAAACTGGAAACTGGACTGCCCGTTATTTGAGCTTATGAAAGTGTAGGTTAAGCCCACACTTTTTTGTGTGGCAAACTTGTAGGCTAAGCCTACACTTCTTTAAACAAATAATATAAAATATATTTTGAAGGCTAAGTCCACAGTAATTTTTAGCCAACATGAAGGCTTAACACTCACTAGTTTAAAAATTGTGTGCCACTCACGTGGGTTAAGCCCACGCTTCTTTAAAAATGTGTGGACAGCTCGAAGGCTAAGTCCGCGCTCCTTTATACAAATATCATTTTATGTGGACAATACGTAGCCCAAACCCACGCTAGTTTAAAAATTGTGTCACCTCCTTATAGGCTTGGCCTACGCAGAAAAGACACCAATGCGTCGCACTCACCCGCCAATATTTTTACGTCGAGCACATTAGATTCGAAATTTCCATTAACGCTAAGCCCACGATAGTTACACTGTTGCGTCCATTTTTTTGTTGTTAGCGTCCATTTTTGGCCCATCCTAATAAACATATTTTTTGTAGTGGTTTCATTCTTGACCGACTTGTGTATTTAGGTGTTGGGAGGATATACCGGTTAAGGTTTCATCCTTAATCGACCTGTCTAATGAAGTTTATGCAACTCATTCCAGGCGGTTACTGTTGGTTGAAGCGGTAGTGTTTCAAAAATAATAGAATTTATGGTAAGAAAAAGATTTTTTGTTAACTGTGTTGGCATTGGCAGATCAACTCAGGAAGAATATGTCAATAGGCATTGCTTTAAGATGAGTTTTTTCTTAGAGACTAGGGTAGGATGGGTACACTTGTATAAGTTGTGAAATCCTAGAATTGGGTAGACTGTTGCAGTAATATTTCTATCTGAATCTGGTTTTAGATGTTACAGTAAGTTTAGTTTGGGTAACTTTTACCCACATTGATGGAAACCGTCCAACCTCACACAATCATATAATAAGGAGGATGAAGACCTAGAGGTTGTTTATTGATTTAATTGCAAATATGGGTCTAATTGGGCTTTTGTTTATTTTTCTAGGCCCAATCAAGAGGACAACTCTAGGTTGAAGAAATATACAAACATATTCAAGAAGACCTCTAACTCATCAAAACATAAACACCTAGAAGAGGCCCAAGCACAAGCCCAAGTGCAATCCCAACAACTAGAAGATCAAGGCCCACAACTAGGTTTATGGTAAAGGAGATACAAGAGGACTGGGATGCTGCTACTGATGGCAGATAAACATTTCACTACATGTTTGAAGAAGCCTAGATCCTAGTTTAAATAGTGTAGAGAAGATTTTAATTTCTTGTAAAAAATTAGACTAGGAACTTTATTTGTAATTTTTCCTTAGATGAAACTTGGCACCTAAAAACCAACCTAGGTTAAATTAGGGTTTCTAAAACACCTAATCTAACCAAGGCCGGTTATGATTAAGCCATGGAGAAGAGTACACATTTTCCACATGTTCCATATGATACATGTTTTAAACGTTTTCCATCACATGTTAAATATGCTTCATGTGCTCCATGTGCTAAGATCAAATTAGGCACCAATTTCAAAATTCATTTCATTCGAAATTTCCCACCATTTCTACTTGTTCAAATCCAACCCTCTCATGCTATATAAAGAGGTGCTTGGTTCATGTAATTTCAAGATTAATAAAGAGTGAATTGCTGCCAAAATTGTGCCAATTTCGCTAATTGTCTCCTACCTCCCTAGGATAGACACTTAGTCTTCATTTTTCACCTATTCCAAGTGAGATTGCCTCACCACTCACTCTCCACACCTAGCATGCACCTCCAAGGAAACCAAAACTCTACGTGAGCTCCTTGTTCATCTTCCTTCATTGATGCTTCCGCCATTCCTCCAAAGAAAACACAAATCAGATGAAGGCATACTCCATTACACATGTTGTTGTATGTTTTGTCTTTCTTCTTGATTCAGATTCTCATATAAGGGTTAGAACACCTCTAAAATGTCTCTTTTTATTTATTTTAATTATTTTTGATAAAAAAGATAAATACATATTGTGTTTAAGGCGGATAACTTCAAAATTTTAACAAAGAAAAATTGTGGGTATGTATATGGTAAAATTATTGATAAAAATATATAAAATTAGATAATGATTATTTATTATGTTCTAACACTACAAGAAAACAGGCCATTAGCTTTCATATATTTGTGTGGGCCTAGTGTGGATGCATTTTTCGTCGGCCAAGACCACACAAAACCCATGCAAAATAGTTTTTTGTGGGTTGTCCGACGCATAACAGACGCACGAAGAGTTTTTTAAAAAAATAATTTCATTTTATGTCGGTCGGTCAACGCTTAATTTAAGTTGTACGTCGCCCACACTTCTTGTAGAAAAAAAATATTGTGCATCGACTAGCCGACAAAAAAGTTCGTGTGCTTCTATGATGTTTTTGTCGAATTTTTAACCGATGAAATATCATGTTTTTCTTGTAGTGTAATGAATTGAACTACTAGTAAAACAAAATCCTTTTACGACGTTAAACGATGTCGGTTTTGAACAAACAACATTAAGAAAATTAATTATAAAATTGTAAATATGCAACTGACAATAAATGTTAGAAAAATTTATGTAAAAAATATATACTATATTAGTTGCATACGTAATTGATTTAGTGTGTATTCTTTATATAGTTTTTTATATTTATAATTGATGTAGTATATGTATTCTTTTTAATATCAATTATTTTACCATTATACCTATCACTTTTACACATATGGCTCCCTCATTTAGTTCTCTCAATTGTACACCAATGTCGTCACGGTTTGAAAGTCGAAGTGTAAGTATAAGCATGATTTCTAATACGAATAATGATGAATCAAGAGATGAGATCTCCACTGTCAATTGAAAAGAGCAAAGAGGAATCCTGCAAGAAGAAGAAAGGTAGTAGATGAAGAAGAAACTCAATTTTCTGGGTAAGAATAACCTAGAATAGTGAAGAACACCAAAAAGTGAAAAGATGAGAATCGTGTATTTTCATTACTTTTGGAATGTTCACATTACATGATATGAAAAAAAAATACAACAGAAAATAAAGATGGGTCAGGAAAACAAAATAGGGTCCAAAAGCCCAAAAAAAAAATACCGACCAAACAAGGCCCAAACAACAACAAAAACACAACTCAATATAGTTATTTTCCTAAATCTATCAATAGATGAATCATTGGAGATATATTAAATATAAATAAAGTTAACAAAAGCAGTAAAATGAACAATCACGTATTTTTTTAATAGTAATAAAAATATTTCAAGAGTACTAACTAAATATATACAAGTAACTTTAAGTTACATTTAAGTGATATCTTAAATTAGTAAGAATATAAAAATATTTTTTTTATCGACAAAAAACGAATAAATAAATAGAGGTATTTCAGGGATATCTCAATTTTTATACAAAGCCACTCAAACCAATCAACAAGCTCCTAACACAAACCAAACACATATCGCCTAACATTTATCTCATACAAATCAATAGCTCAAGACATCATTTAGAATACGAGAAACTTACCCCACCGGCTTTGAAATTTATCCATGATCAAACCTTCAATTGCACCATAGAAAAGATTTCAATATGATCTATCCTACCACTATTAAAGATCTTCTTATTCTTGTGTTTCCACAGCTCATCTACCACCACTATCCACATACAACTCCAAATATGATTAACGTTTTTATTCATCTCACTTACCTTACAATTAAGAAAATGCAATTTTGGCTCATAAGTGAATTTATTGATATGTGAGTGTTGATATTCTAAAATGTGAATCTAGTGTTGTTCTACTACTATATTTAAAGGCTGTTATTCCAATCCTAACATTTCGTGTAAATTTTTTTTCTAGTAAAATAATATCTTCTACACATTTTTAATTTTATCTTTTCCTTTGCTAATGTTCTTCTTTCTTCTTCTCATTTGTCAATAAAAAAATTGGGAGGAAAAAGAGTTACCAATAATATCCCATAAATAAAGGTAAGTTGATGGCATGGACTTCCACGAATCAAATTAATTATGGTTTGGCTTGAGGTGTTAACTAGTTGACTAGATCATAACACTACAAGAAAAATCATAAATAAAAAAATCGGTCACTAAATGACCAAAATCGGTTACTATTTTAATTATTGACCAATAAAAAATGATCATTAATGTCTTAGTCACTGAAATTTGTAACTAGCATAAATTTGTTTTTTCTAGTTTCTACATGAACAATGACATTTTATTGTCATGTACTCAAAGATAAGAAACAACTTTTTTATGAAAAAAAAATATTTGAGCAGAATTTTTTTTTAGGTTAAAGGATGGTTGCAAATGTGAAAAATCCTAAATCTGATTTTCCACCTATTACGAATAATGCAAGGAACATTAGTCTTATCAGTAAATGCAACGCAAATTAAAGTAAAATCACATTCAAGTCATAAACTAGTAAGATCTATCTTTTTAGTTTCTGCAATGACATGTATAACTTTATAAAACTCAGAAACCAAAGTTTTAGAATCTAAAGAAGTTCTAATTGGAAATTTGAATTTAGTAAAATTATTGTACACAATAAAACTCTATAAATATTGAACATAATTACAAAATTAGTTTATCCAAAATTTTGTATATTTTTGTTTTAGCTTATGTAGAAATTGATTTTATTTTTTAGAAGGGTTTGTGGAGAAGTTTCTTTAGCCAAACCTATGTATCTTAAATAGCGAACAATTGACATCCATTGATTCATTTTAGAAACTTTAGATCCATTCATGTGGTCATAAGTAGGTCACAACTTGCATGCACAGAAAAGCAAACTGGGCTTTGGGAAATGACTTTTTGGATGAGTGTGAAGGGAGCTGAGTAAGAGATGATGCACAAAATTAAAGAAATTAAGGTTTAGAAAGTGCATTTGAAAGAAAGAAAGAAAGAAAAAAGCATCTCAGACTGAGAGTGAACACCATGTTAGGGTTATTGATAACTCGTGTACGTGACAATCAAGGCTCAGCCAACCATGTTTCCGTTTGTCATTATCAGCATCATGTTTGTGTCGAGAACAAAAAACAAACACTTTAAACATCATTCCTTATTTGATTTTACTAAGTACCTATACACCTAATATTGTGGCCTAATATTGTTCAACTTGTACCTCTTATTTCAATATATTATATTCTATATTTGGCTAAAAAAACTAATAGAAGCATGAGTGTTTATGAACTTTATAATTTTAATGTAAATTATAGAAATGGAATTAAATATATTTTTTTATTGAAGTGATTAAATTCGGAACGCAATTTTTTAAAGCAATCTTATTCAATTAAAATTAAAATGTAAGTTAAAAGTCTTACACATTGGATAAGAATGAGTAATATATAAAAAAAAGTTATTTATTATTTTAAAAAAAATATAACTAAGCTGAAATTACATGCAACTGTAATTTAGGAAATATATTTCCCTAATTAAAATAATTTATTTTAAATAAAATACTAAATGAAATACAACAAAACAAATTAGTTAATTTTTTTCTTATAAATATTCTCACATTAGATATCATAAATTGTGAAACTTGACATTTATACTATGTATTTTGGGTTTAGGTATCTTTATCTTTTTGTTAAATTCAATAATTGATTGTGTTGTGAGATAGTGAATATTTTAAATCATGATGTTCATTTAATTTATTGAATCTAAAGTTTGTCGTTAAACATAACAAAGCATAGCAAAGAATAAAGGCATGCCAAAGAATAGTGAAAATAAAATTTGAATTGAATCAATTCACATTTGAATTTAAAATTGAAAGGGAAAGAATGATAAGTTAAAAAATTGTTGCTTGAATTTAGTCAAATGGCTTTTTTTTACCTAAAAATGTATGGAATCCAATCCAACACATAAAGAAGAAGAGAAGATTGGAGAAGATAGTTGTGTTGTTTGTGGTACTTTCACGTGGAAGCTAAAGATATTTTATATTGATGGATTGAAAGTTTGTGATTTTGGAAAGCTTTAAAATGTGGACCTTTACACAGACACAGAGATCTCATAAAGAGATTTGGTTGTATGCATTGATTAGACAAGTAACAATATACTAACACCAAGTCATTGAGTTGTTTGCCCAATGACATTACTCTCTTTTAAATTCCCTAACTCACTCATTGCCCTTTAAGGTGGGGTTAGGACTTTTGCTAACCAAAGTTGCCAAAAATGACTTGAGAATATGGTAACAATAATTAGTGTTATATGTGTGTGCAAAAGCCAAAGTTATGTACCTAATCCAATCCTTTGGCTTAGAGATTAGATCCCCCATAATAATAATTATAATACTATTAATATTAATACTAATAATTAACTTCATCCCAAACACCACTATCAAGGGCATTAGAGGGAATCCACATCAACTTCCTCTTTTAATTGTCGGCCATTTTGTCTCTTCTGCCACACTATAGGACTCATCACATAGGATTTTTTTTTCTCCTACCTTCAAATTATTTTATTACATGGGGACCATTTCATGGTTACTTCTAAGTTGGTTGCAAAGAGAGCAACATCTTGGGAGAAAAGGAAAGTACTAGGTTATGTTAAAAATTAACTTATCTACTTGTAGGTATTAGAACGAAAGAATGAAAATAGAAATAAGAAAGTTTAACCATATGTTAAAAAAATGTTTACAAATTTATTAACTTAAAATATTAAAATGAAAATAATATTTTAAGATTTTTTAGGAGTTAATTTATGGTTTATTCATATTGAATCTGATCTATTTATTCTATTAAAATACTCAAGGATAATATATATTTCATACATAAAAGTTAACATTAAGAAAGAATTGTTTTATAGTTAACTTGGTGAAAAGACTTAGATGAGTCCATATTTCACTTTCGGAAAAAGAGGAAGATAAGTAATCACAACTTAATTATATACAGATAATTATTTTATTTAGTTTTCTATTTTTTCATATATTTGTTCGAATGTTCAATAATCTTACATTACTTAGGAGTTAAGGTTAAGGACAATTTAGATACACATTTCTCATTCAATCCTATGATACCTAAGAAAAAAATCGTGACGAAATTCTGAACGTCAAAGCAGACAATATCTTGGATGCAGTAATTGACCTAGTGAAGTCATCTAAACAAACTTGATGTCGAAATAGTGACGTCGATTTTGGGGATAAACGAGGTTCCAAAGACGAATTCTCCTTTTAATTTATCTACTTAAAAACATCTTGTTTTAATCTTTACACATATTATATAGTAGTAACTAAAATTAAGAAAAAAAAAACAGAATGCATGAGAAAAAAAAATATTGATTAAAAAGAGAAGTTTCTGTAACTACAATAACTAAATAATAATTAAAAATAATTATTATCAAATTTATCATATGTAATATTATTTTATTTGATAATTAAGATTTATGCACCGGAAAAAATAAATACCTAACCTGAATAAATCAATCTTAAGTCATGAGTCAACTTATATATAAGAGACTTTGACATCACCTTTAATCCTAAATCTTAAGACTTTGAGTTTGTTGGTATTTCTTTTTATATATTGTTTATCTGACTCATCTACATGGAAGGTAGAACTTCTCACTTCATTCTTGAATTTCTCACAAAGTTTATTGTTAATATAATTTTAAGAAAATTATTAATTTAGCACAGTAGTCTAATTTATAATATATATATATATATATATAATTTAAATAACAATTAATGTAAAAACTCATAACTAAAAAGCATAACTGATTCTCTTTGATGGAAGGATTTGAAGGAGGTTTGCTCTCTTGACGAGTGGAAACATAATTTTGAGGATACTTTTTCTTGGGAGGTTGGGAGTGGGAGGGAGATAAGGTTTTGGGAGGATATATGGGTAGGCAACTTGTATCTCAATAATGCCTTTCCGCGACTTTTCACCATCAACTCCAACAAGGATTTGTCCATTTGGCATGCGGGGGAGAGGTCACAAAACTCAGAGTGGAAGTGGAAGATCGAATGGAGAAGGAATATGTTAGAATGGGAACGGATTCAAGAACAACAGTTGATGCAAGTCTTGGGGGATCAAAGGGTAAAGTTGGAAAAGGAGGATTCTTGGGTTGGAAAGACAAATGGTCAGCAGTGTTCGCGGTAAAATCAGCATACAAAATTCTTAATGATGATGTTCATGGGATTGAAAGGGAGTTGTATGGAGATTTTTGGGGGTTAAAGGCACAACCATCTTCACAACTCACAGCATGAAGGGTTCTGGAAGACAAAATAGCGTCTAAAGCAAACTTGGTTAGAAGGGGTTATGCATGAATACCATTATGTGTTGTCTGTGCGGGGAGGAAGAGGAAACCATGTCCCATCTTTTCTGCACATGTAGAGTAGCTTGGCTCGTGTAGTCTAAGTGTTACAAATGGAAGTGATTGACAACGACGGATCATAGGGAGCCAAAAAAACCATTTTAAAAGCTTCAGGATGAGTGGTGTCAAGGAAAGTGTTAATCAGATTTAAAACAGCGTGTGGATAGCAGTTGTAGGTAGGAGAACTGTGGTCACATAGGAACAAGAGGATTTTCAGAGGAGGCAGGGTAGATCACATTGAAATTTTCACTATGACACAAATGAAGACTTGGTCTTGGATTACGTCTAAAGCGCGCGCGGTGTAAATTTTTCATACTCAAATTGGTGTCTTTAGCCTTTGATTTGTATGAGGTCAATTAATGATCCTAGAAGATAGTTGTGTCTGCTTGTAAGTTTTTCAGTTTTTGTTAAGAGGTTAGAAGATTAAATCTTCATAGAGATCTTTAATATAAGGGTTGAGGTATCTTTAAAATACTTCTTATTTATTCATTCGTTTTTTTTTAAAAAAAAAAAAACCTAATTGATTGATGACAACGTTGGGAAAAAAGAAAAAGGGATAATATAAGAAGCAAACGGATGGAAAAACATATATGCAAAGGGACAATCCTGCAACAACTGGGGGACACAGTGTCTTTATTGATGGACTTTCAAGTACTTATGAAAGTATTGTTTGGTGACTTTGGAATATGAGGACCATGTTTGGTTTTGTCTCCTAAGTGAATGAGTTTGATTGGTGCGCGTGATCCTATCACTCCATAATTTTCTTCATCTCCTTATTCTGCCCTAACCCAAACTTCAAAAGCTAACTTATCACTGTTTTCCAATACCAACAAACCATGTTCCCATAACAGCATCTTGTGAACATTGTTTTGAATCTTGAGATTTTTCTTAACTCCAATGAGTCCTTGGAACCTAACTAATCTATGTTTTTTTGCAATCATAAAAAGAAAACAATTTGTGATGAGCATATAACAGTGACAGAGGTTCACACAACTCCATGGCCTACTGTACTAAAGCACAAAACAATTGGATGTGAGTCTACACATCCAACCACATGGGTTGTGCACAGGACTTCCAAACAAAGTCAAAAAGGAAGAAACCCTATCAATTTTCCTCCTGAAAAACGATGCTACAACCATTGAAGAGAATTTCTTTCCTGTTTCCTTTTAATTAGTCTTATTATAAATTTTAATTAATAATGGCAAACATGTTTATAATGTAACGTTTGTTTTTTCTCGTTTTATCTTATAAAACCACAAACACTTCATTTTATAATGGTTAGAAAAATGATATTTGTGGACCCCTTTTGAGTGCAAGAGGTGAAGAAAAGAGAGAAATAGGAGACAAAAAGAACAACAAAACAAAAAATGAATGATGTATCAAGTAACGTGATATAATAAAAAAATACAGAAAAAATAGGGTGAAAGAGATATGAAAAATACTATATAGATGTAGAAACATCATTGTATGTTGTAATGTTTATTTGAAATCTATATGTTGGATAATAATCTAAACGAAGAATTTGTCTGTTTTTAGAGATTAGTTTATTTAAGTGATGCGTGATTGGTTTTGTTGAAATTAAAAAGAAAAATCATAATTGATATGGAATTAATCATAGTATGCACATTTGTAATCAAATATCACCTAGTGTGCATGACAGTGTGTAGACATAAAAAAATAAAAGCAAAAAGCAAGTGTCTCTCTCCAATATATACTACTTTTATTCATATAGTGTGAAGAATCAAGAAATTGAAATTCCTTAACCAACCAAACAAGGGGACTGGAAAGTACTCTGCAATGGAAGGAATAAGCAAGAAGGAGGCATACTTTTGTGACAGACCAAGCATGTTCTCTTCTGCTCCGGAGGCACCACCTAGTCCAAGTACTCCACTTCAGCATCCACATGAAAAGAAACAGGTATCTGTTGAGGAAGAAGAGGAAGAAAATAAGGAGTCAAAGCATGCTACCATAGTGGATCTAAATGTTTCAGGTGATGATTCTTGTACTGCAGAAGGACTAGAACTCAACCTCATAACCTGTTTGGATGTGGGGTCATCATCCAATGCCAATTCTTCATCAGAAGCCCCTCTTGGTTCTGATGCTGCTGAGCCAAGAGTGTTCTCTTGCAACTACTGCCACAGAAAGTTCTACAGTTCACAAGCACTAGGGGGCCACCAAAATGCACACAAGAGGGAGAGGTCAATAGCAAAGAGAGGGCACAGGTTTGGATCACAGATAATGGCCTTTGGCCTTCCCTTATTGCATAATAACAACCACTTTGCAAGCATGGCTTCTCTACCCCTTTATGGTGCTAGCAATAATAGAGGAGGAGCTCTTGGAATTCAAGCACACTCTATGATCCAAAAGCCTTCTCATCATCATGTGAGTGGATTTGGAAACTCTTATGCACACCATCACAGTTGGTCAAGACCCATCATTGAACAACAACCTGGAATAGCAAAACTAGCTGTGGCTGATTTTCACAGAACAAAATCAGCATTTTCATCATCACAAACAAGTGTTGGTAGGTTTGAAATGGTTAATACCATGATGAATTCTTCAGCCAAAAAGGAGATCAGTGGATTTGTGGCTAGAGCTGAACCTCGTTTGAAGAGTAATAATCAAGAAGAAATGAAGCACCTTGATTTATCCCTCAAGCTCTAAACCAAAGTTTACCACCACAGCAATTTTAGCTGCAACTTCAAGATTTTTGAACTCTCAGCAACCGCATCATGGTCACAATGACTACATCGGTGGTTAAATTTGTCTACAATTTCAAGATCCATACCACGACTCTGAACATTATTGGCTTGGCTTACTTTTATATATATATATATATAGTCTTTGCATCGATGAGGATGAGTAATAGTAGATTAGCATAGTTAAGATTTTTCCAATCTTATTTTTCCCCCATTGTGAAATAACATTTGTGTAAATTTGTTTATGGGAGGATCAAATTTCTTTTCTTGTAAATGACTTCAGAATCATTCAACTCCACTTAGGTGCTTTTATTGAGTTGAAATTTTAAAGTTTGTTGATGAGTCCTTTTCTTCCCCACATCACCTTTTCCCCCTATTCTGTCACTAGAGGATGAAGTGTTTTTTTTTTCAAGCTCTGTAACTCTTGTGGATCAGTCTCAAGATTGAATTGAATATTTGGCACGACTATTCCCATTTTCATAGCACAATTTGAAATTTAATCTGTAAAATAATGGAAAAATACTATGGAATATTGCTACCTTCTCAAGAGGTTGATGCTCCATGAATGTGTATCAGCAACATATTTTATGTATATTGTTTTCAAAACATGGTGCAAATGAATAATTAGCATTTATGATCATATTATATATATATATATATATATATATATATATATATATAAATTATAAATA
>Ga0123341_1000699_pt1 | contig 22297 bp, 9 predicted proteins | sample Turbeapinknodule_FD_89959 | JGI IMG/M metagenome (GOLD analysis project Ga0123341, IMG submission 89959) | Root nodule microbial communities of legume samples collected from Mexico - Turtle bean Mexico pink nodule | ecosystem: Host-associated > Plants > Roots > Nodule | place: Mexico: Nepantla...
AAACATAATTTTATTTTTATTTTTATTACAAATACATATACAAAATATTTTCATAAAATCAAAGCAATTTTTTTTATTATTGTTAATATTATTATTTAAAAAAATTATTTTGATTATTATTAAATATGTAATTTATATTTATATTTTTATTATGATTATTTTAAAAATTTATTTTAATTACTATTATTATTTTAATTTTATTACTTTTTTTATGTATTATTACTATTTTAAATTTTAAATTTTAAATTTTAAATATATTATTATTATTCTTTTATAGTTTTTATATTTTTATTACTAATTTATTTCCTTTAACTATTATTATATAAATACATTTATATTATTATTATTATATAATTTTTTTTATTATTATATATTATATTATTATTGTAATAATTATATATTATAAAATTTATAGCAGAGTTGAAGTTAGTTGATTTTAGGATTGCACATTCTGATGGATTGCATTTTGTTTATGTTTTTTTTTGAAATAAGCATGATATGGTGATAAGCTCAAAGAAGATTGCCACTAGACACAAACTTAACCAAATTGTTAAGTGTGAAAGTTCTCTTCTAGAGAGCAAAAGAGAAAAACACAATTATATGGTGATGATAATGATGATGAGGTGTGGAATTTAAGAAGCAAAAGATAAAGAACAATATAGACCGAATGAAAAAAAGAAGATAACAATACATAAGATGAAGGATGATGGCAAAATGAAGAAAAGGAAAAGAGAGAAAAGATAAGAGAGCTTAAGTGAAATGAAAGGGATGATCACGTCCCTTGGAAGTAGTGTTATCACTTATCGGCCATGGTGTCGCCATGGCGGATTTCGGTGGCGGTTTTCCTGACCACCGCCACAACAAGGCGGTGGCGAAACGGATTTTGTATGGCGTCCGCTATGGCCATGTCGGAGTGCTAACGAATATAGGAAATATCCAAAATATCAGAAAAAAATGGTGGCAGCGGTAGCGCCGCACGCTGTGACGACACGGAGAAGGGTTGCGACTGCTGAAGAAGGTTCGCGAAAGACCTAAACCTAGTTTTAGGAAACAGAAATTTGGGCCAATGGCCCATTTCAACTTTAACATAATAAAAACCCTAAAATTTAAATACTGAGTGTGGTGTGTAGGTAGTGTGCAGCTGGGAAACCCTAATTTAAACATGACAACTTAATTAACATTAGGCTTATTGGGCTTATTTTGGGCCATGTAAAACATATAATTATTCTCAACAACACATTATTTTATCTATGCCACCCTAAACCCTAAAACCCTAATTATTCAAATAAAATTTGAATGTGCTGCAGGTGCATCAACTATTAAACCTAATTATGAGTTCAAAACCTACTTAAATTAAGTTTGGGCCTTTGGCCCATTCCAACTTTTAACTAATAAAACCCTAAAATCCTAATTATTCAAATAAAATTTGAATAATTAGGATAAATGAGCTGTTAATCCTAATTAAGAGTTCAAAACCTACTTAAAATTAGGTTATTTTGCCCTATTTTTGGCCATTTAAATCATTATACTTATTGCAATCTATAATACATTTTTTTTATCTCTGCCACAACACCTTCCGCCATAACTCGTTATGGTTTCCATTATTACTTTATAAAGGATTTATGGGGTCTCCGATATGATCTGTTATCCGATATCGATAACACTGCTTGGAAGGTGAGGGAATTCCAAGATGAGTGGTGAGGAGCCGCCACTTGATGTGCACTACTCTCAAGTAAGACCCAAAATACTAGGAGATTCAACTCACTAAACACTCTGACAGAGTTTCTTTTCTATTCAATTTCAATGTGTCCAACACATCGGCAAGATGCCTTTTATATATGAGAGAGTGACTTGGGAGCAAGAGTGAGAGGGGTAGGGGCGTCATTTGTGAGAAACCTTCTAGAAGGTATGTCAAAGTGGAGTGCCTCCCAAGCTAGCCTACATCTTCTAGAAACTAGGTTAAGGGGCAATTTTGGAAAGGGTTTCTAGAAGCTAGGTTTTTAGTGGGTTTGGCACAAGCCCAATATTATACTAAGTATACCCTATTCTAGCTTATTATTCTAATTGCACCCCAAAGTGAGCTTAATTTATTTACTTAAACTTGTTTTGTAAAAAGATCAGAAGGTAGAACAACTGATATTCCGATCCATGTCTGGTTCTTTTTCTGGTCAGGCTCTTTTGAGGTTAGGTGGGGCTTGGTCTTGTATGTTGAGATGATTGCCCTAGCTGTGGAGTGTCTGTGGTGTCCTTAGTTATCTCCTTGTCGAGATGGATCAGTGTTATTAATATCGGATAACGAATCATATCAGAGACCCTATAAATCCTCCATAAAGTTATAACAGAATATATAACGGGTTATGGGGGAAGGTGTTTTGGCAAAGATAAAAAAAAAATGTGCAGTGGATTGCAATAAATATAATGTTTTAAATGGGCCAAAAATAGGCCCAACAAAACCTAATTTTAAGTAGGTTTTGACCTCTTAATTAGTTTTAACCACTCATGCAGTTGCAATACATTCAAATTTTATTTGAATAATTAGGGTTTTAGTAGTTAAAAGTTGGAATGGGCCAAAGGCCCAAACTTATTAGGGTTTGTTCAAAATTAGGTTTAGGGTCTTCATATTCTTCATGCGCGCACAATCCCTTCATTTTTCGCCGCTGTCACAGCGTGCACCGCCTGGGCCACAAAATTAGCTCACTTTGCGCTGCTTCCATTGTTTTTTTCTTTGCCTTTTTCGATATTTCCGTTTTCCGTTAGCATCTCGAGATGCCAAAAGCGGTCGCCATGGGCCGCCATTTCACCACCGCTTTCTGCCATGGGGTTGCCATAACGGAAAAGTGATAACACTTAGTTGGATTGTATCAATAGTCAATTAAGTTTAATAGATAATTTATATTATGTTACAAATTTTTATAACATCATCGATTTTCATAATCCATTAACCGATTATCTTATAAAATTGATAACATATTACATATCAAACAATGTAATTGATTATGTTGTAAAGTTTATAATTAATTATTTTATTTTTATTTATAATATAACTATATAACATTTTTTTATTGTAATTGACTTTTTGATAATAATATGTAAATTTTTTCAGCTTTCTTAGCTTTTCTTCACTTGACACGGGGGAGTGATTTCATTCCTCTCCCAAGAATCATTGCTTTTCTATCTTTGCATTTGAATGGATACAAACATAAAAAAAAATTCCTTAGATTTTATCCTAAAATATTCTTGGTATTCTTTAGAGAATTTGGGCTCAACAACTTTAGCTTTAGAGATAATGATTGTCTTGTTGGGAAAGCCATGCGGAGAGTAGTAGTTCTCTTGGTTATGACTCGTTCTCTTACAATACGTCCATTAAGGACATCCCTTACTACCAAATCCTCCTCTAGTATTGCTGCCTCCTTTTCTACGTGTAGATACCATGATAGAAGATTCAATAGGCTCTTGAACATTCCTAGTTTGAAGAGTTGGAACTCGAAGAAGTTGTGTTGTCAAGCTTTCCATGAATGGAACTTTGTGACCTATTAAAAGTTGATTTCTAACATGATTAAAATATGGATTCATGGCATGAAGGATTGTAATCGTATACAATTTGTCCAACTTCTTAATCTCATCTAATGACTCAACCTCCAAGAACATCTTCAATTCTCCAATGATAGATTGAGCTTCAACAATAAAAGATGTCATGTCATCAATTGTTTGTTTTAGAGAGTCCAATCTATTGGTAGAGTCATAAAGATGTTGAATATCATTTGCAAAAATATTGAGTCCTTTTCTGAATGAGATTTAGGTCTTGAATGATCTAAGAGTATCCAATATTTTGGGTTCCACAGGTTGGCTGGTCCCGGCATGAGGGGAGTGTGTTGGAGATCCCACATCGACTATAGATAAGGCCAATTTAGAGTATATAAGTGAGTGCAAACTTCACTTTACAAGTCGGTTTTGTAAGGTTGAGTTAGGCTTAAAATTCACTTCTTAAGATTCTAAACATTAAACATACATTGTGACTTATTCCATGAAATCATTTTCAAGATTTGATATTTGAGTACCACTTAATTAAAAAAGAAGCGATGTGACAACAAATGTTGATAGAAGCAACTCACAAACTATTTGTATATACATATGGATAATATTTAATTATGATTTTCAATTTGAATATGATTTAAAAAAAATTACAATTATATTTATTTTATTTTGTGAATTATATGTATGCATAATATATTCTTTAAACGTATATGAACATATTATATTCTATATTTTTTACGATGAGGCAAATCACTAAATTGGATACGTATTCAATACTCATCGTATACGTTCATCATAGATTAGGCTTCTGCTTAGATCTTCTTGAGCTAAGAAAAAAAGAGAAGAGGGGAAAGGTGACCCCTTCCATAACTCCCCAAGCACAACTCATATAACCAACTGCTGTATCATTCGCAGAAAACAACAAATTTGCAGTTTTTAAAATCATCTTGATCCAATTACAAAACATGGCATGAAAGCTAAATTTTTCTAGTACTTTAAGCCGAAAATTCCTGTCTAAAGTATTATCAAAGGTTTTTGCAATGTGAATTTTGATTGCTATGTTCCCTCTAAAACATCTTCTCTCAAGCAAATTTATGGATTCAGATGCAACACCAATGTATGAAGCTCCTTTTGTTGTTGAGATATCAATTTATTTTCCAACTTAACCAATCTGTCACAGTACCTTAGACATAATTGCAATTTTAATGTTTGCTCTTAACTGATATTGAGCTATTTCTCTATTCTTTGTATTCCAAAAGAATTTATGTCAACAAATATAGAATATTGTGTATTACTTTTTATATCATCCCTCATGTTACTTAACTTGTTTTTGTTTAGCTAATGTCTATAATCATCGTGTTTGATCAATTTCTTCAACAATGAGAAAATAAAATTACTTAATCTGTCTGTGCAGGTGATTGAGAATGATCCCAGATATTGGGACTTATTATCATCTGCACTGTCAGTTGGTTGGCTTGATATTGTGGTAAGGTTACTGTATCTCTGACATTTTTTTGCAGCATATATTTCCTTTTAAATAATGACTTTTATATTGAGCTGGTTTTACATGCAGGTGAAAATGCTGCGGTTGCATGGATCTTACCAATTAGATCAGCTCAGTAATCGAGAGGTTGGCATGACAATTATGAAAATGTTATTATATGAACAAGATGAATTCGGTAGTTTTTTATTTTGTATGCTACTTTCCTGGTAAAAGTCTGTTTTTATATTGTTGGCCTACTGCGAAGAATATTCAACTAGATTCAAATCTCTTTAATAGTTTGATCCTTTAGTGCTTGTATTGGTTTTTGTTATTAAAGATTTTCTTAACCACTAAATAATCCCCTTATCTTCATAAATAACAGATGACTATTACCTCAATCTGTAGTATTGTGGGCCTTGTATATGCGAGCATTAAAGGGATTTTGTTATCTGATTATAATACACCTAAACTGAATATGCTTGTTAAAAGATTGATATCCTAGATGCTTCATTTGTACTAGCTGGCCCTTGATAATCCCTGTATGTATTTTTTTTATCACAACAAAAGGTTCTAGAACCCATAGCTCTGATCTAAATTTATCTCATTTTTATTTAGTTGAGGTGTGTACCTCCAAGCATGCCTCATTTTAGCTGGAGAATTTGTATGCAAATTGAAAGTGCCACTGTTTTGGGTCTTTACTTCTGGGTGTTCATGATTGAATGAACTTGGATGATGTTTTGATAACCTCCATACTTAGAGATAATAGTAAAGAGTCTGTTCATAGATTTTACTTTTTTTGTAAAATGTTCCTGTTTTCATGCAGAGATTATCTCCTTGAATAATATTCTTTTAATAATTTTAATCTTAAATTGCGTGTAGGGTTTGAAATAGGTCAAGTGGTCTATAAGGGGCCCATAGCTTATTTTTATCTACTTTAACCAAGCCTATTTGGCAAGAAATAACTAAAGCTTTGGCTCCTAGATATTTTTTTTTAACTTTTAAATGTAGTTATTTACTATTTTTTTTAATATTAAAGTAAACTCTTACGAGTTTATGAGTCGAGTTTACTGGACTCCCACGAGTCTACGTAGATTCGCGAGTTTGACAACCTTGGTATAATGAACATTCCTGAATCATAGGGATCTCATTATATTCTTGAATAATAGGGGATTTGATTATATCCCTGAATAATAAGGATCTGTTTTCAATAAGTGTATTTCCAAAATTACTTTTCCAATCTTGTATATATATATGATGTACTCTTAGCAATAAAATAATTCTAGTATACCCTAATAAAAGAGATGGTAAATCTTGAGAGTCGCCTCTAACTGTGCATCCAAACATCCTAGATGACATCCTTCATTGCTATTAGTAAAATCCACAATCCTAGATGACAACATTGTTCATCTATGTTAGAATGTAATGTTATTTTTTTTTATTTTTTCTCTTGTGTGTATATTTGGTGTTAGGCTTTTAGGCAAGTGCCTTGCCTCTTATGTGTCCTATATATACATCCATAAAAGTCCAACAATGTAGGTTGAATACATTGTTTTTTTTTTTTGCAGTCCTCTCATCTATTCAAATTGGTATCATAGTAGGTACGATCTTGTCTTATCTTCTTCATTATCGTTTGCCGTCGTCATTGCCTTCGTCTGTTGCCGTCACCGCCTTAGTTCGTTGCCATCACCGTAGTGGTGCATCAACAAACCCTGGTGGTTGCTTGACTAATCAATCATCCACGTGTCAACACTTGTCAATCCATGCACGTCTTGTTTGTGGTGTGTGTCTTGTACGTGATGTCTTCCAGACATTGGAATCTCTGTGCAACATCTCCATTTGACTCACTGGACTCTACCGTCTTTGTTTTGACTTTTTTTAGTGTTTTGATGTGGCTTTGTTTTAGGACACATGCTCTTTCGCATTTTTTTAGGGTTTCTCTTCTCTTTTTCGAGGTTGGTCATTGTTCTTTCTCTTTGAAATGACTTCAATTGGTTCTGGTCCTTTCTTCTCAGTTACTCTGACCATTACAAGTGCAAGGCTTAATTGGAAGAGTTATTTGTCTTGGTCTGCCTGCTTAGAATTAGGGTTTCTTGGTCAAGGATTCCATGACTACTTAGAAACATAACTCAAGTCTATTCCTGAGGCAAATAGATCCTAGTGGCAAAGATTGATTCCCAACTATGTGCTGTTTTATGGCAGTCAGTTGAGCCTGATGTTTTAGAGATGCTCTTATTCTTAAAAAAATGGAACTTACAACAATTTGATGTAAAAAATGTCTTCCTTCGTGGGGAGCTTGAAGAGGATATTTACATAGAATTGACCCCTGGATATGGTTGGAAATTGTTGCCAATACTGTTTGCAAACTGAAAAAGGCATTATATGGACTAAAACAATCGCCACGAGCATGCTTTAGAAGCTTTACTAAAGTTATGATAGGTTTGGGCTTCAAACAAAGTTGAAGAGACAACACACTGTTTGTTAAACACACCGAGTTAGGGGAAGTAACAATGTTGCAGGTGCATGTGGATGATATTATAGTGACAGGTGATGATGAAAAGGTGCAACAACCAGTAAGCCAACATCTAGCTAAGGAGTTTGAAATCAAGACCTTGGGAAAATTGAAGTATTTTTTGGGAATTGAAGTAGCCCATTCTAAAAAGGGTATTTTCATATCCCAACAGAAATACATTATTGATTTGTTAGCATGTAAGCTTGCAAGTACACCAATTAATCTGATGTTGGAAAATGCTGAAGAAGATTTTCGTTGCTGACAAGGAAGTGTACCAGAGATTAGTTGGCAAACTCATATTTGTCTTGCACTAGACCTGATGTTGCATTTGTAGTGAGCCTAGTTAGCCAGTTCATGCACCAACCAAAGGAGATTCACTTGCGGGCTACACTAAGAATTGTGCAATATCTGAAAGGGACTCCAAGCAAGGGAATTCTGTTAAAATAAAATGGGAATGTAAGTCTCAAAGTATACATAGATGTTGACTATGCTGGGTCAATTATGGATGGGAGATCAACTGTTGGATATTTGTACTTTCCTTGGTGGGAATCTAGTAACTTGGAAGAGTAAAACACAAAATGTGGTAGCAAGACCCAGCGTTGAAGTAGAGTTTAGGGTAATGGTGTGAACTATTGCAGCTGAAATTCATCTTGGAAGACTTGAGAATAAAGTGGGATGAACCAATGAGACTTTACTATGATGATAAATCTACTATTATAATCTAGTGCAACATTATAGAACCAAACATATTGAAATTAATTGGCATTTTATCAAAGAAAAATTAGAATAGTGGTCAAATCTGCATTCCATGTGTCTCCTCTCAAAACAACCTTGCAAACCTTCTACCAAAGTGGCTGAATTGCAATAACTTTGAAAAGGTTGTTTCTAATCATGGAATGGAAAATGCATGTTCACCAGCTTGAGGGGGAGTGTCAACAATCATATTTTATTACTCAATATTTTGCAAATTATAATTAAAGTCTATAACGTATAGATCCCTGAATTATAGGGATCTAATTATATCCCTGAGTAATAGGGAACTAATTATATCCCTGAATAATAGGGATCTAATTATATTCCTAAATAATAGGGATCTAATTATATCCTTGAATAATAGGGATCTAATTATATCCTTGAATAATAGGGATATGATTACATTAGTTTTCTAATCTTGTATATATATCTGATGTACTCTTAACAATAAAGTAATTCTATTCTACCCTAATATTTGAGATTGCCCATGCAACAATAAGAACAAAAAGGCATATAACTTTTATTAGAAAAGGGTATATTACAATTTTAAAGACCTACAAGTGTAACATTAATATTGGGATGTTCTAATCTAAGATGCCAAGTATAAGCATTAATAGTAAAACAAATATTTGAAACTGTAGTGTCTTCTCTTTAACTTCGACTTGTATTTTTGTCTTATTTTCTCCTGATGTTTCTTGATAGAAGATTGCTTTATTGATATCTTTTTGCAACTTATATTCTTTTCATCGTGTTAGATTAATTTCCATGCCATATATCTTGACTTCTTGAAGTCTTGCAAGATATAGTCGTCTGCAGATGAGATGTATATCAGAGATCATCATTTACTGATAACACGTGCTTCGTGTTTTGAGTGTATCATACATCTACTAATAACGTAATCTTTGTAGCTTGTCTAATGCGCCTTGTTTGCTCTTTGCTTCTTGTACTTTAACCATGATTTTACCATTAACAACCACTTGCTCGTTGGTCATGATTATTTTGCCTTTTGCTTTTTGCACACTAGATAAAGTATATTAAACACACCAAAAGTGCTTTGTTATGATCAAAACCTGAGTATCTAATGGCAGGACTTAAGGTTTAAGACTATCTCCTATGAGAGCTTAACTCATCTTTGCCTAAACAGTTTTATCTTACAGCAATGGTTTCTGTAGACTGGTTAACTGTTTTGTAGACAGTTACAACTAACTTGTAACTGAGCTCTGTATATAGTCTTTTGTTAACAGTGTCTCATTTATCTTGTTCTTTTACTCTTGTTTTTACCCTTTTCATAATAATAAATCAGTGGATCAGTTTTCCAATATTTCATTATTTTTTCTCACTCTGTCATTTTCTTGTACAGTTAGAAAATGGACTTGTAGAGACTGTTGCTACTCTTATTTCCAAAATGCCCCGGTTGCGCCCTGAATCTGGTGGAAAATTAGGTGAATGCTATAAATCCAAGCCTGATTTTATCAAGGTATTTCCAGATTCCACCATATTTTAAGATGTACTATTAAAATTTGCTTCTTTCCACACTTATGCTGTTGCGTATTTCTATTTTATAGTGTTGGGAAAAATGGAGGTCACAAATTACAAAACTGGATTGCAGTCCGTTCTGGATTCAATGTGATAATCAGCAAACTGTTGAGGGCCTGAGAATTTTGCTACAAATTTTGCTGGGTAACACTGACAGTCTCTGCATGGCTACATGTTATTGGATTGAATTATATATTTCTCATTTTCTATACATCAGGCCATTTACAATGGTATGTTCAATCTACATATGCAATGCAACTGTTAATTTTAAAATTGATTTTTCCTTAAACTTTTGGCTTAAATGATTCCTTTCTTCTATTACCTGATAATTAAGTGGACCTTAACATGATCCCCCTCTCTTGTCCTTTTGCTAACAGGGAATAGAAAGCATGTATAATTTGGCCCAGAAATGCATCCAGTTGAAGCCACAATCTAATACCCATAGGTTGACAGGGCTTATGGTTGGAATTCTTGAGGAAAATACTGAGGTGATTATTTGATTTTTACTATCCATTCCCCTCCCCTTCATCTTTTTCAAAAATTTGGGCCTGCTATTGCTGTATATTTTTCCCCATTATTCTGTTATTTGATTCAATTATTCTCTTTACATTTTAAACTTGAATGAGCATTTTGCTATGTCTCAGGTTGTTTTAGCTGAGTGTTCCAGAGAATTTGGCCCTTGGTGAGATGCTTGCATTGATATTGTTAACTCATTCTACCTCTATTTATTGAATGCATGTTTTGATTAGCTTATTTTGCTTTCAAAATAATCATTTCATCAAAACTCTATACGAATTATGCATGGTTTCTCATTTAGTATGGTTTGATGATAATGAACCGTGTATGTGCTATGTATCAATAAAATAGGTTGGTGGCACATGCCATAGAATTGTTGACTGCAGGAAGTGAGCAAGCAGAGGTTCTTCTGCATGAGGAGCGTTATAACTTGGGGGGAATCAGCATAGTGGAACTACATCGGCTTGTGTATGCTCAAATTCTATCATCACATGCATTGACCTGGCAAGTAAGTGCTAGCTACTTCTGCATAAATATCTTGTTAATCTGACCTCAAACTGATGAATCATGAATTACATAAATGTCTTAATTAACATCATAATTTGCTGTTGCACATAGATAGACGTATTGGATTTTAACATATGGTTTATAGATTGAAGTAAGGATGATACCGATGTCTCATAAAATAAACAGGATTTAGCAATACCACGAGACCAGAACAACCTTTGCGAAATGAAAGTTTGAGATTAGAGTTTGATAAAAATGATAATGATGTTTGAGCAAGTAATCTGTTTGGTGCTCTTATGGTATAATGTTCACATATATGCAGATAGCTCCAATATATTTAACATCGTGCATGAAGCAAGGAATGGGCTTGTTAGAGAATTTATTGTATAGGCAATCTGTTCAACACAATAATGTGTTGCTTAAGGTAACTGTTTTAGCTTCGTACTGTTTGTTACTATCTGTTCACAAGTGTACTTACCCTTTTGGTTTAGTAGTATATTGTTGATATACTTGAGTGACAGACATATACTTGCTACTCATGCAGAACATTGAGATATGCCGTTTGTATGAGCTTGATCATATTAGTTCAAACATCATGAAGGTAACTTGCACCTCTTGATTCTGTGTCTGGCTTGAGCATTAAAAAATCTTCCATGGTTCTTTAAACAACATGCACTAGAACACTTGAACTATGTAAGAAATAAATAATTATTTTATTAATAACAATCACACCAATTACAATCTCTATTTGTAATAATCAAAACCCTTAAAAAAGGAAACAAAAATATGCTGATTTTGAAGATATTTTTTCCTAATCACTGGAGATATAGAGAATAATTTTTATCCTAATAATCTGCTATTTAAACAAGAACTGACCTGCATAAGAAATATATAGATTGCTGGAGTATACCACTGGAAGCATGGTCATAAGGGTGCTGGGGTATTCTGGCTTCAACAAGCCCAAGATTCTAGTTGTCTTGATAGGATTGCCCAACAGTTATTTGATTCTGTTGGACAGTCAATATCTGATGAAAGCTTCAAGGTAGTTCTCATAATACTCCAATAAACAACTTAGTGAAAGATTTTCATATATATTAGTTTATTCCTATTTATGAATTTGTTTTCTGCATAATTATTTAGATTTATAATTTTTCCCATTCTCTTACAGCAATGGGAAGGCATGATTGAGCTACTGGGTTCTGAATCTAAGCCTGCTGGGGGTCTTGAATTTTTGCACAAGTATGAATGTGCTGTTCAATGCATTTTCTTGTTTCCTTGTCTTCGTCTTAGTTCTTGCATTTATTAAATATTATATAAATGTCAGGTATAGGGATTTCAAGAAATCCCTTCAGAAGGCATCTGGTGGAAAATCAACTGAGATAGCCAGGCAAGCTGTAGGCTCCCTTATGCTGGTATTGCTCACCCTGGATTACTTTTGCTATGGTAGAAGTGTGTGCTGATTGTACAATCTAGTCTTTTTCACATGTTATTATATGATCTAGTTGGCAACAGATTGTGATTAGAACCCAAGCATTTGGAAACCTATCCTCAAAAGCTAGTTGTTAAGGGTGGAGGACTAGAGACTTAAATACACATATTTCTCAATGTGGGAGTTACTCACCCATAATAACCAAGTCCCTGTCATAGTATTGTCCTAACCGACATCTAAGCGACTTTCACTCTTTGACTTTTCACTCAACTACCTCATTGGTTAGAATACTCCACTAGTCATAATCCTTTGTGGGTAGCCCTTTTTGAGACACCAATAATCTACTTAGTGATACCAATTGGTAAAACTCTTGACTATGATAGCATGAAAAGCAATGTAGTCAAAATCGTGAGTAAAATTGCAAACTCGCACGAGGCAACAAGTTTTGAAGCCAAACCAACGTGACTCGGCCAACAGATGGTGTCAGAGCGGATTGTACCACGACACCGCGAAGCTCGATGCATTGTTTACCAGAAAGCGTCCTCGATTTGCCTTGTAACCTAGCGCGACACGTTTCGCTCCAAATTTATTTGACCCAGCGCGACCATTTTAAGGCCCAACGTGGCCCAATGTGGCCCAAAAGCATATTTATGAGTGAGTGAAGCGGGAAAGAGTAGAGTGAAGAGTAAAAGATACTGAAGAGTCACAAACCCTAAAGAGAGAAAACAAGCAATGCAGAACTCACCGAAGCCGTTGTCGAGCTCAGGTTCTCCGCCACTGCCCACGTTCACAGTCGTGTTCACCGTTTGCGTTTGCCACTGTTCGCGGTCGCCATCGCCACCGCTGTCGCCAACATTAGCCATCACCGCCGCTTGCGAACGCCACTACCGTCGCATAGAAGTGTAACAGTTGTTGCCCAAAATAAACCCTAAAACCTAATTCAAACATTTGGGTCTATGCCCAATATTAATATCTAGTCTATTGCAAGCCTGATTCAAGTTCCAAATTCAAAATAAGTCATTTATTTTGTAGTAGGAAGAGACAGTGAGTAGCACTATTAATTGAAAATCTTAAATTTATTTTGCCTTACTTGACCCATTTAAAATTATTATAAGTTCCCAATAATTTTAATTCACATCAGATTTCTAATCTTTTATTTAATTTATCTATAAATATATATTGTAACACGATAAATATATATTGTAACACGATAAATATATATTATAACACTATTAGTAATTCTTACGAGTCGAGTTACGATCTTTTATTTCCTCTTCGATCTTCTTACGAGTTACGAGTTACGAGTTTGACTACATTGATGAAAAGTAAATCTTTATTGATTAATAGGGAATATCTTCTTTCGAGAATGACACACTCGAACTTGAAAAGGATCTGAATCAACACTGTAGATATTTTGAGAGGTCTGATACACCCCTCAACTCAACTTTCTAATTCTGAAAATATTCCCTAATAGTGTATCTCCTTAAACCCTTTTATGTGAGCCATTGATTTACAGTTTATAATAGTAAGCTACCCCTAAATGGGTGCATCCAGCTGTGACCCAATTACTTCCTTCTAAAGTACACTTGCTTAATCACAGGTCTGCTATCATTGCCCAAAAGCTTTGACCTTATCTCATGGGGAAATGAGTGGAATGTTTACAAATTGTTCCTACAAATCCTTAGAAGAAGGAAGATGTTCCCAACAAACGAGGACTTCTCTTGCTCCTGAATCCCCATACCTAACAACTAATATATGCTACTTGGGGTTGAAATGTAACTCCTATTCCTATATATATTGGTATTATTTCACAGAAGCTGCTGCCAATGCCTTCTTCAGCAGGCATACATGGAAAATAGGATAAATCCGCTTGAAGTGCACCCATCCTTCCCCTTTATTTTGGCTTGCGTGAAGTGCTCCCAAGCTATCACCTTTGTTCAACCTTCACCACTGCTATCACCACATCCACCACCTCGTTGCCATTGAAGACTCTATTCTGACCAGTAACAATGCTAGGAGCAATGTTGTTAAAATCGCATCTAGATTGTAAGATCGTAGATCTTGCAATTTTTTGAGAAGAAACTGTGATGGATCACTACCTAAACCGATCAGAGTGATCGAGCGAGTTGGTAGTCAGATCAGAGGATCGAGGAGTCTCTTCGATCCGTGACTCGGTCCATTAAATAAAAAAACCCTAAAAGCAAGGCCCAAGAATGAGGCCCAAAAGAAACCTAAAAACCCCTAATATCAAACTCGTGCCTCTCCGCCGCGCCTCCGTTGTCACGCACCTTCGCTGTCGCGCTGCTCATTCTCCCCGCTGCCTTTTTATTTTTAGGCCTGTTCCATTGCCTTAGGCCTGTTCAATTGCCTTAGGCCTGTTCTGTTTGTTTTTTATTTTCCCTTTTTTCTACTTCCTTGCCTTGTTTTATAAATGCACCGTTGTTTACTACAGAGACCTAATGTGTAAGCAAGGCACCACTCATCACTAATATAAAGACAAAGTTTATTTATATTAAATATTTATTAATTATTTTATGCATTATTCTTGCAAATTGTAATATATGTTTAATTATTTTATTTTATATATTGAATATTATTTTTCATATTCATATTATTTTCATATATCATTGACTCTTTTCGAGTTACGATCTTGAGTTACGATCTCGAGTTACGATATTTTATCCCTCTTCCAATCCTTGAGTTTAACAACATTGGCTAGGAGGTTTGCCACCCTTCTTTCTGCCAGTTGCTAGAGTCATGCTGCCAAGACAGAACTCATGTGCCACTGTTTTTCGGCGCATGCAGGCACCTCCTGCCATCGTTCGTAGCCAAATGCCAGAGTCGCCTCGTGGTGGCAGTTCTAGATCAATGGTTGTTTGGTTCCTTTGCCTTGGTTTGTGTGTCTTTCCTTTCAAAGAACACAGTTCATGACATTGTTTTCACTAAATATTTCTGATGTGTTTTAGCATAGAAATGGCCACTTGGTTGATGATCACTTATCTTCCTAACGCTTGAGGCTGAATGTCTCTCATCCTTACTAATCTGACATTTCGCCATAACATCTTCACAAGCTCAAGGTACACCATCTGGTGTCATGTGAAGAAGTCCTTTATGCTACATTGAGCTAGAGCTAGTGTAGATCAAGTCCCCAAGGTCTTTTATACCACTTCGAAAAGCCGATGTAGATTAAGTCCCCTCAGTGCCAAGGTTGTCAATGTTGATGTAGAGCTCAACCTTGAGTTGAATGTATCCATCTTCAATCTTCCTTAGGATGCTTATCATCACAATGCTGATAGCCATGATAGTGGTGAATGATTTCTTGCTTGAGAAGCTTTATCACAATATGTCTTTTAATGCACGGCAACAGTGTTAGAAAAAGGATAACTGCCTTATTATATAGTTGCGTCTTTTTTACTTGGAGGAAAGGGGCCATTTGGGTTTGATTTGAACTTTGGGCTTTGGCCTATTCTGCGTGTCCCTTGAGCTCAGTGCAACTGTTTGCATTGTTATCTTCTGTATGATAAACGGTGTGATGATAAGTCATTAAACACTATATAGATTATGCATGAACAATGTTTGACTATGTGTCTTTCGTAAGTACAAATTATAGGCCTACAGTTCCCTTTTGAGCACGGTCTCTCATCAAATGATGTTTAATTTCAATGAGTAAGTGCCTAAATTGCTATCACATACTCATTGAATACCCTAATTTTTTTAGTTTTCTCTTGTTAGCTGTACTTCAATGCAAGTGGTAATAAAGTTGACTGGGGGATTGGCTAAATTCTGTTAATAACTCTCTTTTGGACTTTTATGCTCTATTTGAATTAGAAATGGGAATAAAAAGAAAGAAATAGGAGGTAAAAATAAAAAAGTAATAGGGTATTATTGTTTGGATGGATAGAAACAAAATATATTAGAATTTGGTATTACTATGCAGGTTTGTCCTATGAATTTCCTTTTCCCCCTAATTACACCCAAACAAAAGTGTATCGCGGGATGTAACTGACCAGTTTATTGCCAAATAAATCGTGTATGTCCCAAGGCATGACAACATAGGATATAGATCAGATTGGCTAGCTAAAGAACATGGTTTAAACTTAAAATTAACCTCAGGAAGTATATTGGTTAAATTTCTCTCTGGTGTTTGATACTCCTTTGTACTATGCCACCTCTTTGATTCCTATTATTTGGAATATAAAAAGGCATTAAGTCAGGAGTTGGATTTTTTAGAAGGATGAAAGGAAAAGAGCCCAGAATGAGAGCTGTACACTGTGCAGCTTTTCACTTTCAGTTGTTCAAACATTGATCGTTGTATTTTCATCTTGATTACTTATCGAAGATTCATTTGTAGGGAACTTTGTCAATAACTATTCTATTCATTTACTAAATTCTGATCAAGTTCTATCAGTCAGCTAGCTTACTACAAAATATGATACGATTCTTCTCATTCTGCAGCTTATGAAAAATCCATCCACTCCTCAACGCTTTTGGCTGCCTCTTCTGTATGACTCGGTTAGTTATTTTAGATTGTTCATTATATTGCGTTAATATGTAAATTGTAACCTCTTTAAGATACCTTTCGTAGTTTTATTGAAGGTTAAGTAAGTCTTTTGTACCTCCAAAATGAGTTCGTAATGAAATTGGTACCTCTAAATTTTTTTTTTTGATGTTTTAGATAACAAACATTTCGTGAATATATAAATTTGGTTCTAGCGGTAATTTTATTGAATTCACAGTGTTGACATGTAACCATCCTAGTCAGATATTTATAGATATGTTGATATATATCACTATCAAAATTAGTATGGCAACACTGTTCATTCAAAATTAACGAAATAACCGAGGATTAGCGAATTTGCATGTTTATTAATTGTTTGTATAAAACATTCTGAATTTTATACCGGTACCGATTTTGATGAGTCAATTTTGGAGGTATAAAAAACTTATTTAACCCTTTTGTTATGCATCAAGTAGGCCCAATGAAAATCATTGTGCTGAGAGATTGCAACAATAATAAAATTGATATTCTAAAATATGTGTAGCTCACCAAGTTTTTAACTGTAGAAAAAAAGTAATGTACTTCAGTGTCAGAAGGCTCCTTGCTATGCGAAGTTGTGGGGAAAGGTCATTTTATGCAGCATATCCAAAGATACTATTTCCTAATTTGAACCACTGTTTCAGTTGAACCAGTGCTCGTCCTCAAACCCAGTTTCCACTAATCTTATTAATATTTCCTTTTAGAAATGCCGTTTGGCGCATGCTTTAACTGCAAGTTTTTTTAATTCTTCCGTGGTCTCTTCTCATATTGTATGCTTATTATTTTATATTTCTACTAAGTTTTTGGCACTTAGCAATTAGAAATTTATTACTAATTTGCAATCATATATTTTATTAATTAATTTTTTTCGTCGCCTTTGCCTGTGTATTATGGTTGATTCTCTCTATCTTTGATTTTTGCATGATATATTTGTATTCCGTGTATATTTAAATGCCCTATATGTTCCAGCTGTATATTTTACTCATGCCTGTATGATTGTATTGTTTTTGTTTGGGAGCAGTTGAAGCTGATTAATTGGAAGGATTGCCCTCTTTTAGGTGTCTCCGAGACCAATCTTCTGTTGAACAAACTTCAAGATTTATCTCTGGCGAAGCTGCGCCCCAACTATACTGAGCCTAGCTTACCCCCTGATGCGCTAAGCTCTATTAGGCTGGCTCTTGCTACAAATCTTGGTCGAGCCATACTTGATGAATAATCTCACCATTATATATGTTGGTGAGTGAAGGCTAACGACATCATTCAAACCACACAAGGCAAGTGGAAGAAGAGGTTGTAAATTGCTATTTATCAATGGTTGTCACTTGTAAATTTGTATGGAAATAGGACAGTTCGGGCTTTGGTTGTATACTTATTTTTCATTTGAAGAATTACAGCGACTATTTCAGCGGGAATTTTAACCCATTTTGTCTATATTTTCAAGGATTAAAATGTTAGATGATCAGGGAGAGTTGATCAATTTTACCTTGTAACAATCCAGCGACCGGAAGCAATCGAGCCATCTACACTGCAATCAATTATATCTGAAGTCAACATAGTAAAACCAGATAAGCCCAAGGGTCAAAGTTACAAATAGCTAGAATTAATATATTTTTCCTATCAAGAAGATTTGTTACCTTTAAAAGATCTTGTATAAATTTTAGGCTTTATGGCATGGTTTGATAACTTTTCAGAAGTTCATTGAAGAGAGAAAAAGAAGAAAATCAATGAAACGAGTTTGTTTTTTAATCATTTAAAATTAGTTAGACAAGTAACATAAAAGTTTATAGAAGTTAAATAGGGGATAGTTTTTAATATACTCCTTTTCATTGTTTGTTCAGACCGTAAAATCTCTTGTACATTTTAAGTCTTTAGATTATGCCAGCTCCTTTAACCAAATCATCTGGATGATACTAGGATGATTGATGTTGGCTATTTTTTTTTTTTGCAGTTCCAAAACTGCACCCTCACTGGTCCGTAAAATACCAAATTGTCACTAAACCTATTGTTTGTCCTTCATATGTTCTTCCATCTCGCTGCCAAGCTTCTATCTTAGTCCTTGCATCCTCTCTCACCTTTTCCTTGCATTTTGTCTTTTTGGATTGGGTTCCAATTTTTTTTTGAAATTTTTTAGACTGTAATTTTGAGAATGACTTTTGGAAATCTGGAAGTCAAAATTGTCTTCTAGATTTACAATCTGTTGCACATTTTTTAAGTAAATTTTTACTTTTTTATTATGCAATCTAAAAATCAATTTCTTTTGTATATTTTCAAAAAATTTTAGGACCTGACAGATGGAATCAAGTCAAACTTCTTAGAAGAGCAAGTGAGGCTAGTTTTGATTATGTTGATAAAGATGGTGTTGAAGCAAGATGCTCAGGTGGATTATTTGTTAAAGCTTTCATTGCAAGTGTGTGTGATGTGGCACTGAAAAGTCATTCTCTTATGCTCCAACACTCACCAGCTTGAATTTTATTTTCTACAAAAAAAAAAAACTAGATTAGTTTAAAAACAAAATTCCTATCCAACAATATAGAACACATTCTTCCTGTTTTACATGCCTTTTGACTATGAGTTTTTGCTAAAACTTGACACTTATGAGTATAATCCTTTGTAAAATAGTTGAAGAATGAGTGGGCTATTGTTGGGCCTCAATTAGGGTTTGATTGGGAGTTGAAACCCTAAAGTGCAAGTTAACATTCAATCCTTATAATTAGGGAAGTCAAAACCCTAATTTAGGAGGTCAATACATCGCTATAACCTGGCACCACTTCAGCATGCATTAGTCCTTCAAGAAGAAACAATTTTAAAGGCTTGAAAGAAGCAAGTTTTTCTTGATGTGAGACATTAAGATGTTAGAGTTGGGCTCTCGGAGATTTTAACAATTTTCTAAGTCTTTCATTGGGCTCTCGGAGATTCTTCCATCAATTACTATCATAGAAAGTACAAATGTTATAACCTTAAAACAAATATTATGTTATTAGGATTTAGAGTTTATGGTAAGTAAGAGATTTTTTTATGAAAAACTCCAGTAGTGTAAGGTTGGGAGAGTATTTGGGTGACTAAAAGTTGTTGGGTGTGCTGGCTAGGCAAATTACAACATGTGCTAAATTCCTGGGCAAGCCAAATGTTGGTTGAGTGAGAGGAATTTTTCTAAACTTTGAAAAAATATGTTTTTAAATATTTCTAAATGCTAAAACATGTTTACCTTTTATTATATTATTATATTTGAACATATTTATATTATAATGGATGATGAATTTGGAATGTATTAACATTTGAATTGAGTTGGATATATATGTATAAATGAAAATTTATGATGTTTTGGTTGTGATATAAATGAACATGGGGTATGTTGTGAACACATTTATTTATGGGAAGGGAATACTATGTTAAGATCGTTAGATTGTGCATTAATTTTTGGACTCTGAATGAGATGATCCTAACTCTACTAATACTGGACTCACACAGAAAAAAATGTTTAGGTGATAAGAGTCGAAAGAGGTTTCTATGACCTAGTCTGCAATGTTAAAAAGAATTGTGTTTGGAAGAGCAAAGTGAATTTATCTTGTCATATGAGTTGACTAGTTCTTGTAGGGATAACTGGCTCCAAAAGGGGTTGAAGGGACCTTAAAACTATAATTCACAGTAGAAAAACACAAACATTCTACTAGATCCTCTAGTCAAGCAAACAAGATCGTCTAGTAAGCGTAGAGAGAAATAACACAAATATTTTATACCAAAGCACCCTAAACTCGGGCTATGTTTAGTCCCTTTATGCAAACCACTTAAGAGATTTCACTAATCAAGACACCTTGATTATACCAAGTACACAAACTCCTCCAAGTTATAACGAGTACATAAACCACTCTAGGTTATCATTCTCAATCTTCTCGAGATTGAGATCACTAAAAGAAAAGAGAACACTCTTAAAGAGAGCACAAATAAAGCTCATAAGGGTATAACTTTATAGAGTGAAGAATTTACAAAGGATTACACACAACTCGAAAGATAGACGCTAAAAAACTGATAAAACTATAAGAACTCTTGAAACTCTATTTTTTTTTTTATAGAAAAGAAGAGTGTTATAATATTATGTCTTTTTTTGTCTTCGAGCACTTTATATAGCCTCATGAATTGGACAGTTGGAATATCAATAACTAGATGTGATTCTACACAAATTCTTCTATGCATATATTCATCTTTAATGTTGTAGACACTTTAAAAGGAAATTTTGTATATTCTCTTCTTTTTGAATTTGCTTTGGATTGATCAAAGGAAAAAATTCAAATGCACTCAAAATATTTAGTAGTTTATTTGTAGATATATCAGAATCAATTAGGCTTTTTAATTTCCTTATGAAATTATTTTTATATCGTTGGTGATTTATGTTCTTCTGAAACGAGTTAAGGAGAAAATAATATGGTATTAGATTGTTTAGTGTAGTCTACTTAGATCGTCTACTATGTAGTGCGAATGTACAAAACACTAGTTAGAATGTTGAAATGATTAATATAAAGTGTTTTTGTTATCATCAAAACCTTCACACAAGGTTTACAAGTCATCAGACCATCTAAGAGATGTAGACTGTTTGAGTGTCAAAAGTTTATATTATGTAGCTTTGTTGGGATGACAACTTAGTGAAGGTAGTATGAGATGTGCAAATTTCTGAGTCTAATTCGACATACGAGTCTTCTAAAAATAGAATCAAGTGTCTATGATGTTGATGTCTTTGAGTTATGACATGAAATGTAGCTAGTTTGAGATTTAGATACTTGGTAGTGATAAATGTTAATGATTAAATTGAAATTTTATGCATTAGAATATATGGATGAAATGTGTGCATATAAGTAAATTTATACATGCATAAGTTTTCTTTTAAAACTCTAACTTATCCTGTTTTGTGGTTTGTGTTTTATTTATCAACAATGAAGATCGTGTGTTACAGTGGAGTAGAGTATGTTGTGAGAAGATAATTTCAGTAGAGATAGATTAAGAAGTTAGAAAAATATTTTATTATACTTTATATATTTTTCTTTTCTTGGAATATGTTTATGTATATATGTATTTTGATTTCTTATAAAGAGAAAAATTTATTTTGAATGATTTCATAATGATAAATGTGACGAAAATTATGGATGAATGTTAAATGATATAAATGTAATAAGGGGGTGTTACAAGTACATTTTTTTATAATTTTTTTTAAGTTTAATAATTTATTTAGAAACCTTCTTTTTATTTTTTAATTTAAAAAAAATGGGAAACTTGGTCAAAATTTAATTTTCTTATAACCAAATTCTAACCGGTTTACAATGCGAAACACAATATTGAAGGTTAAATTTTAGTCCATGAAGAATAAACATGCCTATTTGTGTAAATAAAGATGGTTTGAGAAAGTTAATTTTGTAATTTTCTTAGAAATGTTATTTTTGAAAAAAGAATTCAAAACTCTACAAACTTTATATTCCGTTTCTCATAATCTACTTTATATATATA
>Ga0123341_1000700_pt1 | contig 22296 bp, 11 predicted proteins | sample Turbeapinknodule_FD_89959 | JGI IMG/M metagenome (GOLD analysis project Ga0123341, IMG submission 89959) | Root nodule microbial communities of legume samples collected from Mexico - Turtle bean Mexico pink nodule | ecosystem: Host-associated > Plants > Roots > Nodule | place: Mexico: Nepantla...
GTATTTAATAAATTTATTTCAATTTAACACAAAAATATTTTCTATTATATTTTTAATTTTTTTATTAAACAATATAAATAATTATGAATATTATATATTAAAAATATTTAATTAATTTAAATCTAAAAAAATCATAATTCATTATTCAAAAAAAATTTAATAACAAGGATAAATTTGTAAACTTATAATAAATCATTCTCACAAATCTACCTAATCCAAACAACTTCAGATATCCTCACACATTCTCTCTAATCCTCACAAATCTACTCCCTCCCCTCCTCAATCCAAACAGAACCTAAATTACAGAAGAAATTGGAAGTAAAAAAAAGTAAGATATTTTATTATTTGTATTTGTACTTCCGTATCCGTATCATATAGTATTTATACTCCATAGGAGTGAGATTTATAATTTTTTTAAAAAATTACAGAAGAAATTGGGAGTAAAAAAAAAGTAGGATATTTTGTTGTTGACTAGTGGCATGTAGTTGTGAAGGTGGAATGCCACGTGTGCAGACAGTTAGAAATGGTAACAAAATGAGAGTGAGAGTGAGGAAGTGCAATGGGCACACGGAATCACCTCGAATCTCGAGCTTTTCAACTCGCATACACAATCTCGTTTCCCCTCCATTTCCATTTCCGTGCATTCCTTCCAAATCCACTCACTTCTTCACACCTCAATTTTTCAATTTCTCATCTCTCTCTTTCTCTCTTCACGCAAACGCTAAAATGACCTCTCACGCGCCGCCAGAGCACACGTTTTTCCTCCGCCAGAGCGACGCGCTGCTTCGTCGCCGGTGATTTCTCCGCCGACATGCTTCGGGAGACCAAAGTCGTCCACCTCCGGCGCGCCGTCGCCGCCGCGTTCTTCTTCGCCACCGTTTCCCTCTCTTGTTTGGTCCTCTTCGGAGACGTTGATTCTCGTAGATTCTTCTCCACTTTCCCGTACTCTTATTCCTTCCCAGGCCTTCCTAGCATTTTTCCGTCGGTGTACAACGACACCGTTGCGGTCAGTTCCGTTGCTTGCTTCGTTCTCTTCTCTCGCATTATGCATCGTTTTTCATTTCCTGCTACTTGTTGCAGCGTATTGAGTTACTTCTCCGTTTTTTGCATGCTTAATTAGTTAATTAATGCGTTGTTTCATTACATAGATTTATATAGTAATTAATGCATTGCCTTATGTTTTAACTGTGTTATCTCACCAATTGAAATGCAATTGAAGCTCTAATTTGTTCCCGGAATTGAATAATCTGTATGTGTTTGTTTTAGGAAGCGTATTTTATGCATAAAAAATAGTGTAGTATTAAGAGTACTGGTGATTTTCAATGGACGTTAAGTGTCGAGTTTCTTTAATCGATATATTCGTAAGTTTTAGATATTCGGAAGTTTAGTTGACTGAGCAAACTAGGCTTATTAACTACTAATTAGTTGATTAGATCATTAGAAACACTTGTAATAGCTGGTGATTTCCCAATGTAAAATTATTGTAGCCTCTGCTGTTGATACGAATCTGTTCATACTTTAGTCATTCTCTGATCTTATGAGTAAATTTATTCAAATGCGAATATTTATAAACACTAAATCCATTTGTTTTATCTAGTTTCATAACCATAAGCATAACCTTCATCATTGACTCTTGTGCAGACTAATGAATATCCACTCGAAAAGGTCCTGAATGACGCTGCTATGAAAGACAGAACTGTAATCTTGACCACGTTAAATGAAGCATGGGCAGCTCCAAATTCAGTCATTGATCTTTTCCTTGAGAGCTTTAGAATAGGAGATCGTACCCGTTCCTTTTTAAATCATTTGGTAATCATTGCATTGGACCAAAAAGCATTTGCACGCTGTCAGGTTATACATACCCATTGCTTTTCTCTTGTTAGTGAAGAAGCTGATTTTCGTAAAGAGGCGTACTTTATGACTCCTCGCTACTTGATGATGATGTGGAAAAGGATTGATTTCCTACGTTCTGTTCTTGAGATGGGATACAATTTTGTGTTCACAGTAAGTTATTTTTTCCATCACTAACCTCTTGCAGCTCAGAAGGACTAACTTGTGTGAACCTTAAAAAGTGATTTTAGTTTTAGCGGCCATGGAAACATTCTAAAAGTTGTGGAATTTATTGTCTTTGTGATTGATTGATATAGTGCGTAATGGGAGAAATTGTCTGTCATGTGAATGAGGGAATGGGTTACTTGTAAGTTGACTTTGTATGCTATTAGTTGGCTAATTTATTGGGTATTTCAGACAAATACTACATTTATTGTAGCAATGCATGTGGGATTTATCTTTGTGGCAAGATTTAGAATTATGGGTTTTGTTTGATAAGGAAAAGTAAATTTTGGTTGTGGTTAATGTAATATTCTGATCAAATCTTGAGGAAAATATTATTCCTTGGTTATTTTTATGAAACTGTATGTTGAGCTAAACTTCTGCCTCTAACTTCCTTTTGGCAATTTCATTTAAACTGATATTCGGAACTGATAGGAACTACCGTATCTGTGCATAGTTCATAGCGGCAAAGTTTAGTCTATACATTTTATTGTTGATGCTCTTATTGTATCTTCCTACACTGAATTTTCTTTTTACAAAAGGGGAAAATATGAAAAGGATAAGACTTCGAAAAATCTATAGAAGAAGCTAGATAAATTTCAGAAGTATTAATTAGATACTTTGGTGTTCCTGTCCCAGGATGCCGATGTCATGTGGTTTAGGAATCCATTTCCAAAGTTCCACGTTGATGCAGATTTCCAGATAGCGTGTGATCATTTCACAGGTAGATCTGATGATGTAAAGAACAAACCCAACGGAGGGTTCAACTTTGTAAAGTCCAATAATAGGTCAATAGAGTTTTATAAGTTCTGGTACTCTTCACGAGAAACCTATCCTGGATACCATGATCAAGATGTCCTTAACTTCATCAAGACTAATCCTTTCATTAATTATATTGGACTGAAGATGAGGTTTTTGGATACTTCTAATTTTGGTGGCCTTTGTGAACCAAGTAGAGATTTAAACCATGTTTGTACCATGCATGCAAACTGTTGCTTTGGTTTGGATAGCAAGCTTCACGATCTCAGAATATTGCTTCAGGATTGGAAGCATTATTTATCCTTACCTCCAAGTTTGAAGAAGTTGTCGGTTGTTTCCTGGAGGGTTCCTCAAAAATGCAGGTTGGCCGTTTACTCGAGCCTTTCTATTATAATTTAACCTTGTTTTTGCTTTCCACTGTGAAACAACTCTTTTTTGACTTCTCATTTCTTGTTATTAATGGGGTGAAATTTCACCTCAGCCTTGATTCTCTCAGGCACCATCATGCACCAGAAAAGAGTATTGAAGAATGAAGTATTCATTCCATATATTTCTCTGACTCAAACGTGGAAGTTAAACTATGCACTTGGATGAAGGTTTGAATTAGGAAAATCAACTTTGCTAAACCAACATTTGATGGAAGAATTCTTCCAAGTAAAAGCACACTTAGATGTAATAAGCTGTTTAATTCGTTGATTTTTTGTGTTTCTCCTAGTGCAAACTTTCTGTCATTTGCACAATTTTGTGCAACTTTATGTTGTAGTGGAACTATTTTCCGATCCTCAACAGTCAACATCTACCATGTCTTTGTCTTTTCCCTCGATAAAGAATTCAGAAACACAAACCCAACAGGACTTAACTAGTTTAGAAATTGAAGCAAGAGAAATTCGTGTGCTACTTTCTGTCTCTTTGCTCTATAACCCAATTACTAATTTTGCTCTTAGTAAGTTGTAATCTCATATGGTTTTCTAGTTACAACAGCATTAGTTTACTATATAAATTGCAAATGTATCTGTTTGTTCGATGAGATGTATCTGCATCCATTGTAATTGAAATATTAATGAGATCAGCATCTAACAAAAATTGAATACCTTTTAAATTCGTAGCTCTTCGTAGGGATGGTATGCAGATGGCGTCAGATAACCCACTCGGAGAAATTTGTATGGATGAAGATGCTTCGTACTAGTTCGTATTTTCTCTCTCTCTCTCTAGTGAGCTTAACATATATAAGATTATTTCCTATTCAAAGTCATATACAAATCAATGTTGAATGAGATATTTACCACGTAATTATACGACATTCTTCTTCATCTCTTTCCCTTTTCATCATATCATTTATCTTATTTATTCTTCTTAATTTTAATTTTTCAATCTATCCATGCAATAATTTCTAAATGAAACTTTGTAGAGAAAATGATTAAGCTTGTTGAAGAAATAAAAATACTTTAAATGTTCAATCACAATGATGTATCTATTCCCATAATATAGATTGGAATGCAGTGTACTCTCAATTAAATACTTCAAATATCTTCATCTCTCCTTTTGAATTTGTATTTCCCACATTTTTCTTATAACTAGCAAAAAACCTCTCCATCGAAAATGACCATTTTTATATGTATACTTTTTTTTATCACTCCTTATTTTAAAAATTATTTCGGAAAAATGTTCGAACAGACATTTTTTTAATATATTATTTCTTCATAATTTTCTTTTGAAAATCCAAACTAAATTCGAAGTCGACAAATTTTAATGTCCAGATTTTAATTAAAATCGTTTTATGGTTCAATAAATTATTTCCAAACCAATTTTAAAATAAATTTCAAGTTCAATATGTTTTAAATTAGCTTTTGAAGTTAAATGTTTCAAATCAATTTCAAACTAATTTATAAACGATATATTCTGAATGATACATTCCCAAATATAATTTTCTAAGGATTGAAATTTCAATTTATAGAGGGTGCGGTTTCAAATCATGGGATTGTAGAATGTAATGGACCTATTAGATGTAAAAAACAGTCCAGTTACAGTGGACAAATGAATTTTAAAATTGTTTTCTTCATAAAACTCATTCCCTAATAATAAACCCCATTGAAGATATTATTTGGGACTGGTGTTTATAATGTATTTGAAATGTTTTATTATAAAATGTGTTGTTTGAATAAAAAAAATTAATGAATAAAACTCTAAAATTTATAAAAGTGATTAAATTATTTATTAGAGAAATTAAATTACTTAAAATTAGAGAAAATAACTAAGTTACTTAAATTTTATGTCTTCTCTTTATATTTTAACTCGATTTTAATTGGAATATCATTCTCATTGTTACATTGATGTTTTGTTTATCATCTGCACCAACTACGATTGTTTTTTAACCAATGTCACCGACATGAAATTTCCAGTTAGCATTAAACAAAAAAGCCAACAAAGATAACTTCAACCAACATCATAACAATAACTAAGTTGATTTCAACCTAAATAATTATCAATATTAACTAAAAACAATTTATACCAATATAAATCAAGAGAAAATTGTCAATATCAATTAAAAAAACCAAGGAACTTTGAGTGAAGAATAATATCATGACTTAAAAAAATCATCAATATTAGTAATTTTAAATTATTAACAATTATTTAATATTTTTTTTAAAAATACAATAAATTTAAATTATTTTATCCAGATAAAATATTTGAAAAATAAAATAAATTTTAAAAAATTAAATGTCTTAAAGGTTTTAAAACTGCCGAAACAATTTGATAATTTATATTTGAGGAGGTGCAGGTCGACACTCCTACTGTGTATGAAGAGAAAGCCTCAAAACAGTTACATACATGTTTTGTTTCAGAATAGCTTTGTAAGTGACCAATTTAGTCAATCTCCCCATCTCATAAAAACGGTTTAGTGGGATACCAAGCAACAGATACAAAAGCGTCAGATACGCTTGTTTACAGTAAATTACAAGATTTTTAGATATATGGTACATTGAAGATTCAAGAATATGATGTTTCATATGCTAAAACTAATCCAAAAAACAATTGATTTTGTTTTATACATTACTCAAAGTTATAGTTGGATTCCCAAATACTTTCAAAACCCGAAATATGGATATACTAGCAAGTTCTATAAGAGTAGATGGGAAAGGAAGCTAGAGGGTAGATTGGCCACGTGGGAAAATAAAGACACTAAAACACAGCTTGCCGACAAAAACAGCCATATAATACAAGAAAAAAAGAGATGTATAAAACATAAAATAAACGAGAGAAGACTAAAGATTCACAGTAAGTACAAAATTTTGGGTACCGCATTTGTCCACCTCGCTCATCTGTCCAAATGCTTGCTATCTACACGAACACCATGTTCCCAAATTTCAGTGTACCTGTTCATATGCCAGTTACGCACGCAAGTCAATTTGGTGACAAGCCATCATACGGGCAGGAATGTATAAATTTCTTTTTACACAAATCAACTCACAAGTGCAAAAGAGTTAGAATTAAAATTCTGACATTTGAAATATGCAATGATGGAAGTATGGCAAGACTTTTGCCTCTATAAAGCGAACTTAATTTTTTCAATTATATGATTGAACTTCTATTGTTACTATACAAGAACGAACACAACTAAGCACTTTGCTACCATGTGGGATCGGGTACAAGGGTTAAATGCCAATATTTTGTCGTAAATCACATGTCTACTAACTTATTGACCTCTCCTTAATTGTTTGGCACATAGTTTTCTCAGTTTCACTCTAACGTATCATATTTTCTACGATAGCGCTACTCCCACTTTTACCTAATGCATTATCCAATGCAACATTCGCATTTCTGCAAAAATTTATTTTCTTGAATTCTTATCATTGAATATTGAGTTCCCAAAAAATACATCAATTATACAAACTATAAATTTCTTATCGATAAAAAAAATTAACAAGACAAATGTTTTAACTTAATATATTAAAATAACTGTAAGCCGCACAAACCCACGGTGGCTTAGTTTGCTTTGGTTAATTTATATCTTTATTAAGACCCTTAGTTATCAAATTGAAGCTGAGGTCCATCGAACTTTTCTATTCCCTCTTCATGTCATGATCATATCTGACAGAAAGCAAATCTTAATGATGGGCATATACATGTTGTTTGAAGAGGAACCATAAGCAGCATGCACATAAAACTGAGAAGCATATGTTAACAATTGAATTGGTAGGATAGGACTACAGAAACTTCATTATAACTGAAAGTGAGACCAACCAACCTTTGCCCGTTCGCATTAATACAGAGAAACTGGCCATGTCGCCATCCATCTTTGAAAATGCCAAAGAAGGCATCGCCGGACTTTGTGTAGAATCGTCCCTCGCCATTAGCTTTTCCCTTCCAAAAGTTTGCAAACCACCGATCACCAGTGTGAAAATAAAACCAACCCTGCTTAATCAATACAGCAATTACTATCCAACTCACTGATAGAATCTTGTCTAATGCTCTGTCAAAAGATTATTGTGCAAACCATTATATCATAACGATGCTGCAATTTCCAAATTTATATAGTGACATATGAAACAAGAATCATATGCTTTTATATCCAAAAAATCAACTTAAAAAAGGGTACAAACCTTGCCATGTATGACATCATCCCTCCATAATCCTTGAAACATATCTCCGTTTTTTAAATAGAATGTACCTGGACCTGATCTCTTCCCATACCGCCATAAGCCATCATATATGCTCCCATCTCTGAGAACAAGACGCCCCTGGTTGTAAATTTTCATTTAACATTAGGCAAAAACAAAAAGGAAAAGAAGAAACATATTTCCCGAGCTTAGTGTGCTTGTTATTATAAACTTTTACGAATTTACCTTTCCTTCAGGTAGACCTCCTTGGCATCGTCCCTTGTATCTTCCTCCCCTATATTGCATTTCCACCACTGGACTCCACTTTTTTGACAAATCACGTTCTGCCTCCTGTAAAAGAATATTAAGTTAAATCTAGAATAATCACGTATGAATTAGGATTGCAATAAATATTATGGGTTAATAGTATTTTGGTCTCTTAAAAATTCAAAATTGTACTTTTATCCCTGTATTTTCAAATCATTGATTTTACTTCCTATATTTTTTTAAATACCAAAACTTAGTTAACTTATAAAAATAAGTTTGAATATTTTCAAAAATACAAGAACGAAAACTATTGGTAATAAAAGTGGCAGACAAAAACACAAATTTTGAAATTTTTCAGGGACTAAAAGCACCGAACAATTAAAGTATACCACGTGAAAAATGTATATCTAGAAGTAATGAAGTAATAATAGTTATATAGCTGTTGATCATAAATAAACTTTCACAAATCTCACTCACACAAAGTTCGTATTAGTTATTCATTAAAGAATACTTTGACCTCATAAAAAGGATGAATTTGCCTTGCGCTTGAAAAGCAACAGAGGTATTATAGTCCTGGGGGTTATTTCTTTGGAAAGCTATATTTCATGCAAAATAGGAAATTCAATTGTATAACCCACATCCGTAAGAGCTTAGAAACTGCAATCAACACATTTGACAATATCCATAAAATTTGAAGTTCACCTCTGAACTAATTCTAAAGCCAAAATTGTGTAACTAGCAAAACTCATATTTAAGCAAAGTTGCAAATACTTTCAAATGTGTATTTTCATATTTCTGCAAATAGAAAGCCTGGGTCAAACTTGAGGTCATATTTAAATAGTGATCGAGCTTAATTTGGAGCTAGTGAGGCTACACTTTTTTTGACCCCCCTTTCTATTTCTATTATTTAGTAATGAAGAACTTTACTAAAAGGAAAGAACTCCTGCTAGCACACGGCAGAAATTAAAAGTAAATCTAAAAGAAGATAGTTGAATAGAAAATATCTCTAGAAAACCACATACAAAGCTACTAGGGTAGAAAATGGCTAAACGATGCACATCTAATTTTGGAGAACTGTCTCTGGTTAAATTGTCACATTATTGACATAACTTGAGACATTTCCCTTGAATACGACCAGTATCAAAATATTCCTAAATTTCACTTTCAGTAATAAATGCATGAACATATATCATCAACAAAAGTCATAGTCATTGTTACCAACATAGACGCAGCTCGAACAGATAGTACTCCATTTGTCTTTGATTTATTAGCATTCTTTCCTTTCAAAAGTGAAGATGCAAATTCCATAACTGCTTCCAAACTAGCATCAGTTGCTGCACTCCAAGGAGACGTACCTCCATTCAATGTTTGTGCTTTCACATCATTATCAGTATCTGGCTCATGCTGTTTTGTCATAAATGAGATTTCCAGTCTTTCTTTCAACTCTTCTGAAGGCCTCACACCAACAGGAAGGTGGAAGATGCTTAGGTTATCAACAATTGCTGTAGCATCAGCTGCTTTTTCTTGGGCCCATTTCTTTGCCACCTCAAATCCAGGACCTAGATTGCCGTTCTCAAGTTGCTCCCTTTGAAAAACAGAGTCACCTAATACAAGTTGATTTGAAATTGAATAGACAACTCAAAAGAAATTACTTAACAAATGTAGTCAACTGACAGCAATTGAATTCTGTCTCAAAATTACCTCCTTCAGTAATAGAGTCATAGAGGGTGTTATAGTTTGAAGTGGTGTCAAATAAATCTTCACTTTTTCCTGAATCCCTATTATAGTTCAAAAGCAAAAATGAGAAAATGTGTAACATTAGGAAAAATTGCATGAAAAAAGTACGAGAAAAATCTGGGGCAGTCAGAAAACCTTGAGGCAGGCAACTTTGAGTTGTTGCTCATTGCTGGCTCCAACTCCTCACAGTATTTATCAGGATTGCTATCTATGCCATCTGAAGCAATCTGATTTGTTCTCTCATCAACTTCATTAGAACTCATCGTTTGTGGAGGAAATACTTCAGTCTGTTTCCCAGTGACAACTTCTTCCTGATTACGTCTTCCCCAAAAGCTAAAAATAAGAGGAAAATGCAGGGCAAGTCTGGATAGTATGCCACCATTCTGGGAAGACCGTTGCACATTTAAATAGCTAATTAAATAACAAGAGAAATCTATCAGAAACAGTGTGGGGAATAAGGAAAATACACAGATTAAAGAAAATTCAGTAATTCAGGGTAGTTTGATCTATAAAAACGAATCAGCTAATAAGTCTTTTATGTAAATACCCAGCTTTAATTTCACAAAATGTATGCACAGCATATTCTTAAAAACAATGTTTAGGATGTGCGCAATACAGAGAAACTGAAGGTGCCCTGGTAGTTTACTTCCTTTGTTTCATTTAACTACCAAATTGGCTCTTCGTGAGTCTTCTTAATTTCTATTCTTCGACATCAACAAATTGAAGCTGTTGTATTATGTCCTAAGGATGGTAAAAAACAAAATGTTCAGAACCTATGTTATGCAGCATTTTCCATTTGAAATATGGCAAAAATGGAATGGGACACTGTTTTGTTCTGTTAGTGAAACTATGAACCCATTTTAACTTCTGATTTGTTATGCTGTGTTTTTTAAATATACAAAACATGTAAAAGAACCCATGTTGAATGTTTAGTCCTGTTCTAACACATCTTCGAAACAAAACATTCCGCACTATTCTACAAAACTTATTCTTACAAAAACTGAGAACATCTACCTAACACTGAACCATTTGAAATCCATTTGTTCATATGTTAAACCAATGATAAGAATATAAGGTCTATTCAGACAAACTTCTCCATAGCACTTCTAGGAGGGAAATAAGAAGAAAAAGAATTGAAATTCACTATAAGTGATTAGTACAAAAATAAGTGAGAAATAATACGATATAGACCCCATTACTTCTTAAAATTATTTCTCCTCTCTTCCCCTCCTACCAAACAGGGAGTAAGATAGAAAAGAAACATTACAAAACAGGCAACCCACTGCTCTGCCCAAATGACACAATACACACCCCAAAAAAAACTTCAAGTTTGACACTCGTGCTTAACAAGAAGACATTCATAAACAATGTGCCCCGTTGATGGCAGTTCATTGCACCAAAACTAGCATTAAGCAAGCAAATCATCTTCTAAAACTCTCATATTGATGCAAAGAACGAATAAATAAAATCCTCTGTTAAAATTTCAAGAGTCACATGCTCAATTTCAACTCAGAAACAATATTAAGTATATAAGGAAGCTATGAACTTTAATGAATATATGTAAAAAACACTAATATGGTTTCATAAATCCTAACGCTGAAAAAAGAAGTTTACCAACATGCGTTCATATTCGTATCTTCAAGAAATGTATTTACCTAACTTGCCTTCCTTTTTGTCTTGATAAATTTCTTCTTTATTCACAAAAAAAAAACTTACCCAAGTGTAAGCACTGTCGTTATGAATAGGTTGGGTTCGACAGCAGGGTCATGTATTGTTGATATTATAATATCTTTTGTGTAATTTGTTGTTTGACGGAAAGTACGTAGAAAGATTGATATATCACTATCATTGATGGGTCCTGAACAGGCAAGAGTGCATATAACTATGCAATTTGGATCCTGAACAAAATAGTAATTATAGTAAGCTTATACAGTATAGGAAAAAAGAACCAGAACTCAACGAAAAGAGTGATAGCTAAATGTTTAAAATAAATTTTGAAAAAAAAGGCAATCAAATGGCAGAGAGGGGTCGGTCATTCTGAAAAAGGATTTAGCAACAATAATGGCATTTAAATCAATGTATTTTGAAAAATTGTTATCCGTCAACAAATAAAAAATACTTGTCATGCATGAATATGGAAAAAAATGACTGATACCTTCAAACGAACACCGAGGAAAGGACTATCAAATATAGACTTCAAAATTGAAGCTTTTATGTTAGCAGCGGCTCCAAATCCAATCCCTGCTTCTTTATAGGATTCCAATATCTGTAGACAACAGCATCAGTTGTATAATGAATAGTGTGAAAGGAAATTGAAACATTAAAATCGAAAGAGCATATTGATATTCAAATGCGGTCCTGTATAAAGGAAAATATAAACAAGACTACCATGGGTCTGAAACTATCAGGGTAAAAATCAAAGAAACCTACTTTATTAATTTCTGAAGGGCTGGCCTCGTTCATGCCATCATTCAATCTATCTATAATTTTTCTGTGCATCTCCTGCAAAATTATCAATCTGTAACCACAATAGTTTTATGCAAACAAATAGCAGGAAGTATACTAGAAAACTAAACTTACAGATTTAAGAACAGAGACAGCCTTAATAGCTAGCAAAACTGCATCGTTAGCAGTCTTCATGGCCTCATCTAGTGTCAACAAGTCTTTCTCAAGCAGTGCATCAATATCAATTTCTGTAAGATAAATCAACTACTGAGTAAAATTTTGTAGTTTTGTAGGCCTTTTAGTGATTGAATTAAAAGTAAATTATATTTCATTACTTTCCAAAAGGGTAAAGACATGTCAATTAGTTAAAAAGAATATGTGAAACAGTATAAAGGGGAAAATAGTGATTCTATTTCTATTTTTCGAAGGTTACTTATTAACAGGTGGGACATGGAATAAATAGGGAAGCCTCAGAAAAAGCTTAAGTAGGAGAGAACCTTTGCACTTATTGATCAATTCTTGCCAACAGAACAAGACAGTATCACCTTTATTTTGAGAATAAAATTCAATTTTTCTTTTACACTTGGTACCAGTTTAACACAGATACAGCTTGTGTAACATATTCCTCCTCGGACATACATCAGACTTGACAAAGCAAGCAATTGATGGCCTTTTTAGTGACGTTTTTTACACATTAGGATTAGAATAAGTATATAATCTTTCCAGAAAAAGAAAACTCCCCTTTAATTATTAACTCTAATTGGCAAAAATCAATGAGCCAGATAAGAAGTTTGTCAGAATCGAATTTTAACAAGAAAACATATGAAATATAGCTCACCGATAAGTAAATTTGTGTTCTCCTTAAGTTTCTGCATCAAGGCTTTCACCTGAGAATTTATGGCACAAATAAAGTATTAAACAGACTATATTAACAATCAAGTGATCATAAAGTGAAGAAAAATAATATGACCAATAACCTTCAATGGAATTTTCTCAGGTAATCATATTCAATAAGATGTTATGCCCACAGAAATACTCATCATATTGCAGGTGGAAATGTTTAAAACAGTACATGAAAGAATGTTTTGCAGTTGTGATTTCATACATCAATTACATTAAAAAAGCATGTAATTGGAAGAGTCAAAGATACCTCGTTTTGACGTCTAAGACCTTCAAATCTAAATGGTTTCAAAACTATGGCAACTGTTAATCCATTCCTGGACCTTACAGTTTCAAAAATATCAGCTGCAACAGTGTGGTGCAAGCCATATCCTGCACTGGCCACCTAAAGAGAGGGGGAAGGGAAGGATAAAGGTCACACGCATCAAACTACTATAATGAATGCTAGCAACAATCATACATCTTATGATTTGATTTTTGCATAAAATAATTAACCAAACAAGGAATATAATGTTAATTCATGCCAGTCAGCTGTAAACTATCTATAACACATAATTACTGAATTTCATTTGATCAAGCAAGCATATCTCTCCACAATGATGAAAAATGAATTTAAGAATCTCAGTTGATTATTGCATGCTTAACAAAATCATCACGTGAAAGAGATACAGCACACCACATCACTTAGAAACCCATGGATGCATATTACTACCATTGAAACAGAGGTTTTACTGCAAGAATTTGAAGGTAAGGAATGTACAAACAAGGACAATAGTCTTTGAGCACGACTTCAAAAATACTGGAGCTTTGACAATTCTTGGCTGAGGTTCTGCAACAAATAGTCCAGAATTAGTACGTTTTAATCGCAGAGAGCAATGAGAGATGTGTATGAGAAATTCAAATTGAAATCCATGGACCACACAAGGCACTTTGCCCCCTTTTCCTTCAATATTTTCTTTTCATTAAAAATTAAGCTTCATTTTTGGTGCTGAATTGTATATTATAATAAATAATTAATCAAGAAGAATGTTGCAATTTAACATCTCCCAAAATAGATATCCCAAAATACGCCAGCACATGTTTGTATATTAAAGTAGACAGAATATAATTATAGGATGACAAATAAACAGTCATATTAAATCAAATGAAAACCTTCTGCAATTGATCTTTGTTGTAATTGCACTTCTTCTGATTCTTTCATAAGGATACTCCTGCACAAGATTGCTATCTTAAAACAAATTCAAAATGCCAAAAACAACAAATATAAATCAATTCCAGAAGAATTTAATTGTTTTATCTGGAATGGAAGTTGTAATTTAATAAAACCAAAAGTCATTTCAGACTTACACGGAAAGATGTTGTTTCTAAAATAACATAAACTTTACAAGCCTAGACTTACAATACTTTTGTAAATTATCTTAGTTTCTTAAGAAAGTAGAATTTAAGCTTAATTCAACTTCACAAAACCGGTGTGTATGGGTTTGCACTTACTTATATACTATAATTTTACCTTATCTCTAGTTCATGTGACTTCTTCAACACACTCTCTCATGCTGAGGACAAAACATCTCGAACGTGGGACTAGGGGGGAACCCAATAGCGGATTACACAAGGCTCAACACTTTGCTAGGATAGACTTTGAATGGCTATAGTACCATTTTAAGAAGGTGGAATTTAAGTCGGACCCAATCTCACAAAACCGACTTGTAAAATGAGGTTTGTACTCACTTCTATACTATAATTTCGCCTTATCTTTTGTCAATATGGACTCTTTAACACATCCCCTCACGCCGAAGACTAGATATTGTTTAAAAGAAACAGATTTATTAAAGAGAAGACAAGAAAAGTACCCCAATGGAGGAAAAGTCATTCTCCAAATCATTGAAAAAAAGGATAAAAATAATGAATGAAACATATTGGAGATGACATTTCATTCCATTGAAATGTCATGGGTAGAAGTCGCAAAAGACCAAAATGAAAATAGCATAATTACCACATGAAACATCTAAGGCACTGAAACACCTTCAAAAGATATATGTGTGTTTCACCCCAAACATGCTCTTAAAATGTGAGTTTAAGTTTAAATTAACCCTGCAAAATCAGCTAAGAAAATAAAGGTCGTTCCTCACTTATATACTATGTTCGAGTTCTATATCTAGTAGGTGTGAAATTGAAGGTGTCAATTGCTATTGTTCACAAACACAGTTTGATTAATCATGATACAACATTGAGTACCAAAAAACGAAGGAACCTTGTGCACTAGTAAAATTGGGATTGGATTAGTACACCAAGTGACAACAAATTTGTCAAGAACCAAACTCAAATCAACCAAATGAAACTTCTTGGGGTCCAGACCAGAAGGCCCAGATTGGAGCGTGCAAAGAATCAAATTTATGAGCTGCGGATGTCAGTCAGTCTTGAGAAGACAAGAAGCAAAATATTTCAGAAGCGAACGGAAAAACACAAACTCAAAGAAAGTTAAAGGACTATTAGAGAGAGTATATAGTTATTCAACTCAATGCATTACAAAAATTTTCTTTTCATAGTCGATGTCAGGCTCAAATACAATTTTAGGAAACGTGGTAGAGTCCAGAACATGGGAGAATAAGAGAATTAGTAAAGTGGAATTGATTGAAATGAGAAGATGATTACATCAAGCCAGCTACGTGCTTACATATAATTTGAGAAGTAACTAGTGTCAAAATTAGTAACTAATTATTCGTCCGAGAGTTTTGAGAAGTAACTAACTTGTGACAAAATTAGTAACTAGTTATTTGCCTAAGAGAGAGTTTGGGAGCTTCTTTGCATACAACCAAACCAGCATTCATACTTCACACAACATCAAATTAACAAGCAAGATTTTGCATCATTCGGGTTCAATGTCCATTTTGTTGGATCGAGCATTTACCACTATGTCAAGGACTACATTTAAAAGTCAGAGTACAACTCTTTCTACTTAAAAGCATAGCTACCCAAGCATTATTAATTCAATTGTGACTTGACTCACTTAACCTTCATCATGAAATAATTGATGTCGTCTGCAACAATATTTCCCTCAACAATTGTTGTGCTAGGAATCGAACTCATGACTTTAGCTATAACACATACGCTCTTAAGTATAAAATGTTATGTTCTAACTGTCAGTTATAACCTTTGTCTTAGAACTAAATGCTTCCATTTGATTGTGACATGGTCACCTCTCCTCTACCGCAGGTCCTCTACCATAGGAAGTAAAGTTTCCACTCCCAAAACCAGGAATAAAACAACAACAAACTTTCACAACCTCTCATCACACGCTGCTTGCTAAAAATCATTGGAAGATTTTATGATCCAACAGTAACAAACAACACACTGATTTATAATCCTTAGCCATTATAGAAACCTACAAATAATTTGTATCAAACGCAAATAATTGTAAAGACTTTTCTCTTTCCCAAACAAGCCTCCCGACGTAGATAATGTTTATTGCTTATTCAACTCTCCCTTGGGAAACACATCCATGAAGGCACGAACGACACTTGGATCTCCAGTTAAGGAATAGCCTGAAGTTCGATACGCTACTCCTCACCAAAACATCACGCGTTCAAGCAAAACAACGTATTCACGTAAACGGCAACAGTTCCAATTTAACAATTCCTAAATTAAAATATAAAACGCGAAAACAATGAAAAGCAAGTAGACGATTACCAAAACCGCAGTAAAGGCAAGCGAAACGGCGCGCTCAAGCAGAAATCAAAAATAGCGTCCTTCCTAGAACCAATGCCTATGACTTCGACGAAATCAGGTTTCGTCTCTCCGCTCTCGGTTCCACCGTAACCGTTCGACGACGAACCTTTCTTCTCCGAGCACATCTTGATCTGAACAAACGGTTTTGGCTCGGGAGTCGAACAGAAGCCATAATCGCGCCGACGAAGAGGAAAGGAGCAGCGGCTGAAAAGTTGATTCGAAGAAAATGGAATTACGGAAGCATGAGAAACTGCTTTGAAGGTGAGGAACGCAGAAAGCTCCATTTATTGTAGAGAAAAGCGTGGTACAAAGGATAAGGCTTCCATCAGTAAATCAAACCGTCTCCCGCTTTGTGACTGTTACTGTTTATATAAACAAATCAGCGAGAGAGCGTAGTGTACTTAGGAAAAGCTTGGTGGTTATTGTAATAAGGAATACAAAAAATGTTTATCCGCCAAGATATAAAATAAAATAAAATTTAATTTTTCACCGTTTTATTTTTTATAATTAACATGCGTTTTCTAATTTCTACAGTGTGTATCTCACTCTTCCGTTTCTCCGTTCACACGAACAAATAGATGAAGAAAAGGAGAATGCCGCTTAACGTAGTTACAAATGGCTCAAACCAGAAAAAAAAAAAAAGTTACAAATTGTTCTATCCGAAAAAATGTTTTAAATCGTTAAATATGAGAATTCGAGGAGTGCATGTGATAATCATGGTGGTTCAGAAAGAAAGTCTCAAACAGATATAAAAAATCATATGGATCGCATTTTCCAAGGCCCGGCTATCGTGTCAGGGATGTTTCTTCCTGCACTCCTACACTTTTCTTTCTGCACTTCTACATTTTTCAAAATGTCTAAATTGCTTTTGTTAGTTTTGGGTGATTCCAGAATTGAGTGTTTCATAAGCAGAACAGAATAGAAAATCTGGAAGATAAAAAAATCATTCCACAATATTCTTTAGAATACATTTTTTACTGGGGCAGTTTCTTCTTGCACCCCACAGTGTTATGCAAAGATCAAATTGTCTCTATTATTTTTTAGAAACTTTAAAATGCACTCTAACTATATTTATTTTTTACATTCTGGATTATAGAATCAGGAAAAATTTCAGATTGACACTTCCAATAAAATTTCAGATTCACCAATCCATAATTCAAAATATGCATTTTACATTCAAAAGTCCATCATTAAAAAAAAAGCATTTCTGATCCACCAATTTGTAACAGAAATATGCATTCCGGATTCAGAAATTCATAATTAAAAAAAAAAAAGCATTCCGGATCCACCAATCCATAACAAAATTAGGTTTCCAAATTTAACAATCCAGAAATCAATAATTTATGCAAAATTTACTTCTGGAACACCCCCTCATCTAGAAGAAAAAATGATTCAGTTCTAGATTGATGAATTCGTAGCACACTCCCAAATCCTGATTTCGGTTGCCCTTTTTTAAATAAAAAGTCAAGGTCAGTTTTGGGATTTTGAAAATTATGAGGGTGCAGGAAGAAAAATATAGCGGTGCAGGGAGAAGAAGCCTTTTTTACTTCCAAAATGATATGGTTATGTTACGGACACACGGGTCTACTAAAAACGTACCAAAATCATAAAAAAAAGGGAAGGAATTTCTCCATCGCTGCATGCTATCAACAGTGTCCATGAAAATGCAGAGAAAAAAAGGAGAGTGGAAGTTGGCTTTGAAATTTTTAAAAACTTTAATTTTATAATTTCACATAAATGTAGGGGTGCACGAATAAAATTGTTGGGGTGCATAAAAAAAACTCATAGGAGAAAACCCTCCTTATTGCTTTCTTCTAATAAATAATAAAATTAACATTTGAATTCTTAAAAAATAATTTAATTATGTTCTTATTTATCTTATTTTAGGTACATTATAATAATTCGCGTGCCGAAATTTCTCACTAAAACTTTTTTGGTATGACTAATTTGGTATGTTTGAGAAATAATTTCAAATGATTTATGAGGCTTGTGTGTATTTGATGATTATTTGTAGGAAAAAATTTGAAAAATAAAATTGAGTATGAGATGAGAAAAAATAAGTGAAATTGTTGGGATTATTTATAAATTACCACTTTTACCCCTCAAAGGAATATTCACATGCACACTTTATTTTCTTAATAATTATTATTACTAATTACTAATCTATATTTTTAAACTTTCATTCCTGGGACCATAGTTATTGTTACATAATAAGTATTATATTTAACATTTTTTTTGTAATACTATATTTTAATGTGATTAATAATTTGAAAACTTTAAAAAAAATCAAAATATGTGAGATTTATAAAGTAAGATTTATAAAGTAAGATTTACGTTCACTTATATATTATGAAATGTTTTAATTTCTAGTAGATTTAGAAAGATTTCTAATACATCTTTTAAGAGTGATAATTAATACATAAAACTATATATTTATAGATAAATTTTAAACATTGACTTGTACTTATTTATATATTATAAAATATTATAATTTTTTATTCATGTAGAATTCTAACATGTGGAATTTTGGTTAATCTTGAAAACACCCTCTTAATTTATATATTTGTTCTTTTTCAATAAAGGGAAGCATTTAAGTTTCACATGGTGTTATCACACTGCACATTTTCCAAGTATTTTCTAACTTTTCAAATTCCATTGATTGATCACTTTGTGCGAGAAAGTCCACACCCCTTGTCTTGCGAAGGTCTTACGCCATGCCATTATCAAGAAATTTTAGTGTTTTACATAATCCATTACGTTAGCATACAAATTAGATTCCATGCTTAACATAATTCACTTCACGATGCCACCTCGGTTACTAAAATTGTCATGTGTTGCATCTTGCATCGGAACTATTTGAATATATTTTTTTTGGTACTCACAGGTTTAAAATTTAATTTTTTATATGGTATGATAGGGATTTTGAATTTTTCCTAACAATTATTTATTAAGTTTTTGTCACGGACTTCGAACCATATTTATAATATATAGTCTTACGTATAATTTGATAATCTTGACGTGAGGAATACATTAAAAATCTCACATCAATTAAAAAATATGATATTTTATAAATTAATTTTATAATGTTAAATTAAAGTTACCATCGACTAGAGATTAGAGTCTTTCATGGTATATAAGTGGGTGCAAACCTCAACCTTATGAGCCGGTTTTATGGGGTTGAGTTAGGCTTAAGTCCACTTCGTAATATGGTATCAGAGCCATTTCGAGCCTATCCTAGCGAGTATTTGTTGGGCCTATCGTACCACTATCGGACCACCCATAATATATAGTCTCACGCACGAGTTGGCAGTCTCGACGTGAGGGGTGTGTTGGAGATCCCACATCGACTAGAGATTAGAGCATTTCATTGTATATAAGTGGGTGCAAACCTCAACCCTATGAGCCGATTTTATGGGGTTGAGTTAGACTTAAAGTCCACTTCGTAATAATGAATAAATTCTTGATAATATATATTGCACCGGTTCTTAGTAAGAATTGATGTAATATATTCTTTTTTATTCTATTTTAAAATTCGCACGCAATCTCACTCTGTTATGTCAGAGGTGTCAATATATCAAAACTCTTATATTTATTATATGTTTGAACACTATTAACAAAGCATTATTGTATTGCATTGATGATGACCATTGCCCTATTTTATCACTTTATATTGGATAAGCTATATAAGGATGAACCACTGGTAATTGATATCATGCGAACAACTATTTATTGTATCACATTTTATATACCACACTGAAAAACATTTTCTATACAGACCAATCAGTATACCAGTTCTTACACTAAACGGACCAATAAAATTAGCATACATTTCATTATAGACCAATAAATTCAACCTATATTTAGAAAAAAATGTAAGACGAGTCAGCACATTAAGATTCTTAATACTATTTACATAAAAAAAATAGTTATATGGTATATTTTATTTAATAATTTTGTTTGTAGTGAGAAGTTAATTCTTTTTTATACCACTTTGTAAGAAAATGTTAAGGAGTTATCTAATATATTAGAAGCTCGATCATGAGAATTAAATGCTCAGACATTGAAAACCACAACCAGCAAAAACTTACTTTTCTAATATTGTCAACTCTTCTGCACCAAAGAGGGTGAATTTACATGTTTTGATTATCACCCTTTGACCTATTCATTTCAAAATTAAATCTAGATTCATTTTGAATCATTATAAAAATTACGTATATAATCATAGTTTAACTACAAGTCTTATATCATTAATTTTCGGATAATTATAGATTAATAACCCCAATTTTTTTCTCACTGTGCAATGAACTGCGTTGAAGAGTTTGCGCCTCACGCCAAGATAGATTCCTATCATAGCACCATTCTTAAATGGAACCTTTTTAACGAAATCTCATGTTTGATTTTATCCCATGCACCCCTATGAATAGACTTAGTTGGGTTTCTAAAATTTTGAAGATCTCACCTCGGCTAGAAATTAGAACATTTTATAATATATGAGTAGTGTGAACCTTACTTTATAAGTAGTTTTATGATGTCGAGTTAGACTTAAAGTTCACTTTATAATAATAATATGGTATAAGAGTCATTTCAAGTTTATATTAATGAGAGTTTGTTGAACTTATCAGGTCATCCTTATCATGTCGTTATCAAATTACTCATAATATGTTGTTTCATGCACAAGTTGTCACTCTCAGAGAGATGTGTTGGAGATCCCACATCGACTAGATATTAAAACATTTCATACGCCTTGTTTTTAATTTCTAGAATATTCATAACTTGCTCTAGATGAAAACAATGAAAGTGTTAGTAAATAATTCACAAGTGTTACACATGCAAGGACAATAAATAATAAATATGCCTGGTAACTGTTACTTCCCGATGCCACCACCGTTACTAAAATTACTAAAATTGGCACGTGTTGCATCTTGCATCGGAAACTATTTGAATATTTTTCTTGCCTTGTACATATATAATCGTAAGGAACAAGAAGAGGGTAAGATTCATTCTTCATCCTTCATCATCAAATCATGGAGTTTTTGGGTGTTGAAGGTGAGTCTGAAAAGCTAAAGGCAATTTTTCTGCCTTCAATAACGAAGAGTCATCTTTTTCCCGTTGTAGACCTAGCTCGGATCTTCGCCATGCATGGCGTGGATGTCACCATAATCACCACACCAGCAAACGCTGCCGTTTTTCAAAGCTCCGTCGACCGTGACGCCAGCCGCGGCAGCTCCATTCGAACCCACCTCGTCAAGCTACCGCACGTGGCGGGTGTGCCAGAAGGAGTGGAAACCATCAATTTTTCCATTGCAAGAGACATAGCAATGAAACTCTTGGAGGCATTCTCCAAGACTCTCGAAACTCAATTCCCACAACTCTTCCACCAATTCAAACCCGATTTCATAGTCTCCGACATGTTCCACACCTGGAGTGTCGATGCTGCAGCTGAATTCGGAATTCCGAGGCTCATATACGTTGGTGGATCCTACTTCGCCCACTGTGCCGTGAACTCTCTCGAACGGTTTGAGCCTCACAAAAAGGTGGACTCGGAAGATCAGAGCTTTTTGATTCCGGGGTTGCCCTACAACTTGGAGATGACACGCTCGCAGATACCCCAAGGGTTTAAGACACCCACCCATTTCTCCTCCTTAGTGAAAAGGTAATCATACATTCAAAATATACAATTTTTTATATAACCATATTAAAACCTTCAATATTATTATATTATTATATAATAACTTATAATCACTAAAATATAGAATATATATTATATAACTATATAAATTAATAATAAAAATTTATATGCATAGATATAATA
>Ga0123341_1000702_pt1 | contig 22287 bp, 10 predicted proteins | sample Turbeapinknodule_FD_89959 | JGI IMG/M metagenome (GOLD analysis project Ga0123341, IMG submission 89959) | Root nodule microbial communities of legume samples collected from Mexico - Turtle bean Mexico pink nodule | ecosystem: Host-associated > Plants > Roots > Nodule | place: Mexico: Nepantla...
AGATTCTAAAGTTGGTATCTAAAACTTTGGTATCTAATTAGATACCAATTTAGAAATTATTTATCAATAATAAAAACTAATTTAGATATCAATATTTTTTTAGTCTTTAAAATAGTATCTAATTTTGTCAATAATAGTATTTATTGATTTATTAGAAAAAGAAATGGTAATTCTTCAAGTTCGCATATTAAACTTGTAATCTTAAATTCAACACTTTAAGGATTGTTGCTTGTCAAATTGCCTTTCATCAAATCCATAAGTATGCAAAGTAGTTTAGAAAAATGACTAATTAAAAATATTATTAGTGAGACATGTATTTTATTAAATGTGTAAAGTTATATATGTATAATTATACTAGGATATTAAATATAAGAATATATCTAATACAAGGATCATACTCAAGATTATAAGTTTAAGAAAGTCGTAAGCTTAAGAAAACTTTTATAAGAAATTTTGATTGAAGCATGCTAATATGATATGAGATTGTCTTAAATTTAATATCTTGGGTTACAATATAGAAGAGATTAAACAGAAGAAAAAGATTGAAATTTTTTTAATGTAGTTTTTAAAAACTTTCTTTATATAAGTGTTTATCGTATGACATCTTTAGATAATAAAATATTATCAGATTCAAGGTCTAATTTAGATAAATAAAGAAAAATTACAATTGATAATTCAAATGAAACACACAAATATTCTTTGAGGTCACTCCTGACTTAACAATACAAATATTATTTATAGTAGCTTCTTGAAGCTTTAAAATCCACCAGTATTCTTTATCAAACAAGTCACTCCTAGCTTATACATAACATAATAGTTTTATAGAGGAAGATTTTGAATACAAAGTTCAATTTAGACTAGGTTTTCTATATGTTACAAACAAATATAATGTTTAAGCTCTTTAAGTTTAAGCCACACTCCTTAAGATATGACAATTAAGAGTTTACAAAACTGAAAGCTTAAGATAAGAAGGCTTGAAAATATTGTTAACGAATTTTCCATTTTCAATTTTCTTCATCTTCGTTGGAGAAAAATCCAACTGCCTATATTTTGATTAAGTGTTGATATACAAAAAAAAGTATAAAACATTATCATACTTCGTTTATAATGTTCTTTTCACAAACATATCATGTAAGACACAAGTGTTTCGTCTAGCAAACGCTATAACACTATGCAGTCTCTATTTTCATTTGATAAGGAATGTTTTGCTTCAATACTACGCATAAAGATTGAAGTTAATCTTGTACTTCATGAAAATATCTTTATACTTATTCTATGTTGTAGGGATTGTTTGTTTCCTTCGTGTGCCAAGTTGATTCATAAAAGCACATGTCAACATCAACAATTTCTTGGAAAATAATCTAAAGTTGTTATACTTAACGCTTGTTTTGTCAACTTTGGAAAAGACAGTCTGACCTGTACGATTTTGTGCATTACACAACATTTTGGATTAGAAAAGGATTTGCAAAGACTATTTTCTTCAATGTCTATTTCAAGACATCTTTCGAAGAAAAGAACAAAAATCTGAGTCATATTTTGCAAAGCTCTAAAACACTACTGAAATTATTTTTTTGAGCCCTATAATAGTTTTGTAAGAACATTGTTGCGTTCATTAGCAAATTAATAGAGTACTTAAACCTTGTATATGTTGAAAGATGTTTCCCTCTCTAGTGAGTGAACCTTTTTTTATCTTTTAGATTACATTTTTAGACAAATCTTTGTCTTAGTAAAAAATGGCTATTGTAAAAGAATACTTTGTGGGTTAACTAGGTTGTGTACCAAAATAATACTTGGGTTTTTAGCTAGAAGTGACTAAGTGTTTAAAGACTATTCGACAAGTTAGCTAGGAGTGGCTATGTTCCAAATGAATACTCGACGGGTTAGTCAAGAATGACTACGTTTTGAAAAAATACTCAACGAGTTAGCCAATAGTGGTTACACTCCAAAAGAATACTCGATAGGTTAGCTAGTGGTCATGTTATAAAATAATACTAGTGTTGTAACTTGTAAGGTTAGTTTGCACAATGAAACTCAATTAGTTGATATAGAACAAGATGTAATATGTGTTATCAGATGAACCAATATATAAATAAGAGTATATTCTTCTTTCTTTCATCTTGTTGAAATTTCACGTTATTAAATTTGCATTGACTTAATAAAGAGAGTAGCGAATGAAAATAATTGCAAAAGTTTAAGAAAAAGAAGATAATTAGATTGATAAGAAAAATAATTAATTTATCCCAACTCTACTCTCATATATTTTATATCCAGTATTTTGAATACATATTAGTATAAGATTGATTACAACATATTAACATTTAATTTTTCTTTGAATAAGCACACCTGAAAATTACTAAAGAACAAACATGTTCTCAATTACCTCTACCATTAATGAAATTCAAATAGAACTAACAAAATTAAAGTATTTTTTACTAAGACTATTTTTTTTTATTGTAGTTAAAAAAATGTCAATACTAATACTAGTGAAATGACTATTTACCCAATATCTAAATATAATTTTATTTCATTAGAGTTATAAGTTTGGACATTTTCCATCTTTCGGATTTAATTAGTTTACATTAATTTATAACAAAACTACTATTTATATTTAAATGTTTTAGTAATTTAAAATAGAGACGAATGTGAAGACGAAATGAATATTGAGAGGAGTATAAGAATGAGAAACATACTACATGTCCATGCACTAAATGTGAGGAAAGCTTGTGAGCAGACCCGTTTGTTTCAGTTTGTGATGCTACCAAACCAATTGTGAAAAACTTGATTATGGGTGTATGCTTTAACACCGCATCAACACTACTTTGGTTTCTCAAATTTGATTATGGCTTATGCCCCTTTCACTTTGAAAAATGTATAACACATCAAATCTATGCTCTATTTTTAGACTTGCATTTTCAAGGTCCAAATTCATGCACACAGCAACAAACATATGCAACAATGTTATCTCAAAATCACATCTTTTGCCCCCGGAGACCCAAGATTCTCTCACACCCCATTTGGAATCTTTGTTCCGGGCTTGTTCAGATGCTTCTTTGCTTCAACAAGTTAGACAAGTTCACACCCAAGTCGTTGTTGGTGGCATGAGTGATGTTTGCTCACTGAGTTCCAGGATTTTGGGGCTGTATGTTCTTTGTGGTAGAATTAAGGATGCAGAGAACTTGTTCTTCAGGCTTGAATTGTGCTATGCTCTTCCTTGGAATTGGATGATAAGAGGGCTTTACATGTTGGGGTGGTTTGATTTTGCTTTATTGTTTTACTTCAAGATGTTGGGTAACAAAGTTTCACCTGACAAATACACATTCCCTTATGTGATTAAAGCTTGTGGTGGTTTGAATAATGTGCCGTTGTGTATGGTGGTTCATAATATGGTTCGGTTGATGGGGTTTCATGTGGACTTGTTTGTTGGTAGTGCTTTGATCAAGTTGTATGCTGATAATGGTTATATTCATGATGCACGACTAGTGTTTGATGAATTGCCTCTAAGAGATACCATTTTGTGGAATGTCATGCTTCATGGTTACGTGAAAATTGGAGATTTTGACAATGCAATGGGGACTTTTAGTGACATGAGGACCTCTTATAGTAAGCCTAATTCAGTGACATATACTTGTATTTTGTCTATATGTGCTACGAAAGGGAAATTTTGTGTTGGTGCTCCTCTTCATGGTCTTGTTATTAGTAGTGGATTTGAGTTTGATCCACAGGTAGCAAACACACTGGTTGCCATGTATTCAAAATGTGGGAACCTTTTAGATGCTCGCAAGTTATTTAATACAATGTCACAAACTGATACGGTAAGTTGGAATGGGTTGATTGCTGGATATGTACAAAATGGATTTACAGATGAGGCTGCACCTTTATTTAATGCAATGATCTCTGCTGGTGTCAAACCAGATGCGGTCACTTTTGCAAGTTTCCTTCCTTCTATCCTTAAATCTGGGAGTCTCAAACATTGTAAGGAAGTTCATAGTTACATAGTGCGACATAGAGTGCCTTTTGATGTCTATTTGAAGAGTGCTCTTATTGACATATACTTCAAGAGTGGAGATGTAAAGACGGCATACAAGATTTTCCAGCAGAATACTTTGGTTGATGTGGCAGTTTGCACAGCTATGATCTCAGGTTATGTACTTAATGGGCTGAATATGGAGGCTATAAACATTTTTCGGTGGTTAATTAAAGAGGGAATGGTTCCTAATTGCCTAACCATGGCTAGTGTTTTACCAGCTTGTGCTGCAGTGGCTGCTATGAAATTAGGGAAGGAGTTGCATTGTGATATTCTAAAGAAACGACTAGAGAATGTTAATGTCGGATCTGCCATCACAGATATGTATGCGAAATGTGGTAGACTGGATCTTGCTTATGAATTTTTCAGAAGAATGTCCGAAAGAGATAGTGTATGTTGGAACTCAATGCTTTCAAGCTTCTCACAGAATGGAAAACCAGAAATGGCAATTGATCTCTTTCGCCAAATGGGAATTAGTGGAGCCAAGTATGATGCTGTGAGCCTATCATCTGCCCTCTCTGCTGCTTCAAATTTATTAGCACTCTATTATGGGAAAGAGATGCATGCCTATGTGACAAGAAATGCATTTGATTTTGATACTTTTGTTGCTAGTGCACTGATAGATATGTATTCTAAATGTGGAAAACTAGCTTTGGCTCGATTTGTGTTTGACCTGATGGATGGGAAGAATGAAGTTTCATGGAACAACATCATTGCTGCCTATGGAAACCACGGTTTCGCTAGAGAATGCCTTGACCTATTCCATGAGATGTTAGGAGCTGGGATTCACCCTGATCATGTTACTTTTCTTGTTATAGTATCTGCTTGTGGCCATGCAGGCTTAGTTGATGAAGGCATACACTACTTTCGTTGCATGACTACAGAATATGGTATCTGTGCTAGGATGGAGCACTATGCATGCATGGTAGATTTGTATGGTCGTGCTGGCCGTTTGCACGAAGCATTTGATACCATTAAGAGCATGCCATTCACTCCAGATGCAGGTGTTTGGGGTACATTGCTAGGAGCTTGCCGGCTCCATGGCAATGTGGAGTTGGCTAAACTAGCTTCAAGGCATCTTCAAGAACTGGACCCAAAGAATTCTGGATACTATGTATTGCTTTCTAATGTACATGCTGATGCTGGTGAATGGGCAAGTGTTCTTAAAATAAGAAGTTTAATGAAGGAAAAAGGAGTTCAGAAGATACCTGGATACAGCTGGATTGATGTTAATGGTGGAACCCATATGTTTTCTGCTGCCGATGGAAATCACCCAGACTCTGTTGAGATCTATTTGATTCTGAAGAGTCTCCTTCTTGAGTTGAGAAAACAGGGTTATGTTCCTCAACCATACCTTCCATTGCACCCTCAAATTATGGGCAAGCATTGAAAGAAGAATGATTAATTTCTTTCATATTCTCAGCTACAGTCATAGCAAATACTTGACGCAACTCATCATTTTGATATAACTTCTATCCAAACTCATGAGTATGCTTTAAATTATCACTTAAGCAGGTAGTTATTACATTAGAATTATTCTTCAAAGGTATATATTTCCAATAGTCTCCTGAATCTGGTATTTACTTGAGAATTGCCACCCACATGGTTTATGAGCTTCATGTCAATCATTTTTGTAACTTCTACATTCCTTTATTATCAAATTATCTGTAACCCACATTGATGACTTGTCTAACATAATTTTCCTTATTCTCTTTTAATTTTGTTGTCGAATTTATGCACTCTAATCACTATTTACATTTACCACTTAACAGAAATTTTTGTTATGTTCAAGTATAAGCACTTAGATTCTCATATGGAAGACATGGAAATTTTGTTGCCTTTGATATGATTGTGGTACTTGTATGTCCTTGCAATATAGCTTAGGGCATACTGAGATGGGAGAATAGAAGAAAAAAAAATCGCCATGAAACAATGAAAAAAATTACAAGGAATTAATTAAGACAGAGAAGAAAAATTAATAGGATATTAAGAGATAAGGGATCCTCCAAACGAAACAAGGAGAAATAGAAAAACAAAAAAGCAAAAGCATCTTTGAAGTGACACTGCTAAATCTCTTTGCATATGTATGAGAGAATGCCCCTAAAAAATCATGTACTTTAGACCTCATTGAAGCTAATCATACAGTCTTGTCCAATATAATTTTCTGAGCAAAAGAAAAATCCATAAAAATATGGTTGTTAGACTCCATATATTTCTGTGATGACTTGGCCTTTATTTCAGTATGCCTCTTGGACTTTGCTGGTTGAAGCTTATCTATCTTCATTTCCTCAAGGTTTCAGGATTTCGTCAATCTTCAGTAGTTCGTTACCTCATACAATTGGAAACTCTTTTTTCCAATTAGCCCATGAATTTTCAGAGGCAGGAGTTGGTTATAATACTGTCTTCTTTTTGAGAAAATGAAATTCACTTCGCAATGGATAGTGTCATTGAAACCTACACTTGTCCTGATTTCAAAGCAGCTGTGAACCCTTGTGAATGAAGTTGGATGACACGCCTAAAGTCTTGATCTTGTGGTTTTTGTGCTGCTGCTGATAAGGTAAATATATACCACCTTTGTCATTTTACCAACCCATGTTTCAATTTTGTGGTTCACTACAATCCTATCAATTATAATAAGGAGGGAAGGGTATGAAACAAGTTATTTCAATTCCAATTGTTGATACTACTATACATATAATTTTACATTTTATATTTATTGACACTACTTTCAATCAAATTTTCAGCTTTCAATGTATTAGTTTGCCATTCTATAAATGACTATTTTTCTCTTCTTCTCAAGAAAAATTAAAAAAACTAATATCCTCTAAAAAGTTGAATAAAAATAATGTATGGTAACCCAAATTTTCACCAAATATTTTTCTAAACTAGCAGCTAAAAAAGGATGGAATAATAAGGAATCTCATTATTGAGTGAGAAAAGCAATCCTTTGAAATGTGGCCCATAGTATTTGAAAACAGAGTATGAACAACATCACATTAGAGATTAGCCCAAAAACTATGCTTTCTTTCTCTGTCACTTCCCACAGACAAAATAGCAAATAATTATTCAACAAGACAAACCTGAAACTGGTTGACCTCCACTCACTTCCACTCTTTATTATAGTAAGTCAAAGAATGAGCAAGTAGCAAACACCTTAATTAAATAATAAAGATAACATCACACTCACCTATTAAGGTATAAAACATATTATTTCCAATTCAAAATTTTAAAACAAATGTAGATTTTTAATTTAAAACTTTAAAATAATGGTGTGGTAAGTTTTGCTTATTATATATTACTCATCAAACTTATTTCCATCCATCTAATCTTAAATCTACACTTAAATTCTTACCAATGAACCTTACTCTCCCAATTTTCCACTTTTTTTTTCATCTCTCAGATTACTGACTATGATAATGAGGCCCTTTTTTTCCATACAATTTGAAAGTTCCAATTTCTTTTCATTTTAATAACCATTCAACGCTTAAAGTACAACTCTTGATTATTTCTTTCTCATGTAGACTCTTGCTACTAGCATGCTAATAAATTATATATATATATATATATATATATATATATATTACCTTAGATTCTAGTAACAACTTAATACATTTATGTCTATGCATATTGTTAGTGGTAATTTCGCTCTATTCAATTTTTAAGTTGGTGCTAGTATTTTAGTTTAGTCTAATCCTTTGTTAAGCAAATAGGGCAACACATATTTTAGTCCACTTTAAAAACTTATATAAAATATAAAACTAAATATATTTTTCTAAAATTTATATCATATTAATTAAATTATTTTTAATTTTAAATATAATAATTTGATATATAAATAAATAAATAAAATATAATATATGTGTTCTAATAAAATAATAATTATTTTTATTTGATCAAATATAATTATTGTTTTATAAAATGGATCAATTTATAAGTTTATGAGTGGATTGCGTCTAAACCTATTTTAGATTGCAGGACAAAAAAGTTGGATCTAAAATAACTTTATTTAATTTAAGGGCAATTTCTTCTTCCATCCTAATTCATGCATTTCATGGGATGTTGGAAAAAGAATGTATAGAGATAAAAAAAGAAAAACCTAGTTTAGGCTATAATTTATTTTTTTTTCACCTAATCAATCCATTTTTTAGTGTATATATACACACACTTCTTATTAATATTATATTTGAATCCATAACTATCAAGTGTTTAGCAAATTCATCTAAGCTTTATAAAGTTATAAGAATTTATTTCGTAATAATTCAACATTATATAAATAACCTTTTTTTACTTTAATATTATTATTAGTTGATCATATTATATATTTTTTTATATTTTTATAATATTATTGCACTTTAATAATTATTCTAGTCAATTATATTATTATTATTATTTACATGAAAAAAAAGAATAAGTTCTTCTTCAAATTAAGGCCATTAATCTAAAATAGCAAGAGAGTAGAAAAAAACCTAAAACCCTACTATTAATTTTTATTTTTTATTTTTGTTTTGCATGAATGCTTAGTGTTTGGTTCATGAGTTATATTTTGTGTGTGTTTAGAAGGGAGAGGATAAGCTGAAGATTGAGTTAAGGTTGAGAAAGAGTAAAGTAGATGATTAATTGATTACAGATGCATGCATAAGGCAGATAGTTGGTTTTTACAGAGCACCAATGTTCTTGAGGCCAAGAACAACCCCAACCCCAATGATGTGCCCAACAGCTCCACAGGCCAAGGTGTCTGCAAGGGTGAAGCCAGCAGGGTCACCAGTCTGCAAGCCTGAGTCCCTCACCTCCAGCTTTAGCCCTGCAGTGGCTTTCCTGTTTGCTGATGGAGCCAATCCAAACCTTCCAGCAAACAGCATCAGGCTTGTAGAAGCCACCATAATCTGTTCAACATCTCAACAATCTCATCTATCATATCAACAACACACTCTCTTATCTCACATTCTATTTGGGAAAAACATAAGTATGTGGTCTCTACACCCATCCAATAACATCCTTATTCTAAGTACTAAAATATACACACACAAAAAATCATATAAATGAGTATGTGGTCTCTATATCACCAATCTTATTTTTGTTTCAAAATTATAGGACCAAGTTTGCCATTTTCAATAAATTTCAATTAAAAAAAAAGTTGTGTTCCAAAAATGTATTAAAAAGTTTGACAGTAGTATTTCAAATCATGGTAACACCAATCAAACAATTCACAACTGTAACAAGTGGTTTTGAATGTTTTTCTTTGTGCAGTCCATAGTTACCAGGTACTTGGTATGATATACATGCTTAGAATTCAGTGACTATGATTCAAACAATTCTGTAATCAACTTAAGAAACTCCAACTGACATAAGTACATATTCTCCCTCTCTTCTTTTTCATTCCATTTGAACAAGAAAGTAGATTATTTTTAGCACCATTATGCATAGGCAACCAGCAATTCACATGATTGTTGCATGTACAAACAAACAAGAATTTCTTATGTAGCCATCTAAAACCTGAGCTACTGTCTATATGTTATGGTATGTTTTGTAAAGTACTCAGATGAAACAAGAAAGGGGCAAGGAGATTTAGAAATGAGTGAAACTCATAAGATCCTACCAGATTAGTGGATGAACCAATGTAGTCACATCGAGTTCCCAAAGCACCCTTCCCCTTGCGCCTCATGGGTTGGACAGCAACCTGTGAACAAAAACATACCCAGTTATCAAAATTACATTTTGAAATGAAAGTAACAACAAGATCATGTTCAATCTTTGTGTCTAATATATATCTATAAAAGGGGCAAAGTGCTGACCAGGTTGTGCACAGGGGCAGCTGAGAATTGGGGTCTGAGACCACTGAATTGTGGGAGAGTGGTCATAGCAGTGGTTGCCATTTGTTAAAACTGAGAAGAGGAAAATGAAAATATGTTTGGTCTCTTTTTTTCTTGAAATGTTTTGTGGGTTGGTTTGGTTTGCAGAAGAACTATGATGTATCTAATGGCAGCCACATGAGGAATTTGTGGCTTCAGAAGGCCAGATTGAGATGGCCAAAGATTCGTTAGTCCCATGTGGCACTATATGATTCGGAGGAATGGATAATGGATAATGTCCTTAAGTGACACCATGTAACACCCTAATTTTCACAAAAAACAAAACAAAACAAAATAGCATAATGTAATTATTTATTTAAATTATTTAATTAGACTAAAAAAAAAAAAATACAAGAATTTTATAAAAATAATAAATTTAATTTATTAGAAAGAGAAAAAAAATTAACAACGTGTTGAGTTTGGTATTCCAAAATTCAATTTTAGTCATTTATTATCTCTTTTCATTTAAATCTTTCCAAAATGATAGATGTGTTAGGAATCACCTAATTAGAAATAATTATTTTACACTGATAGCACGCCCATATAAAATTACAAATAAAAGCATATATAATTATATGATATAAAATTATTTAAGTACCTTATATAGCTGAAAAACTTATCGATTCATGGTGAAAATGCTTAAATCAATCATTTATTTTTAAAATAATTTTCTAATTTTTTTCTTTTTTGTATTAGTTAATGTGAGATTTGGGAAATTAATTAATGTATTAATCTGTAGAAGTTTAAGAGTAAAATTATTAACATCATAAATCCGACCAAACTCCAATGATTCACTAATTAACAAACTTTATATCAACATTATCTCTCATTTACAAATCACCCAAAAAAAAGAAGAAAATGGAATAAAATCCTTGATAACTTTAATAAAACTTTGTCTGAATCACAACTTTAATAAACCTACTTTAATTTTTATCTTATTACTAATATGAGAACACAACAAAATAAGTTACTATCTGAAAATTTAAAAGAATTTAGAAAAAAAAAATAAGTTTTATATGAATAAGATTTTTAATTAAATAAAGAACTAATATCTCACTCTATTTATAAATTTTATATTCTTTATCTATATAAACTTTATTTATAAATAAAACTCAACTAACAAATTTTGGCAAACTCACAATTAAGTATCCATCTAACCATTTTATCTTATTTATTTAGTTGTGTAAAATTATAAGTGTAGAAAATTGATATAAATTAATAACGCATAATAAGAATTGATTTAATATAATAACAAATTAAATATTTTGATAAAAACAATTCATCGTCTTTTGATTTAAATAAACTTATACAAGTATTCTCAATAATACTTTCCACCATCTAAACAAAACGTAATCATTCGTAAAATTCATAATTTTCATATATAGAAAAAGTCCTTCTACCACCAAAGGTTTACTAGACAAACAAGATCCTCCTCTTTAATTATCATCCAAAATTAGATGAAATTTTTGTAACAAAATTTAATGAATAGCATGCGAACATAAAAGGTTAAAAAATGTATAACTTACTTTTATGTTTAATCTGATAACCCAAACTCTACTAATTGGACTTCATATATTACTTAAAATTTAAGCAACCCAACTAATGAATACCCCATCAACGTCTAGGCATTATGCATCATGCATAACGAATACTCTTAATAGAAGTTGTTTCTACAAGAATAATGATAATATGCAATCCAAATGTCTAAGAGTGAGGTCGATTCTAGCACTGATGATTGACATGGTTTTTGGTATGTTAACAAAGTATCAAGACTCTTTTTTTGCCTATATTCTTTCTTCACATGATATAATCCAACCTCTGGCTGACTTGAAATGAAACCACCAAACCAAACACTGATTTTAGCTCCATACAGATAGCTAGCTATACAAGAAGCTTGGAGGCCGCGATCCATTTGTGACATGTATGCAGGCAAACCACAATCTTACATCCTGCATGTCATGTCACCTTAAGATCAGGAAACCATAGTGTTTACATCTCCACAATCCCTGCATCTCCAACACGCTGTTCCAAACCACCACTCACCAACAAGATAAGTGACAACTCGCCTTTGCCATTAATTTTTTGCTAAGGAGGGTAGTGGCAAAAGACAAGGCTAGGCCATACTAAGGAATATCCGATGAACTTTGTTTTCAAATACTTGTCACGCTGAGAGGAAGAAGGCATCAAATATCTGCCTTCTGTATTCACTTTCTTCTGCTGTAATATATTCCACTGCCAGAATAATTATGATGCCGATGTCTTGATCCACTACCCCTGCCACTGTTTCCATCCAAAGTGCTACCGCGGCCACTGGTCTTGTTACCTACACTCGGCATCCAGTTTGCCGGCTGGGTCCCTAATCCATTAAGCTCCTCCTCTTCTCTGTCATTGTACTCCAAAACAAGCCTCTTGATGTCTTCTTTCTCTTGAAGCTCGGCTGCTTCTTTCTGTTTTGTACTCTGCACCAGTGAGGAATTCCGTGGGATGAACATCTGCTTTGTTTGCTGCTTGTTTCCGCGCTTCACAAGAACTCTAACCTGAACCTCTTTGTTTCCACCAGTATCCTCATCCAGTGCCTCATCACCACTTTCCCCACCAACTCCCCTCCCGTGGTGATCCTTGGTAGATCCCTCAAATACATTCATTGGAATCATCATGTTCAACGTAGGACGACCCCGTAGCTCCTGTCTCCTCTGTTCCATACTCTCCTACAGAATTTAAGAAGCAAGTACTTTGAAAAGTTAGAAATACAGCCAGACATAACTAAACAACAAGACAATGCTGTTTTTACTTTCCAAAGGCAAATCTTAAATTAAAAAAGATTGTTGAAATTTAGGGATTGGATGGAAAAGGGCGAAGAGAAGACAGAATATATTTGAAAGAAAAAAATCTCCAAAATAATTGTGATATAAAAGCGCAAATCCAGGGCACAGGTCTTCCACCTAGTGAAACCATGTAAGGATTTACCCCCTACAAGTGATGAGGCTATTTCCAAAAATTGAACGTGTGACTTCTAAATCAAAAAGTAGTTTATAAAAAAATAAATACAAACTCATTGTACAAGTGTAGTTCAAGTTGTACAAGACCAGCTCAATAATTATTTTTAATTCCAGATGTTGTTCAATTAGAAGGAATGAATTACTAATTAGTATAGTTTTTCTTTATCATAACAGCGTAGCAGTAGGATTCCAGGAAAAAAATTTAAATTCACAAAGGAAGCATCAAACTTTTGCAGAAATGTAGAAGGAGTAAGCAAATACAATAAATTATGCAAATACTTGCCTGCACTACAGCCTTGAGCTCCTGATCGAAATCAGCTTCTTCCAGAGGGTCCACCTCAGTCACTTTTTGTCTCACGTGCACTTCATCCTCCTCATCGGAAGCAGGTCCAGGCCCATCGTCATCGTCATCTTCATCATCCTCAGTTTCACAGCCATCATCGTGATTGTCCTCATCCAACTCTTCATCATTATGACCCTCTACATCAATTGTGTCACTCCCTGAATCAGTCTCACTGTCATTAACATCATCTTGCACCCCATTTTCCTCCATACCATTATCAATGCTCTGTCCATTGCCAACCACAGTAGTAGTGGAAATGGTCCTACTCGAAGGCTTCTCATTGTCAGAATGTTTTTCACTACTGGCCCTATCAGAAGAAACTATTCGATCATGTTCCTCAAGTTCTACTAGAGCCGCATTCACTTCCTCAATAGAAGTGTAACGAACCATATTGGGTCGTAAATCCGCAAACAAATCCTGCACCCAACAGATAATGAAAAAAAATAGTAAATGAAAGACAACAAAGATATATACCATTTATCATGACAAAAGTTAAACTATAGGGAGTAAGTTAGCTTGGAAACGCCACACCTTGTAGTTAGTGGGATAGCTTTCAAAATCTACTGCCAAATAAACAATTCTAAAAGGAATACTTGAGTCGATGGGCAGTATAGTATGAAGAGAGGACGAGGTATAGGCTAAATTTTGGCAGCTAGCAATTATCCTATAAAACTATCACGTTTTCCTAGGTGGCATAACATGCAAGTTCTTTTTTCATTCCAAACATCAGCTCACATATAACCTTAGTTAATTGTGGGAACTTGCCAAAATGACTGCCTCGATCCCAAAATGACTGCAGGTTAAGGTTTTTTCACATAAATTAAGAATAAAAGTAAATTTGTTAAACAATCTTATCAAAATAAGCTCATCCTCTAATCTCAATAAATGCATTGCTTTTATTTGCTGCAAATACAAACATTGATATAATTTATAAGAGGACAAATTATGAACAAAATAATTACTTCATTGAAAATCGAGATTTTGTCAATTTGGAATTTAGGTTAAAGCCTACAACTACACTCATTTTGGATGGAGATAGTACAGCCCAACATGCTAGTCATACAAACAAATCTTATTTTACATTGACACTAAGTCCACCGTCGAAATTCCAGAATATAGTCATGCACACAGATCATGTTAGTAACCACTAAAAGCAAGAATAAACAAGAAAACCAATATATCTTTAACCAAACAAGAATAAAAACAATTAGTTATCTGAAAGTGTCAAATCATAAAAATAATAAAATTCAAGAAAGCAGCTAGGAAAGTGTAAAGCTACCTAATATTCTTCTCATCAAAATTCTAAATATACAGATGTTAGCTGCAATGTCCAACACTAAAACAAATCCATATCTACAGCATTAGTAGCCCAACATTATTAAGTAAACAAAAAACTACAGCTAAATCAAATCTATAAACAAACAAATCAGCATATTAACCATACCCAAATAATGAAATACTATTAAAAAAATGGCTGCCTGACTGACCTGTAAGTCAAATTCGATGTCCAGAGGCAGAGCCCCTTTGCTTAAAATATACCTCTGGTAGTGTATTAGGAACCGATCAAGTTTCCTCTTAGAAGAGCCACGACCAAAGTAATGCCCACAAGTTTCAAGCAGAGTAATTATCAACCTTATGCGAAAACAATCTTCAGGTGGATCAAGTACATCTTGCTGACAAGATTAAAGAACAGATTCCATAATGTTACGAGAAGGCTCTCACACAAAAAAAAAGTAAACTAAGAGTCAAAGAACAACATTCAAGGCCACACAGTAAAACTATGATCTGTTGTCCGCTTAATTTTTTCATAGTAACAATGTGTTCAGTAAAATAAGGTAAACGAAGCAGTAGATGAATAATATTGATAATGCACAAAAAGGCATACCCATAAAGTTTGGAAATGTTTAGGGGAGAGGGTATAATTGCCCTTACCAAGTCCAATTAGATGATAAGATCTATGAAAATGCTGGATAATGAAAGTGCAGAACAAAAGACATACAAAGATGCGCAGATTTCAATGATGTCAAGCTCATGAGTCACATTATAAAACTACAGGAAGAAGTAGTTTAAGAGTGGAATAAGACAAGAAACCTATATATCAGAGAACCAATTTGGCTTTGTACCAATTCAATAGTGGAAGATATATATACTTATTTCAAGGCTTGATAGGAATATACAAAGAAAAAGCAAAGAAAATAACACATTCAAAGATTTGGAAATGACCTACAATGGAATGCAATGAGAAATATCATTAACAGGTCCAGAGAAAAAAGTATTCATATTGCATATGTTAAATTAGTTTATTATCCGTTGTTCAGCTATTATAAATCTGCATTTGTTGTATCTGGAAGGATTAGTGAGTAACCCTATTTCTCTGATATATATGTATGTATATGTATATATTCAAAGTCTGCTACTGGCCACCACCATCTCCTGTTTTCACCTGCCAGCAACCAATTTTGTGACCAATTCAAGGCACAGTAGACAATAGGTGTGTGTATTTTACGTTGGAGGTAAAAGGTCAACTTTCTATGAACAATACTAGCCGTAAAAACATTGGCAGTGAACAGTAATTCCAACTATGAACAGGATACCAAAATGGGTCATACCCAAGGAAACTACTACTATATGGCTTTCGTGACAAAACAGCCAACATCTCAAAATATGATGTTGAACCAAAGTTTTCTAATGAGGAATATTAAGAATAATTAGGGATGAAATTCAACAGCCTAGCACAATCATCTACAAATCTCAAATTGTCAACAACTTGAATTTCACAACTTGTAGAAAGTCAAAGTCGATGGATAATAATTGACTCAATTACTTTTGATCATATTGCTGGTTTACTTCTTTGTTCTATTCTTTTTCTTTTCCTAAAATTCCTCATTTCATAACCTTAGCCAGTGAATCTAAAGTTCTTTCTCAAGGAATTTGTCAAGTTTCCCTTTCTCCTAAATTTGTTCTCCTTGTACCCACATGCCCTTCAATCTTAATTTTTTAAGTCAATTAACCATGTCATCAAATTGTTTAGTAACCTTTGATGTTAACTCTTTTGTTATACAGGAATGTGGTACAGGTCACCACTGATTGGCGAAAGACATTCCAAAGGCTTATACTGTTTTGGAACTAGTTCATCTCCGTCTTGTTTTGCATCCCAATCTCCTAAACACATGATCGCTTAGGTCATCCTCACTTGTCAGAAATCAAAGAAAGTGGTTCCTGGATTTAGTAGACTTTAAGCCTTAGAATGTGAGTCATGTCAACTAGGAAAACATGTTAGATAATCTTTTCCAAGAAAATCTAAATCAAGATATAATTTTGTCTTTTCTATCATTCATTCTGATATTTGGGGGTCAAGCTGTCACATCATTTGGATTTAGATATTTGTTACTTTTATTGATGAGTATTCTAAAGGTAGTTGGGCTTGTCTAATGAGAGATAAGTCTGAACTTTTGTCTATTTGTATGTTTTTCCTTAATGAAATCAAAATCAATTTGGGCAACTGCGTAAAATTTTAAGTGACAATGCTAAAGAATATTTTTCTTTTGATTTTTCTGCACTTTTAATCAGTCTACATGTCCTCACACACCTCAGTAAAATGGTATAGCAAAGAGAAAAAAGATACTTGGTTGAATTTGCTTACACCTTATTGCTTGGTAGGATTATACCTATCCATCACTATGATGATGCTATCCTCACTACTTCTTTTCTTATCAACAAAATGTATTTTTCTTCTCTTAAAAATAAAGTTCCTTATTCCATTTTATTACTAAATGAACTTCTCTTTCATATTTCTATGTTTGTGGTTCTGTATGTTTTGTTCATGATATGTCTCAGGTTTCGATAAGGTGTCAGCCAAGCCAAAGCCATCAAATTTCTTTTCTTGGGATATTCTAAAACTAGAAAAGGGAATTGTTACTAGACTTTTGAAACCAAAAGGTACTACATGTGTGCCAAGGTCACTTTTTTTAAGAGACATTTCTTTACTCCTTTTGCAAAAGATGTTCATTCCATCCAACAACCCATCTTATGCCACTGATGGAGTCCTTTATTCTGCCTACATCTAACAACCTAAATCTCATCTAGAGTCCACCCGAACCATCATCACCACCTATAGTTTACCTACCAACGCAGGACCCAAATGACTAATCCAATGCTTCAAGATTAGGTCATTCTCAATCGTCACTCAATACCAAGCTTCCAATAATGATTCAAGTAGGTTCATCGTTATCATAGGTTGTCTCCTTTCTATTTTTCTTTTATCTCCTTTGTCTCTTTTATTACAATTACTAAAAATGTGAATGAAGCACTAGATCATCTTGGATGGGAACAAGTCATGATTGTTAAAATGCAAAGTCTTGAACATAGTAGCACATAGCAATTAGTTCTTCTTTCTGGAAAGAAGACGATTAGACATTGTTGGGTTTAGGTTGTTAAAGTTGGACCCAATGAAGAAGTTGATCACATCAAAAGCTAAACTAGTAGCTGAAGAATACACTTAGACTTATCGCCTTAATTGTAGTGATACCTCTGGTATCCAAAATGACTATTGCCCGCCTATTCTTTGCCATATCAATTATTCATCGTTGATCTCTTCATCAGCTAAACAGTAAAATGTTTGGTTTATACATTTTGTCATTTTCTCTATGCACTCAAACAATACCCACGGCTCAATTTCAAGAATTTAGCCACATTGATCAAACCTTTGGTCTAAAACACACAGAAGCAGGTCATTTGGTATTTTTCTGTTATGCATCCCTTTAAAAATTAGTTTACTTAATATTGTCTATTGATGAAGGTTGCAATCAAATTCTAGGGTTTTGCAGCAATGAAGGCTGCAATCAGATCAACAGTCGGAGGCTCCCAAGGATCAGAAGCTATAAAACAATCTGAAATTTTGGAAATAAGAGTAGCCTATTCTAGGGGACGAATCCCTGAAATTACGGGATTGTTATACTAGTAATAATAGTAAGACATAGCAAATATAATGAATTAAAACATATTAGGAATAGTATATAAAACTCCCTAAAATATATTTTGACAAATCATATTCTAATAAGATATTTCTAAAATTATTAAGATCCTAATTAATATAACAAAGCAAATATAAAAGAAAAATAAATTATAAGAGATATAAATAAGATATTCTAAAATAATTTGAGACAATATCTTTAAATATTTATCATTTTTCTACAAGTCTCCAAAGCATATTCATGGTCTATTGAGTTTGTTCAAATTGAAACTTTTGATTCCAAGTCCCAAAAATTTGGAAGCCTGAGGTCGTGAATTAAGTCATTCAAGAAAACACGACTCATCTGCTTTTCCCAAGCAAACTTAAAAAATATGTAACTATTTTTTAGTGCCAATCACACAAATAATTGGGGTCCAAGCCTGATCTTTCAATTTAATGAAAGATAGAAGTTAAATTTGTTTTTGTTGCTTTTTCAATGTGATAAAAAACTCTTTTAGAAAAACAATTTAAAATTTTGAGAAGTGATAATGTCAAAATGTACTTCAAGAGACAATAAACATCTAAGAAAGATATTCAAAATGTTCAGTTGAATGTTTTAGCTTTTGATAGAGCTCAAAAGGATTAACTCATCAATGTAGCCAGCCCCAGCTTGTGGAATAAACTTTAATTGATGATTTTTGTTGGATGATTCTTTATGATACTTAATGAAAGATAGCTCTGAACTTCTTTTTTTGTTGCTTTTTCAATGAGATAAAAAAACCATTTTAGAAAAATAATTTAAAATTTTGAGAAGCGAGAATGTCAAAGTGTACTTCAAGAGAAAAGAAACATCTAAGAAAGATATTCAAAATGTTCAGTTAAATGTTTTAGCTTTTGATAGAGCTCAAAGGATCAACTCATCAATGTAGCAAGCCCCAGCTTATGGAATAAACTTTAATTGATGATTTTTCTTTTGTCCACATATAGATTGGTGGGCAAAATACTTTACAACTCAAGCAATAAATTTTTGTTATTCATGCACAACATGGAACGAAATGGGTGTAAACAGAATTTTATTACATGTAGTTGCAATAAACTGCAAAGGATTTTACCAGCTCAGCTAAGTGAGACCTGAAACCTATGGTTGTTGATTGTTGAATAGTGATGCATAACAAATAAAGACTAAATGAAATTCTAACGAAACCAATGATATTGCATCCTCAAATCCTTCTAAATTGAATAATATTTCATCCTCCCTTTACTGTACCTTCCCTCATATCTCTAACAAATTTAAGTTTTTATTAAAGACAATAATAAATTATTGGTTATTAAAAATAAAGTACTACTTAAACAGGCAAGGAGTTTTAAAAACAAAATAGATGACAAAAGGGGGAAGTGCATAATTTTAATACTGACTCTATGGAAAGGAAAGCTCATGAAAAATCTAAAGCACATAAACAAATTTGGTACATATACAGTGCACGCCTTTGTTTTAAAGAAACATACTTTCAGGTTTTAGCAATACAGAAGACGGAAAAAGCTTATTTCCTTCTGCCCCTAAAAATAGGTAAACAGTGCAAAATCAATACCTCTGATGTTCCATGACCATAGATGAGAATGAGATATAGGGTCTCAAAAATAACAGAAGAGTCTACATGCTCATAGTTGTAAAGCTCTCCTAAGAATCGCATGTAAGCAATGCGTCTTTGCTGCATCCCATAGTCATTTAACTCTAACCCAACTCTAATCTCCTCAAGAACCTGAAAAGCATATCTTTAGTCAATGTCACTCCAAAACTTCAAATCTTTTGGAGTGGTAAATCTTCAGCAAAACTCTCGTCCCTTGGAAATACTGTTGTTGGTTCTAGAACTTGAAATAGTAAATTTTTCATCATTAAACAAATGAAAATAATTTGGTTAACATTAACGTGTTAAATGAAGTATATAGATTCCAATAGAGGCAACCCTTGTTCAGCCTGACCAAGTTTACATTACATGCAAACAGGTAGGCAATGCTCAAACTATGCATCATTTTATTGTACAATGAAAAGACCATAAATTCAAGAGTAATATCAACATACCTCATCAACAATAGCTACAGCAAACTCATCATGATACCGACTTAATCCAAGAGCAAGAGATGAAATCAGGTGGATCTGACCATATTTTCCTTTGTAGACCTTCATGAAGCATTTCAAAAGATATGGCTCACATTCATTCCACGGTAATTTGCGCAGTTGCCTCAGCACATGCTCAATGGTAGACTTGTCAAGATCAGAGAAAAGTAATTTTCTGATATACTGCAATGAAGATGTCATTAAAATACTAATTGATTATGAAACTTATTAGAGACACTGAGAGAGAGAGAATAAAAATGAAGATCTCACCTGATGCAATGGAGGACGAACTTTAGCTACTCGTGCAGATCTTTCTGGCGGTTTGCAAAGGTAGTATGCATTCTCCACTAAAGTGCTATGTCTCGGATCCAAATTTTTTACATTTTTCAAGCGCATCAATATCTCCAACATGTTAGCCATTCTTATACTAGTTTCTGGAGACCGATACAGAAAACGGCCACATGTTTCAAGAAGATTGCAAGCTACATCAATGTTGTGATGTGTGAAATCATCTAGACAGGCCTGGAAGGACAACAAGACGTCAATAAGGGACTGAATTTACTATATGAAAACATCAAGATTGTTAAAATAGGTATTAAGTAGGTAGTAAGTAGTAGTTGTACTGGAAAACTAATATATGAGTTGTTTACTTACTAACATTAATTTTTTATACTTTTTGGTGTTCCTAATTTCAAGGAAACTGTGTATCTTTCATTTATGTGTATTTATTTATATACATCTATATAAAGCCTCACCCATGTCATATTTAGACACATGGTTTCAGTCGATCTATATCTATTTTTTTGTTAGCTCTTTAACAGGTGGTTTTTCCGTTTTGGTTTCTTGTAACAAAAATACTAAGTGTTGGTGTTCATGTTGATGCTAGTGGGTGGTAGTGCTAATATCTCAGCCAACACTGTGTTGCTGTGAGTGGAGACCAAAGTGCAAAGAGATACTAAGCACTTAGTGGTACTAGGTTTGGACTATTTTCATGTGTTTTAGCTGTGTTGCCAAAAAGTTATGTTGTGTGACTTATATGAGCTGCATGTGGCCGTAAGATTGTGAATTTTTAATGTAAGTTTGTTAAACATTGAGATTTAGAGGTTATTTTTCTTATCTATGTTATTACTAAGTATATGCATACATTAATTTTATTTTGCACTTATAATAAGATCTAACAATACATGTTATGATCACTAAGTTACAATATTGTTTGATCTTAAAGGGGAACTACTATAATTTTGCATATGAGGAGTTATTTATTGGTTTTGTCCAGTCATAAATAATAACTTCATTATTTAGATGATAGTATACAGAAAAATCGCTTGTAAGGAGTCCTATTGAAACAAAGAAATATAAGTCTACCTGCCACACAAACCAGAATAAATGAGGTTTTCCAAAAAAAAAACTGCCAGTGGCAATCTTTCACTTCATTCCCAATCCTAGGTATGATTTCGATTTGGGCAACATACTAACCACAGTGACTAGATTTAAGGTCAATTTTCCTAATGTTTATATCAAATTGATAGTGAAAAAAATGAACAATCTCTTACCTTTACATTGAGCAAGGCTTTAAACAAAAGATTAGTTTGGTGCTCTATATCTCAAAAAAATTAATCAACAGGAAAAGGGAAAACTTTGGAACCCAAGAATTTTCTACATTGGACAATTTCTTTATCCTCATCATAGTGGCTACTTGCATCCTTCCTAACAATCTATAATCTACAAACAAAATGTAAAGAAAAGGGAAAATTCAGGGAAGACAAACAAGCTTGCACAACAACTACATCTCATAAATGTGGCAAATTTCCCAAACAATTTTGCATTTTGAAACTTTGAATGAATCTTTCAATTTTGTGAAATTAAAAAGAATAAAGAAGTCTTCTTCATACATGTGAACCAGAAAAACATATTGTATGCTAATAACACAATTAGGGGCTATCTGTTGTACATGGAAAGACCATGGGGACAAAGGGCATTTGATCCATAAAAAAATTTAGAATCA
>Ga0123341_1000703_pt1 | contig 22282 bp, 18 predicted proteins | sample Turbeapinknodule_FD_89959 | JGI IMG/M metagenome (GOLD analysis project Ga0123341, IMG submission 89959) | Root nodule microbial communities of legume samples collected from Mexico - Turtle bean Mexico pink nodule | ecosystem: Host-associated > Plants > Roots > Nodule | place: Mexico: Nepantla...
GGCAAGAATATAAAATATACATTAGATGACCCTTTTTTATTAGTATATATATATAATTTAAAAAAATATGGTAATAATTCCATAATTGATTTTAATTATTATATATGAACAACTGAAATACTAGAATTAAATAAAATAACATTATAAAATAAATGCCTGTGCAAATAACAAATTTAACTTATTATTTTTATTTAAATCTTGACTGAACGAGTGGAACGACGTCGCTTGGGAGGGGACGTTGGCGGTTCGAAACACAAAAACCCTAAACCCTAACTAAGCGCAGCTCAGCGCGAAAGCCACGAATATAATACTTTCTTCGCTTTCCCTGTTTTAATTTCGTTCCTCTGAAGAGAAGAAGGAGAAGAAGCATAACCAGAAGAACCAAAACCAAAACCGTTTAAGCTTCGTTTTGGTGCGAAACCCTAACAATGGCTACCACCTTAGCCTCGCAATTAGAAACTATAAGGTCCTTCGCGAAAGCGGACTCGGAGCCTCTCAAGAGGCCATTCACTCGTCCTTCAATATTGTTCGATCCCAAAGAAGCCGCTGACATCGATATAGAAGCTCTTTTCTCCATCGCTCTTGAAGGTCAATCTTCTCAACTAGCTTCTCATTTTACGCGTTTCAACTAAGCTGGTGCAACTGAGCAATTCAGATAATCCAACTAGTTTTGCGATATGTTAATCGTGATGAATGGAACTTACGAAGAGTGTTGCTACTTTATATTCTGTTTTTGTATTGATTTTGCTTTATGTTTGGTTACGTGTTGCGCTGCTTCAGGATTAGAGATTCTTATTGGCAAGGATGAGCGATTCAGGAACTATAAGAACGATTTGTTTAGCCACAGGAGTAAGGAGTTGGATAGAGAGTTGATGGGAATAGAACAGAACAATCAACTTAATGTCTCCATTGCTTCGTACTTAAGATTGCTTTCTGGTTATTTTCTTCTTCGGCCTGCTCTTACAACGCTCGAGTACTTGATACGTAGACACAAGTGAGTACTTTATTTGATTTCGATACTTTACTTGATATTTTACTTGAACAGAGTGTTATGGACTGTCTTCTTCTTCGAGGTGTTGTGCTGATAATCACATTTTGGCCCTGCCTCCTTTACCTTTTTTGGTGATTTTTGATGTTGTCTGTTTTGAGTTTTAGGATTCATGTATACAACAATGAGGATTTGATTTTGTGTTCTTTGCCGTACCACGACACACATCCATTTGTTCGAATAGTACAGATACTTGATACAAGGTTAGAAAGATATGATTATGTGTTTTTGGTTTGCTTGTGATGTGAACTACTTTTATGGCTTCTGATGTGAACTACCAGTTTGGCTTCTGATGTCTCTCTTAATTTCTGTAAAAGGAATACTAAATGGGGGTTTCTTGATGGTGTTAAAGCCTCTGGTGCACCGCCACCTAGGATGGTCATAGTGCAACAGTGCATCCGTGATAAGGGCATATTAGATGCTCTATGCAACTATGTAAGTAATTTTTGTGTGCTTAGTTGTGAATATGGAAGCGGTCTACTAGAATCAAATAATTAGATATTGAAGTATTTGGTTTACAGGCATCTCCTCCGTCTAAAAAGTCTCAACCTTCAAAGCTTTTTATTGCCTTTTGTACTGCTGTTTTTGTTGAGGTCTTGGGTACTGTTGTGACTGTAAACGATGATCTTGTGAAGAGGATACTTCCTTTTGTGGTCTCTGGTCTTCAGTCTGGCAGTAACGGGGTTTCAGATCACAAGGTTAGTTTCCAAGGAAATTATCCATGTACATATAAAATTTTGAGCTGATTATAGTTAGACATCATACTGTAATATATTTTGTGATTACTTTCTCTTTAGTGGGAAATGTAATTACTTGCCAATGGTAGACTTTGTGAAATGAATTTGCTCTTCTGTTCTGAAATATCCTCTAGTGCAATATTACTTATTACTAATAAGAATAGTCTTGTAGCGTTTCTAATTTGGTACAAATGTGCCTAAACCTCTTTGTTAACAAATGTTATTCACTGTTTTTTTGTCTTACACTATTTCGTACATTCTTTATAATATAATATGTTTCCATAAATGTAGACTATGCTCAAACAAGCTCATGTTATAATCTATATGATATGTTCAAGCAATTGCTATCATAGCTTTATTTCGTATCTGACCCCTTTACTTTTCAAAAGCCCCTGCACTGTAGAATAGTAATGTCATACAATAATACAATACCATAGTGGCTGATCCTGGCTTGTTGGATGAAGCTTAGTTGTTGTTTTATTTTGAGTTTTAGTATTTGTACCTTTCCTTTATTGGATAGGCAGGCTTTTTTATTTTGTTTGTGAAAAATTATATGGCTTTAATCCGATAAGTCATGATTTTTTCCTTTTTCATGGTCAGACTGTGTGAAGATTGAAGGCTAAATAGTTATAGATATCCTTTATTTTTCATTCAAAGCAGAAATAAAAGAGATATAATAAAAAGGCCTTCCAATCTCTAATCCATATTTATACTTGCGACGGAGACTCCCTTAAAATTAACTTGTGCCTGAGTGGCAAAGAAGGACCTTAATGATCCGTTTCTAGAACACACAAGTTGAGGGAACTGTGTCACTGTGTGTTAGCACAATCATACACTGTGATTATATTATATGTGTGCGGGACCTCATTTTGAGGGTTTATTTTATCTGTTGAAATTGTTGGGTTTTAGGTGTTAAAGGGAGGTAAAGGAGAGAATATAAAGATTTCGAATGATATTATACTGATTATAATTATAATGATTTGCAATGTCATGGTATGTTCTTAAAATAAAATACTTTAACTCTTTTTTACATTAATTATGGAACAATCTTAAGATATTATGAGATATTGGGAAACTAATCCTAAAACTTAATCTAAGATATGGTGAAATATTTGACATATTCTAACAATTTTTTATCAATGTTTCTTGGTACCTTCTGAAACAATTGTCTTGTCAAATTTTCCTCATATGCAGGCTGGTTCTTTGATGATCATTGGTTTGCTTGGAAACAAAGCTGCATTAGCTCCCAAGCTTTTGAATAGTTTGATACGTTCAGTTGCCGAGGTTGCTCGTGGGGAGGCTATAGAGATGACAGATATCTATTGGTTTCGATTGTCTCTTATTACCTTAATCAATCTTGTTCAGGTACTAGTGTAATCCTGTATGTTTGCATAGAGTTTAAACAGAGGCATTGATAATTTTTTGTGTGGTTAATATTATTTATCCAATTTCCTTTCACAAAGCAATATCTATTTCTGAAGCTCGCTATATTTTTATTTTAACTTGTTATGTTCGAATTTTCTTAGTCTCAAAATGTTGAAATACTCCCAACGAAGGCCTTGGAGATTTTAAATAAAATAAGGTAGTCTTACTTGAACTGCTCAACTTTTACATAATCACTGTGCTTGAACTGTTCTCTTTTCTTTACTTATATTTATCGTTTATTTAATCCCTTTTAATTATATAGGGACATGGCAGGGGTTTTATTAGAATTATCTAAGGAGTTCAATATTGAAAGGTTTCTTCGTGTGCTTTTGGATTCCCTGATTGACTGCAGGTGATCATTTTATAATTGTCTTTCTGGGCAAATATGCTTCAAGTCATATTTTATAGAAGCTTGTGTCTTGTGTTGATTATAACAATTACGCATTTGCAGTTCTGATGAAAATTGTCAGCGGACTTTGCTATCCTTGATAGAAATTGTCCCCATAAACAGTTTTGTTTATCATGTGGTCACAGTGATTCTTTCAACTTGTGTAAAATTATCTCAAAAAGTTGGTGACTCAACTTCTTCCATGTCAGGTACATCTGTTTTTGAGTTGTAGAGAGTTCATTACTTAGTTCTTATAGGTGACTCCTGTACCCCAAATTATATAACTTGTTCTAATTCATAAGGTTGAGCTAATAATAATTCTTACTGAGAGTGAATCATTGAACTTTTAGAAGCTTCTGTAAACAATTTTTTGATACCTGTTTGAATTTCTTCTGAATTCTGAAAGCAATAATGATCGTGGAGGCATTTTGAGTTGTGTGTATGTTAAGTTTGAACTTTGTATTTGTATTAGCTTATTTTTTAGGCAAAAGAAGCTTTATTTGTTAGCTTATTGGGAAATTATTTTCTCAAAACAACTTTCCAAACGTGCAATATATATATATATAATCGGTCTACTTAGCATCGGTTTGTTTTCTATATCAGTATTAAGTAAGAAAAGACATGTATTGTCTATATAAATAATAAGAACTTGCATTTGAAACTCCAGAACAAAAGAATAGCATCATACTGAATGCTGGTATTACTTCATTCATACTGTATGGAAAGCTCCTGTCAATAGGAAGCCAAACTCTTGGATCACACTGTCGACAATGATGCCCTTATTAGGGAATCTTAGTCCATTCTTTAATAGTTTAACCCTGTATGAAACATGGGAAAGAAAATTAGTATTTGACTTTGAAGTCTATTGCCTTCAACAACATTGCTTTCACCTTTGAATAGCATGTATGGATTTATAAGGAAACCCACAGACAATGAAAGAACATGGATACTACTGTTCAATACATCAATGCTGGCAACAATCCATGTTGACACTTAACTCTATTTTAGGCAAGGTTGAGTGTGGAAAAGCATTAAATCAGTTAAATAACCATCTACTGAATTGGATATCATCTAATTGTGTATCATAGTGTATGGTTTATGATTTATCTTAAATAACCCTCTAATCAAGTTATGAACTAGTTAAATAACAAACATTAAATCAGTAATGTGTGTGGATGTAATGTTTTCAAAGTCAGTGTATATTTTGATTTTGTTATAATGTTTTGTTTTAATCATTTAGCCCTGTACTGATTTTATGTTTTTTAATAGAAATCTACAACTAGTCAGTTAATGTTTGCTGCTTAGGTTATTTCTCATAATTTTGGTTTGTTAAATTTTGATTAGCTGGCTGGGCAAAGAAGATACTGATTACTTTAAATACAAAGTACCCTTCCGAATTACGCGGTGCAGTTCATCATTTCCTTCAGGCATGCTGATGAATTTTCTGTTTTTTTGTTCTCATGCATTGTCAGATAGTCTATAATGTCTTCAACTTTGAATATGTTTAACAGGAAAACAAAGCGCATTCCAAGAAAGGTGATTCATTATATAAGATTTTGTGTAAGTTGTTAGATGGAAATTTGGATTCTGGACTTAATATCTTGGACACAAAAGTTTGGTTTGGCCTGTATCATCCGAAGGTATCACCTATTGCTCTGCTATTGAATATCTGGTTTATATAAATCTATGTGTGTATTCTTATGTACAATAATGATACATTTTTTGTTCATTGTAAGAGCTTCACAATTCTTGTTTGATATGGTATAGGCTGATGTTCGTCGTGCTACACTGCTTGAGTTAGATTATTCTGTTATCTTGAAAACCAAGGCAGTTGGTTCAGAGGTATAGTTGCTCTGCTTATTTTCCCATCCTTCGAAAAACCTTATGTTTCCCTTAATTTGTATTTTTCATTTATGACAATGTTTAAAGAACATTAAATTCTGTTTCCTCCTTTGTTTGTATATATTTTTGTAAAGAAAATTTGGTGTCAATATATTTTTGTTTCCTCTTACCAATAAAACGGCCCAAGGAGGAATTGTTTGGTATAAGTTACACCCATTCTCTCACCATTTAATAACATTTTACTGCATAATTTTATCTCACTATTTTTGGTTAATCGAAGTTATTGGATACATCATTGATATACTTTAAAATTAATTTAATATATACTTTGGAAATATAAACCATTTAATTTTCTTCTTATCGTCCTTACTTTACAATTTGACATAGTTAAATTTTGGTAATGTATAATTATAATTCAATTGTTGTTTCAACAAAAAATAGTTTTTGCAACTATGCAAGACAAAGTGTAATTTACAAGTTGTTGTACTGTTAGTTAGTCTGATAAACTATTAAGAGGAAATGTAACTTATCTAAAGTCGGTTATATGACCAATCAATCATTAACAGAGATATTAAATAGAACTATGCAAAATCTTAGCTAAGAATAAAGGGTATCCACTGGTTGGCTTATTAATCATTAATAGAGAGATTCAATGAAACTACCCAAAATCTTAGTCAAGAATAAAGGAATATCTACTGGTTGTACTTGAAACTAGTTGAGGAAGATACAAACTTTAAAGATTAGATAATATTATTTAAGATTCAGAGGATGATAGAAAACTAACTAGGGCTTATAAAACACATATCTCACTACGAACAAAGAGACTCATCTTGAATGCTTTGGTTTGAAGCATTTTAAACTTTGAACCAGAACAGTTGTAAATTGATTCCTCCTCATGTACAGTACTTGTACTTGTAATTTCTGATGCTGGTGGCTTATTACTTTTATTTGATTTTTTTTGTAGGACATGGTTGAGGTAACAAATGTTGCTTTCAAATACTAGTTTATTTAGAAATTTATTCTAATAGATACAAGTTCCATTTTGAATGATTTGAACTGAGGTATTAGTGATCTAATATACCTTTGTTTATAAGGAAGTTCTAAGGTCACTGGTTTTGGTGCGGGTATAGTTGATTTTGTTAGAATATTTAATTTGAAAGATTAGGTGTACAAGGTGGGAGGAGTATATATACCTCTAAAGCTACCTGGAGCCTGGTATAAAGGCTTAGCAGAAATCAAAGACTAAACAACTTGTGTAAACCTGGTATCCGTACAAATATGTCAAAACTCAAAGGAAACTCCTCTGTAAACTGATGTGACCCATGTTCAAACCAAGGGTACTAGTCTGTCCAAAGAAAATGCGATAGGAGAAAATGCTAAAAAGTTATTGTATCATCTTTCGATGTCTGTATACAAACACAAAATGCTAGTAAGAAGTGCACCGTTGGTACCAGTCCAAAGGTCTGGTGGTGGTTGCTTTGAGTAGTTTATTAATTAGTACTTGGTCTGCCATATTCAATTATATCAATAAGCTATGCATCATCAACTGATTATCATCATGGTTTATGCTAATTATGAATGAAATTATGAGTTGATATCATTTTCTTGGGGACAAATTTATAAATGGTCAAAGATCTTGCTAGGATGTGTAGATGCTGTCTTTCTGTATTCAAATCTTTGACTTTTGACTAACCCTGGCACACATCTTGTTTATCAGAATCTTATAAACATCCAAGAGGCCATATTAAAACTGCTAGATGATAAAGAATTAACAGTTGTTCAAGCAGCTTTATGTGTTGATGGCTTGCCAAATGTAATTGATTCTTGTAAGCTTCTTGATGCACTACTGAATGTGCTGAGAAGATGCATGGACAAACTGCTTTCAGGTAATTGGTGGTATATTATAAATAATTATGTAGAAATTCATCTTATTTGTTTGTTATATTGTGGCACTACAATGAATTGCAGCGTGAGTTGACTTATTGATATATTGTGAAAAGGATTTAGTTCTTTGAGTGCATTCTTGACGGATGTTGATTTATGAATGTTAGTTGTGGGGTTATGTGCAGAGAACATAAATATTGTCTTATAAATGTTCAAGTCTCTTTAGTGTTTTTCCAATGTGTGTCTATTATGGGATTGATTTGTTCATTGATCTTATTCTTGTCCATTTCTTTGTTGAATGGTGTTTGGTTGTGCATTTTTATGTTTTTTTTGTATCAGAATATTCTTTTCCTTTATGATGACTGTGGATAGTTATAGCCTTTGGTCATACGCTTCTTTTTGAAGTTTTATGATTAGGGCTGTCAATGCTCATCTTAGATTGTACAGTCAATTATAAAGAAGGCTTTAATTGGATAATGTATGTATTAAATTTTAAAATAGAAAAATGGAAGCTTAGCATTGGATGGTGGGCTCTGGTTTATCAAAACATGTTCTGTGGAATGTATAAAGTGTTGCTGTTCTACTGTTACTGGAGTATATTTGTCTTCAGAAAATTACAGCTTCTTGTTTCCTGTCTTTGTCAAGTAAACTTATTCCGGTTCTGTTATACCCATGGATATGGATGAATTTAACTACACAGAGATGTTGTGTTTTGATATTCTTTAAAGAATGGTCTTGTGCTTGATTCCCTATTAGAGATCGATCCAAGGATGATGAATCTAGCCAGAGTTGCTGGGGGGGATTAAATAATGGGAATACAACTTGTTCAAATGGTGCTCTTTCTCCACTGCATCTTTAATGCACTGCATTTTCTTGTAGGTTATGATGATATCGATAGTCTAAATGGTGAAGTTGCGGTCACTTGTTTAAAGAAGGCTATCTCCTTCTTCAATGATCATACTGATTACTTGAAGAACGTTGCTGCTATGATTTTTCCATTACTCCTTGTTCTACCACAGGTAGTGGCTAAATTTGGATTTAATATTTGTATTTTGGATAAATTTTATTATTATATTTTGGTCTTGTTTGTTCATACTTAATTGTTTTTTTATATTTTGGTCTTTGTGATGATCAAACAACCACTTGTTTTGCTTTGCACAGACACAGAACTTGAGTGTAAAGGCTTTGGGACTAGTGAACAAAATAAACTGGCCACTTTATAAGAATATTTCCACGGCTTTGTCCGGAGCAGGGGTAAGTATCTGCTTTTGAACTATTGTGCTCTTAATATATATTTATTGTATAGCTTAAAGTAAAAAGAAATTTATATCTCTTGTCAAAAAAGGCAAGCTTGTCAAACTCAAGATCTGTAGGATTGGCCAAAGTGTCTAGGACATGAACATGATATGTTACTTACTAGTACTTGAAAAGTACTCAATAATGTGAAGCAGAAAGGTTCCTTAACTTTATTTATAATGGTGCAGTAGTTGAAGGGAGTAATTACAACTTTCAAGATCCCTTTATTGCAGGAATAAAAAACAAATTAGATTTGAATCTGATATAAATGAAATAAAAATAAAAATACAGAGAATGTTGGACAAATTTCGATAACTAAATCAAATCGAACACTAGTATGTATATAGCAGGTTTTTTATCAAAGTCATTAGTTGTTCATCAGTAAGCACAACCACTCCTGAATATGTTTTTAAGAAGAAATTGTCAACCACCTTTTACTTTGCTGATTCTTGGAAGTAAAATTGCAGGCATCGATACCTGGAAGTTTATCTTCAATTAACTTGACGATTGTCAATAAAATGGCTGAAAATTTCTTGGTCCACCCTGAAGAGCATGTTATTTGGTTTCTAGAATGCTGCAGTGATTTGGAGTTATCAAAGACACTCTTCCTTTTTGTTGTCTTGCAGTCTCTTTGTATAAAACCAAAAGGTTTGCTTTCCTCTTCTTTTTTTGAACAACATATTTTCAGAAATATAGATTTGTTTGTAAGAAATCCCTAAAGAGAAGGGATTGGGATCAGGAGTTTATTTGGTATATTTGCTCCAGATTTTTGAGTATGTCTGTGGATTTTTTTCAGGAGATTTATTTCTTTTTATTAGGATTTCATTTTTCCTTTAAATAAATAGCATTGTATTGTTACCTTTTGAGATAAAGTAATTTCATAGTTATGCTTACTGTCTACACATTTTTTCACAGTTTATAACTACGTAAATATATTATATTGCTGAATGGTTGAAAAAATAATGTTTGGGCTATATCTTATCTTTCCCTTAGTCGTAGTTTCCTTTTCTTTCTATTAGATGTCTGTAAAAATTTCGTAAGTAATTGACTTTTTTCTTGTGATCAAAGATGAAGAAGACATTTGTGCACTATTTGAATGCCTATTTCCTATTCTAAAGGCTCAGTGGGAAACTTCAGTAACTGCTGATGTCGAATTGGATGAGGTACAAAATATTTACTATCGTGCAGGTTTTTTTAGTTCATTAGTTGTCTTGTTTTTATTTGTTGATAAGCTAATTTTTATTTGTTACTGTTTCAATTGTTGGGAATTGGGATTGTTTTGCAGTTCAATTCTGAAATGCTAGAGTGGGAGTACAAGGATTTCTTAAAACATCTTTTGTATGCCAATCTAAGGCCTATAAATGTGAAGGTTATGATTTGCATATTTTGGAGGCTGTTAGAACTACTATTATCAGTAACACCTTCTGACATTCTGGTGATTAGAATTTCCTTTACCGTTTTGTAATCCTGTAATCAATTTGTCTTATGAATCTCGTTTCCTTCTTGGAGTTTGTTGCTAGACTCGTCTTTCATCACTGATTGGATGAATGAACCTTTCTAAAATTGCAGAATGATGGTGATAAGTGGGTCAGCAAGACAAGGGATCTGTTTGTATTTTTTGTCTCCTCAAAATTGAAGCATGCATTCCGTAAACACCTCAATCACTTAGCATTGCAGTGCAGAATATCTCCTTCCTGTCTCTTTTCTAAGTTTTTCACAGAGGAAGGTATACACTTATTTTATTTTGTTTAATTCTCATTTTTTTTTTGTTGGACAATGTTTTTATCCGTCTGTTGTGTATGTGCTGGAGTGTATTTTTCACCCAACGGATTGGTATTCATTAACATTGCAAACATATCCACTGTCCAAACAGTTTACGACAGTACAATTTAAGAAGCATTGATTCTTGTATACAAGTTGATTCTAGTTTTTTTTGTCAAAACTGAAAGATATTGGTCAAGTCAATGAAGCTTATCTCACACTAAAAGAGCTTGTGTATATCTTTGTATGTCTGATTCTAGTCCAAAGCATTAATACTTTTTGAATTACTACATATAAGCCCAACCAAAATTACTGTGTTTCCATCTATGTAAATGCAATTGTGTTATTAGTTTTGTTATTTTTTCTGTGGATGTTATCGAAATCATGGTGGCTTGAGTTCATATTTCCAAACCATGTAGGTAATCTGTAGGTAACATTTTATTGTTCAGAAGTCATATAAGTTCCAATCAGCATCATTTTTTGGTTGAATCTTCCATTTTGCAGGTGTTCCTGCTGCAATCCAGGTTGAAAGTCTTCAATGCCATGCATTTCTTTGTAGCCTGGGACCAGATAGATGGAAACTTGGACTTTTAGCTGAATTCCCTTCTGTTCTTGTTCCTTTAGCGAGTGATAATCAGGTATGAATCTTTGTTAGCTTTATTCTTTAAACTTGGTATTTTTTCCCTTCTTATCTGTATACTGCCAATTTGTAATTGTTGGCAAATCGTCTTCTTGTCAATGTATCTCATGTTATTTTTATTCATGGTTTTGCTCTTTTTATAAAAAAATTCTGGGAATGTTGTTGGCTGCTGATAATTTCTTTGCATCTTTTAATTTCTTCCAGAATATAAGGGTTGCTGCCATGGACTGTATTGATTCATTGCATACATTGTGGTGTCATTTTGAGCATGCTGGCAAGAAAAATGGTAATATGTAGTTTTCAATGCTTTATTAGTTTCACCTTAGTACTTTATAAGTATCTAAAACTGATAAGAACAGGGAACAATGCCTCATGGTTCCATTTGGTGGGTGAGCTTCTGTCATTGATGAGTCAGCTGAAAACATTCATATTGTCCGACAAGAAATTTCTTCCTTCATTATTTGCGTCCACTTTGAGCTCATCTTCTCCAAACAGCTTGGAGCATAAAAACATTTTGGTACCTCAAAATGTTGAAAAAAGGTATTTTTTATGTCATTAACGAAATTCTCTTTTCAAGCTTCACTTTATTACTTTAAAACTACATGTTATAGTCATTGCTTTATCTTCTGCTTATGAAATATCTGTCCATGCTTTCTTTTTGTGTGGGAATTTCCTTGATCTTTTTAAATTTGGAAAACAACATTTGAAATATCTGTCCCTTGTCTCCCTTTTCCTTTTTAAAATCTAAATGATGATTTTTGACAGATGATTAGGTGTAAATTGCTCCACTTCACAGATGTAGAGTCGCATATCTGATGTGATTTACAATAGTGTTTTTCTTTTTGTTTATTTGTTTACATTCTGTTCCATGTTTCAGATTGTGTTCAATATCTCTTTTGAGGAGTTTAAGCTGCTGTTTTGTCTTTATTGAGATGAAGGGGGGATACAATAGGTTTAGCCATTTAGGAATATTCAGTTTTGTTTGGTTCCGATACTTATGGTCATTGTTTTATGTAAATTTCTGTGAGTCATCTTGTAGCTTTCTCCATCTTTGACCTTTTGATCTTGCCTGTTGGTAATTTCAATTTTTTATATTTGTAAACAATGTTCAATGTTCATTTGTACTAATTTCCGAGATCCTTTATTCCATTTTCAGGTTTGATCAGCCTACGAAAATAAAAATTATTGGCTTCATTTTGGGTTCCACTCTGAAACTTTCTAACTACGGAAAGGTTTGATGTCTTCACTCTTCTATTTTGCTATTTTTCTTATAGTTATAGAGATAGTGATACAGATTAAGGTTTCTTATGTTCAGTTCAGATTAACAGTGTTGCATGTGGGTTTTTATGCAATCCTCCTGAGACTGTAAGGAAGTAACTTATTTGTTGATGTCTCCTGCAGCTAATGGTTTTATCCTTGTTCAGAGGAATTGGGAATGCCCTTATGCATGTTCCAGAAGTTGGTTCTTTATTGCTCACTTTTCTCAAGCAATACTATGAAAAACTCAGTCTGTCTAGTCCAAATTTGTCAGACAATGAAATTCAGATAACATGCCTTTTGCTTGAGGTATGTGTTTTTTGCTTAGTTTTAGGTGATGGAACCTTTATTCTGAGATTAAGTGTGAACTTGTTTCACTTTATTTGTAGAGCTGTGTTATGTCATCTCCCTCTGGTGGAAAAGATCTACAAGATCTTTTACTGAAAGTATTGCGGGTGAGATACTTAATGTATGTTTTTCCAATATCATGTATTGTTATTTTGAATTTACTGACTTCATTCTCTGGACATTTCAGTTTGGGGGCTTGAATATGGATGACCCAGCCTGTGTAAAGCCTTGTATCACTGTTTTGAACAAACTCAACAATAAATTCTATGTGGAGTTGAAGAATGAAGTCAAGGTTTTATTATCATCATATCTATTTATATTGTTTGTTATTGTCATTTGAGTTGATATAATGATTGCTGCATTTTCTTGGCTTTATGCGTTAAAATATTTCTAATAGTCTGCTTTTTTGTATAAATGAAAAAAAAATCTCCAATGTAGCCTACCGTCCTAACTTCTACTTTTTTTTCTTATGCCTTCCAGGAGCATTTGTTTTGCGAGCTTGTATTTCTGTGGCGTAATGACAATGGTGATGTTCAACGTGCAACTAAAGAGGCAGTAATGCGCATAGATGTGAGTTTCTTTCTCATAATAAAATGTTATTAGCCAAGTGTTGTTTTGGTTAGTTCCTTTTTTATGTATTTTTCTGGAGTGTAGGATTTCTTTAGTGGTTATTTGCAAAGAACTTAAGTTGGTTAGGTGAAGACACCCTAATGGTTTTAATTGACATGTTGTACAAATCCTAATGACTAATTAGTGCTTCTCCACAGTGAATTTTCACTTCTAAACTGTTTCTTAAAATTAAATTTGTGATGCTTAACAAAATTATATGAAGATTTAAACAAAAATTGAAAACACTTGGTTAGTGCATGTTTAAGCTCCTGTGTGTATGCAGATGATTGAGTACATAGAAATGGTTTTTTCACATTCTATTTAATACATGAGGACTAATAACGTCATTAATATTGTCAATTAATTGTAGCTTTTTTAAATGAATAAATAGAGTTTCTTTTTGAAAATCTTAAATAGTAATATGGTGGTAACCTGAGGTAAAATTTTAAAACTGTAAATTTCATTTTGTCAATGGCTATAGCTTTTTGGGTGAGCTGGTTGTTTTGCACTATAAATGTTATTTGTTTATTTTATTATGTCCTACCTCACCTAGTTGGCATAAACTTTGTTGTTATGTTGTTTCTTTTTAATGCAGTGGGAGGATTCTTCCAATTAATTTTTCCCCAGTAGGGAGAAAATAAATGTAGTTGAGAATAATTGGGTATATGTTGGAATTGCAGATTAATTTCTCAACTGTTGGCTACATGCTTGATCTCATACTTGCACCGAAGAGTTTTATAGTTAGTTCTTCAAATGAAAAGGTTGTGAAGAAACAAAAATTGTTTGGACATCAAAAGGCTGAAGATCCTTCTAATAACATATGCAGAAGAGATAATCCAGTCTACATCCTTAGTTCTCTTCTTGATGTTTTGCTATTGAAGAAGGACATAACAAACAGGTGATTTGGTTAATTCTGAATCCAAACGATACATTATGTTATTGGTACTGCCAAGATTAGTGGTTGAAGCATTTAATTGTCCTAAATTTTCAATTTGATTATTGCAGGCATTTACTGATTGGACCCTTATTTAAGCTTCTTAGCAAAGTATTTTCAGAAGAATGCATGAATGAGTCCTTTATCCCTGTGCGAAGGTTAAGCCAACAGTCAAGTCCTTCTGAAGCCAACAATAGCACAATATATCACATTCAACAAACTCTGTTGATAATCCTGGAGGATATAATTATTTCTCTTAAAAGCATTGCCCCGCCAAATGTATGCTTCTTAATTGTGAAGCTTGGAAATTTATTATGTGTCATAAATGAATTCGACTACTTAATCACTATTTTGGGTATATCGTTATATGAAGTTTTACCATTGTTGACAGGAAATGATTAAAAGTGAAATTAACATCAAGCTACTGATAGAGTGTGCCCAGAACTCCAATGTTGTTATCACCCGCAACCATGTATTTTCTGTTCTTTCTGCTATCACTAGAGTTTGTCAAGAACAAGTTTTGGAGTATATGCTCGATATTCTAGTAGTTATCGGAGAAGCAGCTGTCACTCAGGTTTGTTAATATAGAGTTTTCTGTTCTGTGCTTAGGCATTCTTTGGGTTCAATAGCTTATTATACCCTGTTGGGATGGATGTTATTTTGGTAGAATAGCTTATTATATCTCTCTCTTTTTATTTGTCCATGCTTCTTGTAAATTCTTCAATTTACTAACTCAATTACTTGGTTTTTTTTGGACAACTTCGCTTAATGTCATCTGGTTTTAAGATGAAATTTAATATGGTACCGAATCCTATATAGGCATCTCTGTCATTCCTGAGTTTCCTTCATGCATCATTGGTCGGCAATGATTTGTAGAGTAGGGTAGAAAATCTTACCTTGCCTGCTTCAATTATTGGTTTAATACAGTATTTCTTCAATAATTGCTTTTCATTCATATAGGATTTGATTGAAAACTAGTAGAATGCTTCGATTGTTATTAGCTCTTGCAACTTGTCTTTAGCTACTATGTTTAAGAGAAAAATTCTTCACAGTTCAATTTAGTAAGGATGATTAATAATTAATTCATTGTAGGAAATCTGGTGTCACCATTTCTCTTTTTATTTGCCTGTAGATTGACGACCATTCAAGGATTGTATTTGAGGATCTTATATCTGCAATTGTTCCTTGTTGGCTTTCCAAGACAGATGATATGGAGAAACTACTGAAGGTCAATTTTTCTTGGAAATGATTTTGCGATGTCATGGCTCTTCTGTTGCTTGATAGAAAGATTTTTTCAGATCAACCTTTTAATGTGATGTATTTTTTCCTTTCAGGTTTTCATGGAAATATTTCCTGAAATTGTTGAACACAGAAGGCTGTCATTTGTGTTATATCTATTAAGGTATTTTTCTATTTCCACATCATGATTCTGCTGTATTTCATACTTTAGCCATTGGTTTGTGGTGTGTATCTTATAATGATGGCTGTTTTGCAGAACTTTGGGTGAGGGGAAAAGCTTAGCGTCCTTGCTTATCCTACTTTTCCATTCATTAATTTCAAAGAAAGCCAGTTCTTTCCTTAATGTTGAGACAGCAGATGATTTATCATTTTATACTGGGGAGTGGGAATATAAATTTGCTGTGCAAATTTGTGAACAATTTACGAGTATGATTTGGCTTCCTTCTCTAGTCATGCTGCTTGAACAGATTGGAAATAGAGATGGTGACCAGACACAGTTCCTGGAATTATTTATTGTAATGCAATTTTCTTTGCAAAAGTTGCAAGATCCGGAGTTTGTGTTTAAGTTGGAATCAAGAGAAGATGCTGCTGTCATTCAGGTTAAATACACATCAGATCCATGCTGCTTGATAGTTATATGATTCTTAATGTTTTTGTTTAGTTCTATATGGCAAAGTCTTTATGTTACTTGTGTCCAATTTTGTTAAACTCAAGGATTGTAAGATGATGGAAAGAAGACAAAAAATTGTAAATCAACTAATATATGAAACAGGTTCATAATTCATAAAATGCTCATGCATAAAACAACTAATAAACTATCCTAAGGAAATCCTTTGTATTACTGAACCTTCACTGCTTCATGCCATTATAAAACAAGGCAGCTAGGAATAAACATAAAAGAACGGAGAGGAACAGCGGTTGGCGAGTGGCGGAAAACGCAAGTGATTGCGAATATTTTTTTTCATTATAGGTTTCATGATGATACGTTGTTTTTGGTTTTATTGAGATGGTAATGACAGTATAGCTTTATGCTTTTTTGTGTAAATTTTCTTATTATGAATATATTCATAATTAAAATAAATGTTGTGGCTTCTTGAATGTTGCAGAGGGCATTGGGTGAGCTTATGGAACAGGTTGTTTTACTTTTGCAACTTGTAGATGCAAGAAAAAAGCAGCTGAACATGCCTGTAATTATGAGGAAAGAGTTGAAGGAAACTATGCGTGCTGTTATAAGGAATCTAACAGCAGTTATGATACCTTATGTGTACTTTAACAGCATAATTAAATTGCTCCACAATGCAGATAAAAATGTTGGGAAGAAGGTATGATTTTAATATAGTTACAGTATACAAGGGTAGACCATGAGTTGTTGTCTGTGTACTTTGTAATATTCTATTTGGCATAGTGATTTTCAAGATGCTCCCTTAATTTTGGTGGATATACACAGTGGTCATTTAATGTTTTTTTTCATATGATTGTGTATTATTCTTTTATATTATGTATACCATTGATCTTACATCTACTGTAAATTTTGGAGTTAGTTGTTCTTGACCACTTATCTTGGTAAGAGGTTTTAATATAAAGTGTTTTTATATTTCAAAAACATAAATGTCAATCAATATATTTTTAATATAGAGCATTTAATAAAGTGCATTTCATGCCTGCACATAAATCCATAATATTTAGTGTTGTGAAAGTAGGTCATTGAGAAACTGTTTGATATTTTTTATTCTTGGGCTGCAGGCTCTTGGGCTGTTATGTGAGGCTGGAAGAAGTCATAAAAATGTGAGTTTAAAGCTTAAAGACAATAAGGGTTCTAGGTCAACTCCAAGTTCGCTTTTGCTTCATATGAACGAAACTTCCCAAGAATCACTTAATAAATTGTGCGTTGAAATTATTCGAGTACTTGATGATTCATCGGATACCTCCTTAAAAATGGCAGCAATCTCTGCTTTAGAAGTTGTTGCTGAAATATTCCCTTCGAATAATTCTATTCTTAGTCTGTGCCTTCAATCTGTTACAAGATATATTGTATCTCATAACTTGGCTGTGACTTCTAGCTGCCTCAGAGCAACTGCTGCCCTGATAAATGTTCTAGGTCCAAAATCACTGTCAGAACTTCCCAAGATTATGGACAATGTGATGAAGTCGTCTCGCCGAGTATTGTCTAGTTTGGATATGAAACCCAAAACCAGTGATGTTTTATCAGCCTCAATTGAATCTTATTTGCATGTTCTTATCACTTTGGAAGCAGTGGTGGACAAGCTTGGTGGATTTTTAAATCCGTACCTGGTAGATATCATGGAGCTTCTGGTGCTTTATCCTGAACATGTTTCAGGAATGCATGCAAAGGTGGAATCTAGAGCTCATGGAGTACGAAAGCTTCTTGCTGAAAGAATTCCTGTAAGGCTTGTTAGAATGTAGTATAGTGTAACTGTGTTATGATTCAAAATTCTTGAGTTTCCTTTACCAAATACTTTACTTTTTTACAGGTTCGACTTGCACTGCCACCTTTGCTAAAATTATATCCGGCTGCCATTGAGGCTGGGGATAAAAGCTTAACAATTGTCTTTGAAATGTTGGGAATCATAATTGGTACAATGGACAGGTCATCCATTGTTGCATTTCATGGGAAGGTATTTGACCTTTGTTTGGTTTCTCTTGATCTGCGCCGGCAAAGTCCTCCTTCAATTGGAAACATTGATTTAGTTGAGAAAGGTGTCCTTAACACATTGACTGTTCTGACCCTAAAACTTACGGAGAGCATGTTCAAGCCTCTTCTCATAAAGAGCATTGAGTGGGTAGAATCTGAAGTGGATGGAACTTCATGTACAGGAAGCATTGATAGGGCCATATCTTTCTATGGCATGGTAAATAAGCTTACAGAGAACCATCGGTAAGTTGACGTTCATGTGTTCTATTTTTGGTTCTCTAGTTATTGATTTCAGAAAATGTTCTTTGAAATAAGTATGGTTAGAGTTTTCATTCAAATATTTAAGGATATGTTTCTATTTTATTATCGGAGGAAGAGTTTAGCTTTTTGTCTGTAATAAATTAGGAATATGAATGTATATAGGAAAACAGTGTATTAAACTACTGTAAATATCTCAACCATCTATGAGATAGATTCCTTTATATAATTTGGTTACGAAATATTAAATTGAGAATTAGTTTCAATGTGATTCCTTAATTATTACTCCCTCTGGTCCTTAATATATGACATTTTTAACATAATCGCACAGACCAATGAAAACAATTAATTTAGTATTACTAATGTACCAAATTAACCTTCATTATTGATGACTTTCAAAATTTTCTGTCACTATTCATTAACACAACAACAAAACTCATAATACAGAAAACATATTTGAAGTTGTAGAGAAATTATAAATTGTCTTGTAGATACAAGTAACAATTTCTTTAAAATTGTGCATTGTAATAACCACTGGAGGGAGTATAATGTGTATACACCCGTAAACATTAATGTATTTTCGGTTATTATGTTACTTTTTTTTCCCTGAAATAATGATAAAATAAGGTGCTATATTCTTACTTGTAGGTCATTGTTTGTTCCTTACTTCAAACACTTGCTTGGTGGATGTGTTCATCATCTTTGTGATGATGGAGATGTGAAAGTGTCTGCTGTGAATCAGAAGAAAAAGGCCAGAATTCTGGATGATAGCAATATAAAAGAAACAGGCAGCGTCTCTATCAAGCGCTGGCATCTTAGGGCACTAGTCTTGTCATCTTTACACAAGTGTTTCCTGTATGACACTGGGACCTTGAAGTTTCTGGACTCCTCTAATTTCCAGGCAAGTGAATCCTTTAAATATAACGAACTCGCTTGCTTCATGTGTATCCAATAAAAGTCTTGGATACTTAATTATGCATCTGTTAAGTATCAAGCCTTTTTAAAGTTACAAAAGTTTAATATTATTTACAAATGACACATTAAGCACTGTCCCTTGATGAACCAAAACGGAAGCTATTCTGTTTGTAGATGATCCCAAAAATGGATTGAGATTTACACTATTTATATTTGTAGATTGTATGTAGTGACTTATTATGACAATTATTAATATTTTTTACTTTTTTACTATGTTTGCAGAAGTGAAATTATACAGTTATTATGTGTTTTGAATTTTTGTAAATATCTACATATATATATCTTGTACATATTGTATGTTGTATATTTTAGAATAATTGCATCTTGTATAAAATATATATCACATATCATATCTGACATATAAACACAGCAGTTACAACACGATTTTGAGTAGTTATGAAAAAGTTCTGTGAAGACTTTGTTTTTTCCATCTATTTGATTGAATAGCTCACCCATTTAAATATTTTTAAAATTTTTGTATTAATTGGGAATTTTCCATTTCATTTAAAAAGACTTTGCATGTTTTCTTCATTTCCTTTTCTATCATTCCTTTAAGGAATAAAATATTCTTTAACCTTTCAGCTTCCTTCGGTAGTATTCTTTCTGATTGTATTTCTCACTGACTGTAATATCATACTTTGCCGCAGATGTTGTTGAGGCCTATTGTTTCACAACTTGTTATAGATCCACCGACTTTGTTGGATGACAGCATGAATATACCGAGTGTGAAGGACGTTGATGACCTAGTGGTTTTGTGCATCGGTCAAATGGCAGTGACTGCTGGATCTGACCTTTTGTGGAAGCCTTTGAACCATGAGGTGAAGTTTGTGACTTCTATTTTTTTCTACTATTCGTAATTCGTTATTTTTTGTGCATGTAATTTGACACTGACATACTAGTAATATATTGGCTTGACAATCTTCATTTTCATTGAGTGAAACACATGAGGAGGTGTTAATGAGAAACACTGTTTTGATTATGGCCATAGTAAAAGTCTAAAATACTGATATGGCCCACAAAACCTTTTAACTTTACAAATCCACTCCCCTACCTGTTAACATAAGTAGCTTTGCTTCAGTAGCAAGCCAATAAGGTTGACTGGGGCTAACAACACTAGCCATTCAAACTAGAAAAACGAGATCAAATCCGTGCTAACAACGACCAATCAACATAACCCTAAGCCAAAACAAACTTGAAGAGCGTCTTCATCACAGATTAACTTGTGCTTCCATCTCCTGTAAGGGGAGCACACTAACACTTCATCTGAACACGATCTCAAAACCACATTTCCACTTAATACTTTTTGAGGAGGGGATGATGAATTTGGAGCAAAGGTGTAAAGCTGATTAATGAGTGGTGGATCTGAACTCGGTTGTGATATCAGTTTAGTATATTGTGTAGGCTAGGTTAAACGGTTTGGTAAAGGTGCTTGATTGAATTCATATTTGCCTTGTGTATGAATGCACCGAACTAGGCTAGGAGCATAGAATAATCGGGTCCTATCTGGGTAAAATTCTCAACATGAACTTTTAATAGAAGAAAATAAGAAGGGAAATTAATTGAATCTCTCTCGTGTAATTCAAATGAAGCAACTTCCATAAAAGTTGACTTTAGTTTCTGAAAAAAGCTTAATTCATTTTACTGTTATTTTCTAGTTATATAAGGGCTTCAGTCGTGTTAGACTCCAGCTTTTCTGCCATTTTGTTTCGGCTGAACAAGGTTTAATTGTAAATAGATGTCAGAGTAATGCCATTTTGATCAAACTTCAGCATTTATGCTACTGGCGCTCTATAATTATGTATGTGATTTTGACCCACAGGTTGATAATCTTCAAATGTCTGAACATTCTCGTGTTGTCTCGCATCCTCGTTTCATGAGTTTTTTTCTTGTGTGGATCCATGCCTCATTTGTCTTTTATTCTAATTTTGGGTATTCACAGTAACGTCTATAGCTCTAGAATGCTATATGTTTGTAGCCTACGCATACCAGTATTGAATTTCATTTGCCACCCATAGCTGTTGTATAAGAAACTGAATATCATTCTGCCTTCTTCCGGTTCTTTTACAGGTTTTAATGCAGACACGGAGTGATAAGATGCGACCTAAAATATTGGGCCTCAGAATTGTTAAATATTTTGTGGAGAACTTGAAAGAGGAATACCTAGTTTTACTGGCTGAAACGATCCCCTTCCTTGGTGAACTACTTGAGGACGTGGAGATTTCAGTTAAATCTCTTGCGCAGGATATTCTCCAAGAAATGGAGTCTCTGAGTGGAGAAAGCCTTCGGCAATACCTATGATGTAGATTAGGTGGGCAGTTACCAAGGGTGTTGTGATATGTGTACTCAAAGGATGAATATGAATATGATCATGATCGATAGCCTGTGTAAATTTTGGTTATTTAAGTAATTGTCATTAATTTAATCTGATAAAGGTGAAACTTCAATTTTTTAACTCAATTATTTAAAGCATAATGCTTTTAGGAGTATTTGTAATACCAAGAGGAAAGATATATTAAATTGATTCGTTTTAAAACACGTTGAATGTAATTACGCTGTTTAAATTTCCTCATATAGCAGAGTTGTGTTTAATGATCCAATTTTCTCTGCACAATCTGGTTAAATTTAAATTACCGATAAGCACTTTGAAATTGTAATGTAAACTCTAAATGATATCTCATTGTACGTATTTTGACGCTCATTCATTCTTCCTCATAGCTGGAATTGTTTGTAACTATTATCTGAGTAAAATTATTATTTTGATTTGGTTTTAAACATGATATGTTTAAAGTTAAAGTAATTTATATAAGTAACTCTTTAATTTTAACAGTTCATGTATATAAACGTCCTGGACAATAACTATTTTCCATTACCTCTTTTGAATTTATTTTATTTTATGAAGAACAGTTCATAATAAATTTCTTGTGATAATATGTTAAGTAATCGCAATATATTTTTACTCTTATAATTTCTAGTCATTTTGCTTTTAAA
>Ga0123341_1000704_pt1 | contig 22280 bp, 6 predicted proteins | sample Turbeapinknodule_FD_89959 | JGI IMG/M metagenome (GOLD analysis project Ga0123341, IMG submission 89959) | Root nodule microbial communities of legume samples collected from Mexico - Turtle bean Mexico pink nodule | ecosystem: Host-associated > Plants > Roots > Nodule | place: Mexico: Nepantla...
ATTATGATTTATAAAATCCATAAAAAAAATTGAATCTGAAAATATCTTCCAATTCTAAAATCCATAATTTTTAAGATCATTCATTAAAAAAAATTAATAGAGTAAAAAGTATTTTTTTCACAAATTTTAGTCAAATAAGAGACATCTACCTTTATGGTCATAAATTAGGTATAGATACTTACGGAAGAGGGGTTTTATGTTATAAAATAAGTGTATGAATTTTAAAGTGATAAATAAATAATTATGTTAAATTCTTAATTAATTTAGTTAGATGTTTAAAGTGTGTATTGCACGTAATTATAGATTTTGTTAGGGATCATAATAGTATTATGGGTATTATTGAGAATATTTATAATACTTATAGATTTTATAGAGTGGACTTTGTTTATGGGCTTGCTATGTTGTAACAAAAAAAAGTTGTAAATTGCTTCCAGCACCCAACACTTTTGAACCTGCACTCAACACAATTTCAAAAATTTCAAAAATACACTTTATTTCGGAAATAAAAATCCAGAACTGAAAATAATACATTCCAGAAAAGTAGATCCACAAGAGATTATTGTGTTCCAGATATAAAAATCTGAAAAAAAAAAAATCAAAATCCCATTCTGGATAAACAAATCCAGAATTAAAAATAATACATTCCGGAAAAATTTATCCATAAGAGATTATTGTGTTTCGAAAAAGAGGATCTGGAATGTAATTTTATATGTACCCCATCTTTTTAAGGGTATTTTTGTCTTTTCCCCTGTAATTGGGTGTAGTGAAATGGTGCAGAAGCAATTGCCAAAAAATTTGATGTTAGGATGCAAAATGGACAAATTCTTCCTCCACCTCCATAATTTTTATGGCACTCCCATATTTTAAAAAATATCAAAATTGTCTGTTTTGAATTTTAGGACTAGGAAAACAAAAAAATTATTATGAGTTGTATAATCAGAAATACAAATTTGTATTTTGAATTTTATAATTTAAAATACAAAATATATTTTATTTTAAATTCTACAATCCAGAATTATTTTTTTAGACAATGAATGTAAGGGGTTGTTGTGGCGTTGACCTAGATGTGGGAGGTGATGTGACGATGGAGAAAATGAAGAAAATAGTAAATTGTAATTTCACATTTTTCTATGCATGTGTATGAGTAATTTCCCGTAAATAGTGAGGGAATATCTTTTACTTTAACAGAAGGCCACAACTACTTCAAGTTATTTTCCTCTTCTTCATTTCCTTAGTATCTTTTATTTTTCAACTTTTCTGTCTCTCTCAATTTCAAAGAACCATAATTATGTCTTTTACATTTCCTTAAAGTCTCCCTTTAATAGAAAAGCATTCTTTAATTTCTCGATTCCAAATTTGATTGATATGTAATAAAGTGATTATCATGGAATTTGAGAAACTGTGCATGCAAATTTTTTTATGTAGATTACATTTTAAGTAATTTTAGTCAATATTTTTTATTTTTTAACAATTATTGTACATATTATTTTTATTTAGTTATGATAAGTTTATGATTTGAGATGGTGTAGTAGAATGAAATTTTGCATGCAAGAAGTCATGGACGAAATGAGATTTTGAAAATGATAGGTTTGTAAAGTTTTTTTTTTTTTCTAAAGATCGTAAACTATAACCAACTAACACTTTTTTTTAAAAAAAAATGTTTTGATCTTTGTAAGAAATTAACAACCATGTAAACTTTTTTTTTCTATTTTACTAACTTAAAATTGTGGTGGATTAGCTTCAATTAAAGATATGTGTAGGGCAAAGGGTTGTGAGACTATGTTGACATATTTTTTATTAGAAAAAAAAATGAATAAATATGAATCACTTTATCGGTGATCCAACCCTTATATAGAACAAGACACAACAGATCTAACATTTTCCCTTGCAACTTGTTAAAACCCAACTAGACTAACTACAAATCAAGTAACCCAATCAAACAACGAGTCTTACATTTATGGGAAACACCACAAACCTAACTCTCTCATACTAAAGACCTTGAAGTACAAAGTCACTTAATAAAAAACATACAAGCCAAAGGGTCAATGTACCAATCAGAATAAGAAAATGAATAAGGAAGCAAAAGCATATTTAGATGTGACCCAAGACCATACCTTTAATTGGGTCAAGTGAACATTTCTGAATGATCAATCACACCACCTTTAAGAATATGTTTGCTCCTATGATTCTATATTTCACCAAAAACTGCAATTCAAACACTTTCCCAAACTACGTTGACATAACTAAGAACATTCAAAAGTTTAAAATGTAAGAAGTGTGAAGTAGGATCATGATCGTTTACCGACGTCAACTCCAACCAAGCATAACACTGATTCCAAACCAGCCAAACAATTTTGCATTGAAAAAACAAATGCCTTGTTGACTCTGCTTCCACCCTACAAAAACAACGAAGGTTATTAACAACTATGACCTCACGTCTTTCCAAGTTGACCTTAGAAGCAATCAAATTAGCCAACACCCTCCAAGACTGGGATTGCTCCTTGCATCTCCTGTAAAAGTTGAACTTCCTAACTTCCACTCTCAATTGTCATTTGACCACTCCCCACAAGACTCCAACTTATCTTCTTTATTACAACTAAAAGAAAACAACCTTTGAAATTTACTCTTCAGGTCTTCATTACCTACCATTTATCTTTCCTAAAAAAGACTTCCTTCCCGTTTCACACTCCCCACTCGAAGTACTCTTCAAAGTTCCTACCTCATTCCTCCATCCCCCAAACCCCCTTTAGATTTCTCCACCAGGAGGAAGCCTTGTTATCAGTCATTTGCTCTTTCAGACTTCTCCAACCACCATAATTTATCCTGTGGTTTTATATTTCTATGTTTAAGATGTCTAGTTTAGTGTTGAAGGAGATTGAAAAATTACAGAGACTAGGTTGACAATACTCTCATTCCCATTGTCCTCATGGACCTTGTTGCCTTAGAATAAGAGACAAAAGAAGTGCACAATTTAAAGTGGTTTAGTGGTTTGTGCAACTCTATTGAATTAGATTATAGTATCTTCTTTAGACTAGATGATTACTTTGGGAGAAACAACCCAGTTTGATTTAAGAGATCATCTCTCATGACAACCTTATTATTCATATTATGTATCTTGCATATTTTATCTAGACTAAAAGGAAATGTTGGGATATGAGACAAGTTCAATGCTACTCCGAGACAATGAATGTTGCCATATTTCTTGCAGTTTTAGCAAAAAAAGTGCAAGTGCTATGAGCAACTAGGCCACATTATGCAGGATGTCTTACCAAACCAACATCAAAAGTGATAACAACCTTTAGTGTTGGATGTTCCTCTTGAAGTTAATGTGATCTATCATCAACATGCAAGTGCCAAATTGTTTCTCGTCCTAACCATAAATTTCTCATTCTTCTTGATAACATGCATCAATTTGATACAAAATATTAATATGAAAATAATACAAATCATAATCAAGGAAATTTGTTTATTCTTTCCTATTATGGTGTATATTTAGGATTAATTTGTTAGCCTAATAATCTAATCAACCTATCACTTAGAGGAGTTATAAATATTTTTGTGATCATTAGCTATAAATGTGCTTGATTATATGAAAGGGGAGAAATAATGATATATGTTGAATTGAATAGCACATTTTGAATTATAGACTTGTATTGAATTTTTCATTCTAATATAATAATAAGATTTTCATCACGAGCTTGATACTTATAATGGTACATTTTGAGACTTCAATTACCTTGTTTTGAGACTTGGTTGAAATCTAAGTTGTTTTATTTTAATTAGATTGTCTTTTTTATTGAGCATAATAAAGGTAACCGATCACAAATGGGTATTGTCGTTCCTAACTTAGACAAACCACTTCTTGTCAAAAGAAAACATTAAACATCTCATTCATAATCATGTTGATTTGTTATTCTACTTTTACGATGACATCTTGGTTTAACGGTCTTTTACTATGTTGACGCTTTTCAAAGTTATACTGTAATCTTACAGTCAATTTTATTTAATATTTTAATTCAACATTTTATTAATATATATAGTTGTTAAATGAAAGTATGACAAAATGTGAGTTTTTAAAATATCATATTTCTTTAATTTATATGATTTTTTTGTATCATACTGATATAATTTATTTTTTTTTACCAGTTTTAAAATGCATTCTTTGAAGAATTATAAAGGATGTTGCTGTGTGCATGCACTTACATAACTGCAGGGGCACTTGTAGCCGCTGTTGTACTCAGCAATGGAAACCCTAGAGTCAGCACCATCAACACCTTCAAGAACCACTGATTCTAAGCATCAAACACCATCTCCATTACCGCCATCAGTGCTCAGACTGTGGAGGCCTCACGCGCAAAGAAATTTGAGGAACCAATGGTCACAATTGGCATCGTGCAAAAATCGATGGTCCTCTGCTTCTTCTGCAGGAAGATCTCATGCAACTGCTCTCGTTAATTCTCATCTCTCCCAAAGGTCTTATCAATACTATGAGTTTCGTTCCATTGTTTATGGCCGGTTTCACATTCAAAACCAAAAGATAGGGACAGTATGAACTTAATTGAATTTTGTATGTTTTATTCCGATGGAGTTTTTTCGCAGAGTTGTATCCGTTCGAGTATTCCTGCTCTAGCGAGTTATTCTTTTAATTAATGAGATTTTTTGTGTGTTTGGCCTGTAAGGTGCTTGTGGTTATGTTATGCTGTTGTGATTGTTGTTTTGTAATTGATGTAGGTACATGCCTGATATGAAATTAGGTGTTGTGAGCGATATGCCTGGTATAAGAAAGAGAGCTTGTTTGAAGCTATTTAAGCGGCAGGTATTGTTGATTTTGTTTTACTGGCCTTGTTCTTCAACTTCTGTGGAATGTGTTTGCATTAATATTTTTATGATTTTAGGCTAGCTATTTTTTATATCATACTATGACATCAAACAGTATTTCATAATTCACGTTATCAGGGGAAAAGAAAAATCTCTGCATGGTCTTGGTTGGCCAGAGAGGTCATGGGTTTAGTTTCCGATGAAGTAAAAAATACAAGAACCATTTTGTATTGGAATTCAGAGTAAATTGAATTTGTGTATATTATTATTCATGGGTATTTCTCTACCACCCCATCATGCCTGCGAGTCTACAATATAATGAATGCCAGGAGTTTGGATGTATTCTGTCTGTTGCATCTGATGAAACTGCCAATTGTATGCTTGATAGATTATTGCTGGTATAGCAGATGAGCTCTTTCCAATAGATTGTCATTATTTTGCAAAAATGCTATTTTTCATGATTTTAGTAATTATTTTGTCCATGTTTTATAAGAAATAATTCCCACTGCTTTTCGCAAATTTGTCAACGGCAGGTTTTTATTTAGTAGTTATATCAAATAGAATCTCTGTTTGTTGAGACTAATTAAATATATAGGTGCGTATTGCTGAAAGTTTATCTGCGTTACTTCTCTGTAACTTCCATTTGGATATTCAGTACACAGCATGACTGGCAAGATTTAGTTCACATTGGAGCTTTATATGGTTTTGTTTTATATATAAGCCATATTTTGTCTGATTTAATATGAACTTTGACATCACATGTAGGTAGCTTGGATGTTGGTTCTTTTGTGATCAATTTCTTTCACTTATCCGCATTAACATAGGCTCTACTTGGAACCACTAATTCTCTTTTGGTCTACTATTATGAATATTTCAATATATAGTTATATTTTCAGAAAACATAAGACTAGTGAACTGGACTGTTTTAGATACTCGTAAGAAGGAGGCCTTTTATTATAGATTTAGAAGGTGAATCTGTATTTGCTTTTTTTTTTTGTGATTCCGAACGTGAACATAATTGTGGGTTTGAGGTTAGAGAAATCTGGGCAGCGATATTTATATTTGTGCTCTTGTTTGCAATAGTGATTAATGTGCTTAAACAGATGTCCTCAGGTATTCAAATAATTGATGTTTTCTGAATTAAAATTATGCAGCAATTTGCAGTGGCCTCACTTACTTTAGGATCCCTTTGTTCTAAATGTCTCATAGTGTTGATGATTGTAAGGGTGTTTTTTTTCTCTCACTGTGTGATTATATTATCTGCTTTCAAGCATGTATGTCCATTACTTTCATTTTCTACCTCTTTTTGAAATCCCAGGTTAGGGTTGGGGTTGTTTAAGATGATTAAGATTATACGGAAGTTGTTTGTAGTCTGGTGTGGAAGAGATACCATCTTGGTAGTGGGGAATTTACTGTAGGTTCAAGAAGGAGGCAAGTGAGATATTGGAAATCTGGTGTCCTAAAAACATTAATTTGGCTTATGTGCTTAATCATCAGGAATTAAACCTGTGACATCTCTAGCCAAACACTAGGGCATGCGGTGCTTTATTTTACACGATAAAGTGAATAATGAAATGCTATTTGTTGTCGGAGTGATATCCAGAATAGCTTGCTTTTAAAAATAATATTTGGAGTAAGGTTTTGACTAGAATGGTTGAGATGTTTTTAACCTAGTCATTATCAGTACTCATGCAATGCAAGTTCTTGAAAGTTTATTCTTTAACTATACAGTCCTTTTAGACACAAGTTTATTTGAGTCTACTTGAAGGTTCCTATAGTAGGTTTTTGAGCATAGTTGGTTGCATAATTTCTATCTACGAGGGGTTTAATTTTTCTCAAACTAACAAAAAACAGAGTGATGAATTGGATTCCTTTCTGCTTTCGCAGAAAAATAGACAAGAATAATAAAAATTCGAAGTTATTTTTTGTATATCTGTTCAGACAGATACCTTATTCTCTCATTAGTCTTATTATCTCCTCCCATAAAAATATCTTTTATTGAAAACAATAAGCTTTAAACTATATGACATCATTCTAATATCTATTGCTGTGGTTATTGTAATTGATTCAGGAATTGCAAAGGAGCAAATTGTTGGTGTGTTATAAGGACATGGTACGTCACATCCATATTGTTTAATTTCGGGAGCCATTGATATATCTGTTCTAGCAAAGAAATGTAACGGCATATTATGACATGTATTAATTGCATAAGTTGCTTGACTTCCAAATATTTGTTCACTGAAGAGGACTCACACCTGCTCACACACACACATAATGCATACAAAATTCTAATGCCTCTTCAACATCTTTGTGGTGAATAAATATAGCCGTTAGATACGCATGGTTTAAAATAGGCAGTTGTTTTACTTAAAGATGCTGATTGTATTTTTGTTTTATTTTATTTTTGTAACTTCAGGTGGGCATTGTAAGTGACATGATCAATATTAGCAGATCGTTGAAGTGTTTCTCCAAAGGATCAACCAGTAGTCCACTGTTGCAGTTTTCTTATAACTCTGCAGACCAGAGTGATGGTGGAGATGGTGGTGGAATTCCAGTATTTACATTTTATTCAATCACTTCACATGGTATGACAATATTTCTAAATAAGCAATTGATAATTTATACAGTTACCTAGTTCTTCAGACGATTTGCCAATTATTTTCCCCATTCCCTTCACTTTTTTCTGCACATATTATTTTCACATAATGAAGTTATTCTTTAGATCTTGCTAGGAATAGGTATATTCATCATAGGATCTTTTAATCCTCTGAAGGTAGTATTGATTTCATTTTCAGCATTATATAGTTACTTACCACAGAGTAAGTTTATGGGGAAGTTGCGACAATGACTGTATTTCACAATTTTTCCCTTTAAATTGGATAAAGATTGTAATGTAATCCAATAAAGGGAAATAGAAATTTACGGAATGCATACTTGTTTCTTTCAGATGGAATTGTCAGGTGTTAGTACTATGCATTGTTAGTCAATCATTGAGGGTTTAAGTTTAGCCTGAACATTATAGAATTTTTTAAATTGTCTCGAGGAGTTATTCTAAATCTGAAAATAATTCAATGGTAACTATATTTCTTCCACCAAGAAATCAATTCATATCTTGAACTTATATATATAACAAAAACGTGAGGGACACAATAGTGTGATGCGTTACCTGAAATTATTCATGTCAATTATGCTAAAATTACAAGTTTTGGAATCACAGAGAAATTTGCGGAGGAATTGGTTCAGATGTTTAGCCTGGAACTATGTTTGAAGGTGAATTGCATTTTCTGCAAAAATATTTTCATATTATATTTGATTCCTAACTTTGGTCTTACTGAGGAACTTACTTCAAATGTGCAGCGATTACTTGTTCTTGAATTTATGTCCATTGGTTATGACACTTCAGAAGTAAAACAGTTGCATTGGTCAACTCAGCTTTATGACGATGAATTCAAAGATTTGAGAGACTGCAATCTGTACTGTGAAGTGACTCATGGGCCAGTTCCACCAAGATTCAGGGATGGGAAATCTGACATTGCCTCTTTAAGATTTGACAACCAACCCAATCCTGAGGTTTTACAGGTATTGTATTTAATACCACGTTTGTTTTTTAGTTCATTGTAAAATGTCTACATTTGAGGTTTAAATATATAAAATAGGTATATTACAAGGATTTTGCACTAAGATCTGGAAATCCAAATTAGACTTATGATAGATTAGCCGTAGTGTAGATCTATTTTAATTAGCTCAACATTTTCAGTTGGGAGAATAGGCGTCTGAAAATTGGATGGACTAAATTAGTTTTTGCGGAGAACGATGTAAGCTGACATGACAATAGTCCGGTGTGGTTTTTGTCAATTCCAATAAAGTATTGGAAAAATATTATTTGACACTCACTTTTTGCATTACTCCAAATTTCATCTTCCACATTATAAAGGTTATGAGGTTATGAGATGTGAAAGGGCATTTTTGTCAATTAAAGATGTGTAATTTGGAGTAAGGGGTGTCAAAGTATCATTGCTCTAAAGTATTTGCAAGGGTTCATTCCCAGTCTCATATATACTGGAGTTTCCCCTCTCTTCTAATTGAAGAAACAATAAAGTCGGAAATAAATGTGTAGTTACTAAAATTAAGAGAAAAAGTCGTTTACGTAAGAATACCGTGTATGTTTTTGAACAAAATACTTATGCCATGCCTGTTGGAGCAGTACATTTTTTTCTATTATATATATATGTAATGTACAGTTTCCTTCTTACAATGATATTATTTAAATATATTCTTCATAACAGGTTTATTTAACAACATGGCTTGCAGAGGCAAACATAGATACTCTCAAGTAAGATTGCAACGAAGTTCATATATAAATGCAAATGTTTATCAGTGTCTAAAATGCATCTAATCTCCCCCACCCTTTCCTTTACTTTCCCTCTTTAATCAGAGTGAATGAGATATTTACAGTGGTTGGGGAGGAAATGCATGTTAGCATTATTTAAAGCTGCCGTCAACAGGAACGAGTCTTTAACAATGAATGGCATCGTGTTTGAAGACAAGATGAATGAATAGACCTTCTAACATTCCTTTTAGACGTTGTCGTAGTTGGCCATGCGAAAAGAGTGGTAAGAGTGGCTTATTGCTCGCTGTTGTAGTTTAAAGTGATATTTATGTAATATAGATTACTAGTTTAAGTCTCACAACACTAACAAATTGTGGACAAACAGGATCTTCGTATGCAGATGAAATTTGTTCAAAGGCAAACTTAGCCGAATTGGTGTCTGCATGGATAATATGCTCAATGTAAATATGTGGGAGGTACTGAACTATTTTTTCTATGGCGAATTTATTTCCCCCTTATAACCTTTAGGAAAGTTTTATACATTTTTAATGTTATAATTGTATAATTGGAATGAGCCTACAGACAACAATGATTGGATTTTGCTATTTGGATTCGGGGCTGGATTAACTGATATGGTCCAAAATCTGTTATAAAAAGAAATAGATTTCGAATAAAATGTTTCAGTAAGGTTACGTCAATCAGTTTTTTTCTTTACAAATTGAAATAATATTTGTGTATTATATTATAAATGTAAATTGATGACAAGCAGGTATTGTGGTTGCTTTCTAAAGAAACAATGGATAGCTGTCAGTGTTTCGTACAAAACGGTATAAATATGGTTTTCTCTTTTGGCATCTTCCCATGGATCCCTTGGATAGTACAAGTTCATTTACGTGGTAAAAGGACGAATGTTGTCGTTGTCAAGGTACGAGTTCATTTATTATTTGGAATGAATGGTCAATTTCATAATAATATCCAAAGACGTCGACCAATTCATTTTTTCAATATTATTTTCCACAATTAATGGAACCATGCCATGCTTGTCAGAAGATAATAACTTTACGCACGATACGATACTTTGGACGACTTCAGTTACACATGCAACAGCAACCGCCACGGTTCCCATCATGTCCGACAAATAAAATACTTTCAACACAACAAACATACGTTCAATTTTTGGACAACAACCGATGCAAATTCAATGTGAACAAGCTTAAATAGAACGAAACACGCCTATGACTGCGCTGATATAGTCTAGGGTGCTACTTCTCGCACCCCCCATGAAATTCTACACAGTTTATATGCACACATGAATGTGATTTTGATGATCAAAAAAAAATTATTGAGATGTAATTATTCTACTTAATACAAATTCAAGGAAATACTTCGAAATTGATAATAACATTCAGTAAATACCGAACAATGGATCAACAGAAAATATTCAGCAAATACAGAACAGCTTATGGTAAATTAGTAGATTGCACATATTATATTAGTACATACAAAATAAAGGAAAATGATTTAGAATTGGAATTATGGAAATAATTAAATAAATAGTTAAGATCTTATGTTCTATAAAAAAAAAACAAATAAACATTGAACAGCTCATGCTTAAACTAATCAGCTAAAACCGAGCCAAATGGTATGATTAAAGCTAAGTAAACTGCATATCTTATCTTAATATATACAAAAGGCTTGGAACCTGAAAACCAAAGGTAAAAGAGAACTAGATTGCGAAGATCTAGACATACATACATACATTCATATATAGATTGAAAAGATCTAACAGCCTCCATGGTTGAGGAGGCAATCTAGTACCATTCTTCTCCTACACTGCCAGTTGTATGGTTCTATGGCGATGAAGTGCAATAATATAAGTTGAAAGAAAAAGGACCATAAACAGGATGTTGTGGAGACAACTGACCAAGAAAGATGGAAAAATGAATTAATCAATTATCAAAGTGAAAGACATTGTACCCTGTCTGGCAGATTTCTAGGCATTGGAACTGCGGTAACATATTTCTGGGGGCATAATTTTTGAGCATTTGCAGTTGAATCAGATGAGGTTTCTGCCACATCATTTTGCCCCCGACCATGGAACTTGGCGAATCTATTGATCACAGAAAATCTTTCTAAATCCTGACATTCCACTCTCAAGTCCAAAACTGAGGCTCTGCTATCCAATCTGCATCATCAATATGAAAATGGTAAAATAATACGTAAAAGGATAGAAAAACAAAAGCAACAGACAGAAAAAACTATATTTGAAGAAAAAGCAGTAGAAAGTGGAGAAAACAGCCCAATGTTTCACCTCCCAGTATATGAGCTATGGGATATTGCAGATCATTACCATGTAAAATCAAACGGTAAAGAAAAATAAAAAAATAGGTGGTGCATATACTGCTATTTAAAAAAGTTTAGTAAATTTACAGTCCATCAGGACAGGCTTGTTAATACCCTCTTTTTCCTCGCAACAAATCAGTATGAAATAACTCTCATGAACTCATTGACATGATTTTTCTTCTATGCTTTTTAATCATGCAGTTTACATGCTGAAAACTTCTACCATCATTAACACACTTGGTTTTTTCTACAGTGACACAAGTGAACTAGGATATCCAACCTAAATTTTCCAGAAAAATGACCTGACTGTATATTTCACAAGCAACTGAACCCATTCTTCAGATAAAAAAGTAAAGTGGTCTGAAAATATTCCGTATATAGTGTCAAATCAATTGTTCCGTGGAATTTATTACTACTGAAGAACATTAAAAGGCCACGTGTTATAAAACTATATTTATTCAGACATAACATCAAAGCACCTATTCAAATGCACTCATACACAAATGACCCTGCGTATGAAATCTGTTACTCATACAAACCAGCCATAGTATTTGCCAAGGGCATAAGAAAAATAAACACTGATAGTACCTCAATATATCATTTTCCAGTTTTCTCGCTCTACCATCAAAGTCTTCCACTTTCAAATTGTACTGGTCAAATTTCTCAGATGCTTTAAGCTTATCAGGCATGCTACAGAACAAACCAATAAAAAAAATTAATTGTTGTGATATAAACAAATCCAAACATGGAATCATGCATGTATGGCCAAGATTAAGGGCTTTTACGGTGCTTATTTCAGCCTAGTATATGGTTCGTGCATGTGTTTGGTTAAGCTTGTGAAAGTAGCTAATGACTCTTCTATAAGGTCTTTTTGGCCTATTTCAATATGCTTTGTAGTGAAGCTTGTAGAAATAACCTTGTTAAATAAATGCTCAACTAAGTTGTTTACTCATTGATCAAATTTCCCAATTAAAAAAGAAATAAAAAAAATCTTACAGGCTTTTGCTTCCAGGGGACATGATTGTGTCATTTCCTCTTTGAGAGATGGAACTGCATGCGTCTCCTAACACTAATCTAGCAACAGAGTAGACCAAACTTTCATGATGCAACTTGACATCTGCAGAGAGAACTACAGCAGGAGGGGGATTAAGTAGTTGCTGCATAAGCTGTGTCGTTAACACAAGTCTTCTTCTTGACCTCATTGGAAAATCTTCAACTAGCTCAGCTTCATCCTCGATCTAAAGTCATATATAGAGCAGCATGAACTTCTAGTAGCAAATGAATAAAGTTATTTAGTTTAGACTGGTTTAATTATGAACAAACCTTCTCAACCAATCTATTTGCAGCTTGGGCCCAGTCTAATTCTGCAGCACTGCCAAGTAATAAAGAACCTCAATCTCAGAAGTTAGAAGCCAAAAGAAAAACTGATGAATATAAAACAAGATTTGAACCTCAATCTCAGAAATTAGAAGGTAAAAAAACACTGATAAAAATAAAACAAGATTGGATATATATTTATATAGCAAAAACAGAGGCACAAAAATACTTATAAGAAATTGAAAACAGATCTAGCAGCTGGTGAAAGACTAAGGACCTTTTCTAACTTCTAGTCAAAAGAAATAGCAGTAGAAAATTACAAGGGAATTAAATCCACGTTTTGTTAGCTCACTTTGTGTTAAGAACCCTAAAATCAAAATCATCAAAGAACTTGGGACAAAAAAGTTGTTTTTATGTGAAATAATCTAAGGCAAGAATGTGGGATAAATCACATCATTTTGTCAAGCACCTGATATCTTGAAGCCTTTCAGAACTCTGAATCAGCTCTTTATGCCATGGTATAAATTCAGATGTGGAACTTTTACGCTTCTTTGGTCGCATATTAGATGATAAATCAGGTTCAACTGCAGGAGGAAGTAATGACTGAGAAAGCAGATGCTCACTTGAAACCGAAGTAAGCATTGGATTTTGCCCAGCATCATTGAGACTATTAACTTGCCCCATTGAATTAGCAAGATGCAAGCTACCAGATTGGTTCCTCATGATTAAAGGCTGATCCACAACCTTTTGAGTCATTGTTCGTGCATCGTACATTTGCAACATCTTACCATTTTTAAAATTTCCATACTGCTCAAACCACGATGGAGCCATCTGAGGATTTATTGCAGAATGCTCACTTCTAATAGAAGTTAATTTGTTAATATTAGCATTAAGAGCATTTCTCTGACCGTATCCAATCACCTCCTGAGAAGATGCATTAGTATCTCGAGCATCACCTGCCTTTGTTGAAAAGTTTACCAAGTTCACATCTGATGGTGGCACTGAAGAACTATTATCTGACACATCTTTGACTATGTTATTGTATCCATATGATTGTTGTCCACGGTTGGAAATGGAATCTATCTGTTGCTTTTCCATCATATTATCTGAAACCTTGAATCTCTTGACATCCCGATTACTAGGATCAATCTCCATATTTTTCATGGACTGAACTTGATTTAGCATAGAGAAATTCTGATGCATGAAACTATTTGGTCTTAAAGATCGGCCAAAATCTTCAATATCTTTAGAGGTAGCAGCTGGGCTTGATTGAGGTGCATCGGGAGTATATTTCACTTGTTCCTTCATGTGTGAAGCACTTGCAGTCTCTTCAACAGCATCAACACTCTCAGACAACACCTGCTGCACGGAAAGGTTACCATCATTCTCTGAATCTTCAATACCTGGCTTCTGTGGTCCTGTAGTGGTTTCAAAAATATTATTTGGTTGGGGATGGGATGGAATCTTCAAAGCATTAGGATGTTGCTTGTTGGAAACACTTGTCCATACATTGTGTAATACTTTTGAATGGGCACCCTGTGGAGATGATGCAACAGAAGAATGAGGAGCAATGCCAGTCTCCAATGCCGAAGATTTCATGATAGGATCTCCAGCACGGATTTGATTCATACTATCCATCTGGGACATGTCCTGAGCAGATTGCAATTCAGATTGACTAGTTTGAGCTCTTTCATACTCATCTACCTGATTACTGGAAGCACTCCGATCATAAAACATTGCATTATCAGTTTGGGTGTTTGTTACTTGCCCACCAAGATTAGCCACATTCTGATTTTGAGTATGGATCCTTGGAAAAGGAAAGCCCGAAGTGAAACCCTGTGGAATATTTCCCAGTGCACTGTACTGTGAGGCTTTGTCAAATAGTTGTCCAGAGGAACCTATGTTATTTCTAAGCTCATGAGATGACTCTCGAGAAGGAAAAGTATGAGTAGCAGACAACCAAGTAGGACCCTTATCTGCTGCCTCAGATGCAACATGCTGTGGTGTAGAATGAGAAGATGTCATAGGAAGCCTTTGAGTAGGAGGAGCCAGTTGCAAACCAAAGCCCTGTGACAAAGAACCTTGATTTCGTTGAGGATGTACAGAAGACCCATCAGAAGATTCTGTATCCATCGCCCTGGAAGATAAAGGGCGGTTAGAAGTGCTTGTGTTTGTTGCAATGCCATGCTCCCTTGACTGATCCACTTTATGAAGAAGCTCAAGAATATTTTGACTACAATAATTTAACAAATAAAGCAAACAGTTGAGCTAAGGTCACCATGTACGTCATGGAAGAGTAGAGTTGTATGCAAACAAAAGAAAGAGAAACAAGTAAAACCAGGTTTTAGTGCCCAATTAGACCAGTAGTATGCATATGAAAAAGTAAAATAAACACAAGTCATGGTTACCTCCTATAAGAGAACACAAAACAATAATTTAGAATTAAATACCACATGATGACACACTAAACTTCTTAGCTCAACAAAACAAACAAAATTTTCATATTCAGCTACCTGGGTGAAGCAGTCTTGTTCGAGGCATAATTACCAACACTTCTATCATATGTAGTCAATGTTTTGGGTATATGACCAGATAACATGTTTTTTGAAGCATTGTCATCTGTGGGTTTTGAGTCAACCTGAAAAGCAGATGCATTCCTATGTCAAATTCAAAAGGATTTAACAACTTTTTGATTCTGCAATGAATAGAGAAAACTGTGTGCAATCAATCTAGTCACACTTGCATAATAAGGGTAAAGTCCTAATATTACCTTCTCTGTTTCATTATAAATCCCATCAGAATGACTGTATTTTGACTGGCCAGGATAGCTTTGGTCCTGACCTTTAAATCCTCCGATGGGTTGATGTGGTGTAGGCTGTGAATTTATGGCATGTTTGTTTCCATAAGGTTCTATGTCAATGCCGACAACCCCCGTTGGGTGATACTGAAATTTACGAGTTACAGGAGGTCTTCTATTTCCCTGCCCAGATAACTTTGGACTGTGCAAATCACCATCAAAACTGGGACTTTCTCTCAAACCACCAGTTCTATGATGTGAAGAATTAGAGGCAAGACCGTCCACTGATTTCTCCTTTTTGTTAAAGTTTTCCATATCATGTGCCTCTCCTTCTGACTTTTCGTTCTTCAATGATTCCAAAACTAAAGGATTCTTCTCCAAATGATGCCTATACTTTCCTGCAGCTTCATTTCTTCTATAGCTACCCACAGAATCTGTTTGTCTCCATACATCAACATTAGGGAGCTGATGGTTGCTTTGCCTGCTGACCCATGTGGCACATGAATTGGGTATGCCAGCAATACCATTCATACCAGAATCCTCCCCACAAACCTGCATATTACCTGAAGACTTTGCATGTTCCAACACACCAGACGAATTAGTATCAGAATCAGGCTCCCAAATTGCAGGAACTTGACTCATATCCTCTTGCACAGCTTTGTCATGATGAGGCTGCAAAACACTTTCATTTTCACGAATTTTCGTACGAGAATTGTTACTAGGAGTGGGTGATTTAATAGAATTCCATCCATTGGATCTATTGAATTGCTCACCCCTACTATTGGGGGATGACAGCGTCTGTTGATGGGTCCAAGAACCTGAAATAACCTTATCAGTTACTTCCAAGCCTGAGGTATTAGCAGCAGTTCCATAACTATGACTCCCTTCCCCAATTGGTTTTTGCTGAGGGCTGCAGTCTAGCCATTTGCCTCTTTCTAAAAACTGTGGAATTGATCTTTGAGATGAATCGGTCTGTAATCTGTCTTGCTGTTCCTGTGCAGTATCAGCACCTGACTGATGAAATCCAGGAAGACCAGAATAGTTTACAGCGGTACTGGGCCTGCTGCTGAGATCATCTGGCCACATAAAAGGCCTTGAATTTATATTAGGTGCTGACTGCAAGTTATTGTCAGCCCACACTGATTGCTGTTTACTGTCATTCATGGTTGAAGGCCGCTCAGTTCCGGAACGCTCATTATTCCGGAAACTTAGACCACTCCATTCTTCCTGTATACCCATTTCACTACCAGAAGTTTCAGCTACAGCAGACTGCATAAGTGCACTCCAACTCCCACTCTGAACTGATGGAACTCCACCTAAACTATCTGTACCATCCAGCATATTGAAACCAATTCCATCCCAAAGGCTGTCATCTGAACCAAATAAAATCTTCTCTTCTGTTGGATCTAGGGTAGCCACGTTTTGTGAAGGAGGAACCTGCGCTGCCACCTTGTCCTGAGAAGTGTCAGAAGATCCACCAAGTTCTTGCCTCCCATTAAAATCTTCAATTTGTACATCTCTTTGCTCAGAATTTACTTGCTGCAAGTTATCCATATTTAATCCACTGTTTATACCTTGAGACAGAGAACCAAACATACTTTTTCCTTGAACATCCTGTCTTGAAACTGAATTTCCATCATTTGTGTTTGTTTGATCTGAAATTGAAGCATATTGATGAACTGGAAATGAATGGCCACTGGCTGATATGTGTGGCAAAGCCGGTTTGTCACTTTGAATGCGAGAATACTGATGTTGGTGTTGGTGGTGTTGTTGATGTTGGATAGAAGAAACCTGAGATGCTGCAGGCTTATCTGCTTGAACATGAGAATACAGGTTGGGTCTTGAGCCAGAAATTGGAAGCCCGTAAAGAGACTGCTCTCCCTGATTAGGAACCAAGCCCATTAGGCGCAGTTGTTCAGGAGATAACATAAGTCCATTAGAGGACCCTTGCATAACTGCAGATGCACCATGCTGGAGCCAATTCGCATTAGACATAACTTCAGGCTGCTGCCACACAAGGTTAGATGCCTCATTGATGGGAATGCCATTAATAAGAGATGCAGAATGCCCTCCAACTGTCTGTTTTGAAATGGAGGATGCTGGATTCATAGAACTCTGTTGCCTAGCTTCTAGTTGATGAAGTTGTTGCTGCCTTTGAAGTTCTTGCATCTGGTTGAGCATTGCTTGCTGTTGTAAAAGCTGCATGTCATTCATCCCTGACTGCTGTCTAGGAAAAGACTGAAGCATGCCTGAATGCCGACCACTCATTTGCTGTTGACTTCCAAAAAAATCATAATTAACAGGAGACTCTGATGCATCAGTCCTAGTCATGTTTTTCTTGTAGTGTTCAAGACCAGGCCCTTGTTGTGACTCTAGTACAGTCATTCCTCTTGAAAGATTTGAAATGCCATGCAAATCAGCCTCTGTATCCATTCCCAAAATGTTTGCTTCATTTTGCCTTGACTGAAAAACCTGATGCCCCTGCATATAGCCATTTACAGTTGTCTGTTGGTTTGGGAGTTGATTTCTACCAGAGTCAGGCCTCAAATTTGATTGTGCCAAGTTCAAACCATGTCGTAAATGTGGTGTGCTTGGGTGTCCCTGCTCAAAATCTTGGTACGCATAATTCGATTAGTGATGGGGGGGAAGACAATAAAGTTATAACTTACAAGGTATGTTAAACCAATAGAGATTTATCAAAAAAAATGGTAAATGCAAGTGATAAACTATCAATAAGAAATAAGTAAGCTATTATATAAAAGGGGAATTTGACATTTAGTTCTACCTGATTGCTGTATATTGAAATTCTTCAAATTGGAAATAAAAGGTGCACCAGTTGGTCTCTGGCTACCAGCCCACAAATTGTTGCTTAGCCCTGGCCAATTCCCGTCAACTGCCTGTGAATGATACTGGCCCTGGGACAAGTTCTCTTGACCAAAAAAATTATGGACCCTGTCTCCTACTTCGTTTCCAGGCATAGATAACTCAGCCCACAAATTTTCAGCAAATAACTATTTATAAGAAAATGTAGTAAATCAAGGAAGATAAAGAAAAAGTTCCTCCGAAAATTATGCTGTCCAAAAATACACCTTTGAGGGACAATCATTTAATCCTGGAAATTATTAAAGGAAAAGAATTAGAGTGCAAGCAAAAATCCATTTGTATATACTTATGCATAGAATGTTGTGAAAGCACAATGTAAAATAACAACTGACATCCCATGCAAGATGAAATACTTGATCACTATTAATCAACCGCACCATGTATCGCACAGAATACTGAGGATTAGTGCAAAATAGTGAGTTGCAAAAAATTCACGCACAAAAAAACATTATAAGGCAAGAATAGGCTTCCAGGAATGAATATTGAATGCGATAAGCATTGTGATGCACAATGAAATTACCTATAAAAAAAAGCCCTATAACTTTTATTTGTTTGTGGGTAAAAATTTTGGACTACTACTTCTTAACTGAACAAAAGCACATGTCTTACGTATCAAATCCTTTGGTAAAGTGTAAGACAAAGCATAGAAGTTCAATTCCAACATCAAGATTCTGTGTTCCTTCTTAAATGAAGAAAAATATGACAAAAAAGGAAGAGAAAATATGAGAAAAGAAGGAATGCAGTTCCAACTTCCAAGTTATAATACTGGAAGCACCTCCAGCATCACAAGGTCAAATCACTAAGTATATTAGGCACTCTAAGCCTAATCCATGTTTTTCTTAAACATTCTTGTACTACAGGATTTTCTCCCTTACTTGCACTGTAACTATTATACAAGCCTAGTATTGAAAAACTAAGGTTCAAACAGAAATTATCCTCCTCAAAAAATGTCTACTTATAAAAAGGATTTCTTCTTTCTGGACCAATGTGTCACCACCACTAACAAATAAATAAATATATAAAATATGCTTAGCCTTCACCCTCTTCGGCTAAGGATTGGTGCACAAAAGGAATTGAATTGGAGAATATTTATAGAGGCTGCAACAACTTCCCAATCAACCATGGTGAGAATCTTGAGAACGAAAGAAAGAACACACTTTTAAAAGTGAAATGCATAACCTCAAACATACTTGCTCCAAATTAATGTGCTGGCAAACCAGAGGCATGCAGAAAATGGGAATAAAAAAACCCACTGCAAAGCTTCTGCTTTGTATTCCCCATATGCAGCTTCACCTTTTCTATTTACAAATGCATGTTATTCTAGTAATGGCATTCAATATTACTACCGGCGTTTTCACATACTCGCACCCCTTAGTTTTTAACTTATCGTCCTCAAGACATCTTAGAAATGCATTGCATTTACGGAAACTGGCAGTTATTTCTCAAAATTGAAAGCAAACTCCAACTATTTGCAGCATGGTAACCAGAAATATCCCAACAAATGAACTTATCCAAGATCTTCAAAGCTCTCCCCTTTAGTTCTGCACGTACACATACACTTCAACTACAGCTATTAAAAAGTGGTTTAGAACAAAATTCCATCATCTCTGCTGCCAGTTCCAGGCTCATATTGCACCCACAAAGATAGAATCTGAAACCAATCTTTAACACCTATCCTAAAATTAACCGAGTATAATCTCCTTGCACAAATCACTTAGGTGAATCAATTTGTCAGCGGAAGAAACCCTTCCACTTCACTTTCCACATACTATAATGTTATATAAGTATGCCAAGAATTCACACTCTCTTTCCTAATACCGTATAGAGCGAGAACTAGAAACAAGGTAATTGAAGCAATCAACCACGAAAATCCACAATCAAATTCGCACAATTCACCTGAGCTGAAACATTCTAACTTCTTAAAGAAATGGGAGGAAGCTAAGCACTCAACACGCAATTACTATTCCCCTTCCCCAACTCTCCCATCAGCTGAGTTTGTCTCAAAACAGAAAATCGCTCGAAAATCTCAAAAATACGACCCAGACGCAAAAGATCGGAAGCGCGGCACAATTCGAGCTCACAATCAGCATTCAAATTGATGAAACAACGCAAAACGAGTGCACATGCTTGCGAATTGGCGCCCAACGCGAAAAGCCAGAGACGCAAGCGCAGATTTGGTTTTTCTTTTTATTTCTTTAATTTTCTCAAAGAAAGGGTTCGTAGAGAAAGAAGGCTAGGGTTTTGAGAGATAGAAAGATAGCCCGTGAACTCACAGTGACATTGAGAAGGCTCCATTGAAGCTCCAAATTGATCCCGCGAGAGTGTTGAAGAAGCATGCGTTAGGGTTTGAAGCGGTGGGAAGCAGAAGAAAACAGGACTCTCTCAGCTCACACAGATAAAGTGATCGAAATAGTGCGAAATTTTCAACGAACACAGCAACAATACTCAGGCTCGGCCCCAACGTGAGGCTCGGCGATCCGAAGCTCGTTGCTTCGGATCCGAAGCTGGGCTCTTTCAGGCTTTTTTTAGAAGATAGGTTGTATTAGCTATAGTGAGCCCAAGAGGGGAAGATAGCACGTGAAGAGTTGTTGAAGGTAAATGACACATCCAATTGAATTTCGACACGTGGCAAAGTGACGGCACAATCCCTTTTTTGGAGCGGGAATAAACTGCTGGGCGAAAAAGCCCAATCACTTTGTTTCAGAAAAACGTGATAAAATAATTGCTTCTTTGAAAACAGTTCATTATAAACATTTATCAAAACAAAACAATAATTTATTTATTGTAGTTACTTAAAAGTTTAACTCTCAATCATCTAGTTGACTTTATTTAGTTTTTATGTTTGAATTCAAATTATTATTTTTTATAATTATAACTATAGCTTATATATTAAAATATTTATTATTTATTGTGTATAATGCATGAACTGAAATGTTAGTTCATTTTAACAGTGAAAAATGTATAGATTTTACTTCAGAAATAATTAGAAACAAAGCTAAGCTGACGGCACAACTAACCTTTATTACAAAGTAAATTAAAGTCTACTTTTGAAAACTTAGAGAGCGGGTACCTCTTTTCTCTTTATTATATTCTCTTGCATCTTTTCCTTTGCATTGTAACAACTTCATCTAACTTTTGGTAGGTTTTTGTTTATTTTTTATGTAAAGTATGTCTTCAACAAATGTTCTCTACAGTACTTTAATTGTTAGTATTATAAAGTATTGAACAATAATGAAAGCATGAATGAAATGATGTTTGAATGTATGAGAGAAACAAATGACAAATTTCATGTGATTAATTCATTGTTTGTTGCCCAAGCCACGTGGTAAAGTTTTTTTTTTTCACCAGCCTTGTGCTATGATCCCTAGATGTGGAGTTTCAGAGGTTATATGGAGAGATTTTGTCATTTAGTAGGCGATGCATCATCATACACTGTAGCAACTAATGATTGTAAGAAAAGATATCAAAATAAAATCGTACAATAGTAAACTTTGTTAATAAATAAAATAAAATCGTACAATAGTAAATTTTGTCACCCAAGTTGTTGGGTTTGGATTGTTAGAGAATTTATGATTAGGGAAATTAGAGGATCTGAGAGTATGTGTAAAATTGTTTGAATTGGGTGATGAGTGAATTTGTGAGAATGATTTATTGAAGTTTGTGATGGATAGTTGGAAGAAAACTTATAAATTATTTATAAATTTATTCTTGTTATTAACAAATATTTGAATAATAAATTATAGATTTTTTTTTTAGTTTTGAATCAATTAAGTTTTTGTAATATATAATATC
>Ga0123341_1000706_pt1 | contig 22272 bp, 20 predicted proteins | sample Turbeapinknodule_FD_89959 | JGI IMG/M metagenome (GOLD analysis project Ga0123341, IMG submission 89959) | Root nodule microbial communities of legume samples collected from Mexico - Turtle bean Mexico pink nodule | ecosystem: Host-associated > Plants > Roots > Nodule | place: Mexico: Nepantla...
ACAAACACTCGCTAGGATAGGCTCGAAATGGCTCTGATACCATATTACGAAGTGGACTTTAAGCCTAACTCAACCCCATAAAACCGGCTCAATGGGGTGAGGTTTGCACCCACTTATATACTACGAAGTGTCCTAATCTTTAGTCGATGTGGGATCTCCAACACATTCCACACACTTTTCACATATCTTCAATCTACTTTCTCTCTTCTAACCTCTTTGTCTCTGGCATGAGATGTTGGAACCTCTTCTTGTCCCCCAGTCTAATTAGTGGAGTTTATTTCTGCTGTTCATTAACAAAAATATTGTGACGTTTGCATCTCTTTGTTAAATTTCTCTGTATCATCTGCTTTTGCCTGTATCACTTGTTGACTAGTCTTATCAACTTCAGTTTTGACTGATACGTGTTGGCTATTGGTTGCAATAATTTACACAAAAAGCTGAATATCTTTCTATTTTATATTAGCATTATAAAGCCTTGTAAAAATTCACAAACACTCCCATATTGGCACAAAAAGTTACAATGTCTATGTTGTCATCCACATATAGTGGTGAATAAAACTGTTGATGTCATCTAACGGTGCTAATTTCTTCCTGGCATGAATATATGCTTTGTGTTTTTTCTTGTTTTCGGTTTGAGTCAAGTTCGATTATAAAATTTCAAATCTTACTTACCTTCGGTTTCTGACTTTGACATCTCCAAATCAGTCAATTGTTTGGCATCCATTCCTTCCTCTGCTCTGATTTCACTTGCATCATTGTCTAAATTTTCTATTACTCTGCCGGCATTGTCCTCCGTTTCATATACTTCGATTTCCTATAGGAAAAGAAATTATTTATGTTTCTTCACTGCAGAGTGATATATATTTAAATATTTACTTGTTTACTTCACTAATTCCTAACCTGAACAATAGTTCCATTTTGAATCACTTCTGATTCATTAACGTGTAGTGTTTCTTTCTGCAGTATTTGATTAGTATCACCTTGAACTGAGGCAAGAGTGGATGATCTCATCTGGACTTCTTCCTCCAGTAACTCCATTTTTGTTGCTTCTTCAATTCCTTCTACTTTCTCTTGATTTAATTTATCCCCAATCCTTTCTCTCTCTTCGACATGAGACTTTGGAACCTCTTGTTTCTCAGTATAGTTACTGGTGTTTATTTCTACAACTTCATCAGTAACATATTCTGGTGTTGGCACCTCTTTGTTAGATTTCTCTTTAAGATATGTTTGTGGTGGTATCTCTTCTTGGCTACTTTCATCAAGTGCTTCTGATCCGACTAATACTGCATTGGCTATTGGTTGTTGTGCTTCATCAATCGGCATACCTGATTTTATAAAATTGAGTTAAGGAAAGTAGTCATTCATACAACAGGGCACATGTCATACTATTTTAATAGTTTTTGTGCTCTCTTGATAATTAAAAATAGTCGCAGTGCCACAAATGCTCCCTTACTAGCCAAAAGAATGTATGACAGCATATACATAGTATTAAGAAGTGGACTTTAAGCCTAACTCAACCTCGTAAAACCGGCTTATGAGATGAGGTTTGTATCCACTTATATACTATGAAATGCTCTAATCTCTAATTGACGTGGGATCTCCTACACACCCCTCATGCCGAGAGTGACAGCTTGTGCATGAGATAATGTAATATATGGGTGGTCCGATAACGGGTGGTCTGATAAACCCACCAAACATTCGCTAGGATAGGTTTTAAATGACTCTGATACCATATTAAGAAGTTGACTTTAAGCCTAACTTAACCTAATAAAACCGGCTTATGAGGTGAGGTTTGTACCCACTTATATACTATAAAATTTTCTAATCTCTATTTGATGTATTTGATGTAGGATCTCCAACACATAGTATTGAGTAATATTGTCTGTTTTAACTATGTTGTTTGCCATCGTAACTATGTTGATACCACAAATAATATCAGTCATATGCAGCACCTCAAAATATCATAAAAGAAATCTAAATAATCTAATTTCCTAATTTTCTATGTGGATTAAATAATTTTTCTCTCACCTTGAGCCGTTTTTTTCTTTTCCTGGCATTAATATATTCACTGTGTTTGTTCCTTGGTTTTAGTTTGAGTCATATTTGATTCTAAATTTTCAAAACCTAATTACCTTCTCTTTCTGACTTTAGCATCTCCACATCAGTCAATTGTTGGGCATATGTTCCTTCCTCTGCCTTGATTTCAGTTGCATCCTTGTGGTCTAAATTCTCTGCTTCTACGCTGACTTTATCCTTGGTTTCTGGATTACTAGTTTCCTGGTTGAATACGTGCAACAAGTTGGGAAAATAAGTGATATTTTGTTTGCTCACAGGATGCTGATATACATATAAAATTTTACTTCACAGATGCCTAACCTGTACAACAGTGGTCTTTTTGTCAAGTTCAATTGCTGGTATGCACCATTGCTTGGCATTATCAAAAACTTCTGAATCAATGTACAGTGTTTCTTGCTGAGGAATTTGATAAGTATCACCTTTGACAAAGGCAGGTGTGGGTGATTTTTGTTTCTGCATTTTTGTTTTTTCTTCAACCCCTTTTGATTCTCCCTCTTTACTGAATTTTCCATCATTCTCAATCCCTTCTTTCACACTGACAGAAGATGTTGGAACCTCTTCGTTTTCATTAGTATAACTAGTGGTGTTTATTTCTACAGTTCCCCCAGTTACATATTCTGGTCTTTGCTCCTCTTTGTTAGATAGCACTTCAACATCTGCTTCTGACTCTTTCTCTTCTTGACTACCCTCATCAACTACCTCGGTTCCCACCAATACTCTATTGGTTATTGGTTGTTGAGCTTCATCTTTTGACACACCTGTTATTATAAAAATGAGTTAAACAAATTAATCATTTACTCAAACAAACGTTTCATATCTTACTGTTTCAATACTTCTATATGCTCTATTGAAAATTAGAAGTCACAGGCCACAAAAAGCTCCCACATTGGCCCAAATAATTACTTTGTTTTTCTTATCATTCCCATAAAGTGGTGAGTAAAACTTTTTGTCACCTGGACATGCTAATTTTTTAATTTTATGTGGAGTAAATGATTTTTTTTTCATTTAAAGTTGTGTTTATTTTTTTTATTGACATGAATATACACTTTGTGTTTGTTTCTTGGTTTAGTTTTTTCAGTCAAATTCAATTCTAAAATTTCAAAATTTAAATTACCTTCGGTTTCTGACTTTGATATCTCCACATCAGTCAATTGTTTGGCATCTGTTCCTTCCTGTAATCTGATGTCACTTACATCCTTGTTGTCTAATTTCTCTCTCACTATTCTAACATTGTCCATGGTTTCTGGTTTTTCAGTTTCCTGGTTGAATATATACAATATAAGTATAAAATTTGTTTGAGAGGTTTGGCAAATAAAAGAATTTTATTTGTTCATAACATGGTCATATATTTGTAAATTTTTACTTGTTTACTTTATGCCTAACCTGAGCAATAGTCAATTTTATGTCTTGTGCAATTTTTGGTATGTAGCCCTGCTTGGCATTATCATTTACTTCTGAATCGTCAATGTACAGTGCTTCTTGCTGCCAAATTTGATTAGTATCACCTTCAACAGAGGCAGGAGTGGGTGATCTTGTCTGGACTTCTTCCTCCTGTAACTGCATTTTTGTTGGTTCTTCAATCGTTTTTGCTTCTTCCACTTGACTGCACTTTCCATTATCCCAAATCCCTTCTTTTTCTGTGACATGAGATGTTAGCACCTCTTTGTTTGATTTCTCTGTAACATTTGCTTCTGGCTGTATCTCTTCTGAACTACTTTCATCATGTGCTTCGGTTCTGACCGATCCTGCTCTGGCTATTGGTTGTATAGGTTCCTCTTTTGACACACCTGTTGTTATAGAAGAGTTTCAAAAAGCAATTATTTACACAGATTGCATATCTTTTTTAATACATGTTATGCTGTCTTGAAAATTAAAATAGTCAGTGCCACAAAATGCTCTCATATTTACCTAAAGAGTTACTACCTATTTTGTGTTATGTCAGCAATCATATTTTACTATTCTATATTTAGCAAATTATAATTAAAGTGTAACGGAAATATCCCTGAATCATAGGGATCTAATTATATCCCTGAATCATAGGGATCTAAGGATCTAATTATATCTCTGAATAATAGTGGTCTGATTATATCCCTGGATCATAGGGATCTGATTACATTAAGTGTGGTTATTATATTTCTCAAATTAGTTTTTCAATCTTGTGTGTGAAGTGAACACACACACAAAAGTCCTATAGAGGTTGTTAAGAAGTGGACTTTAAGCCTAACTCAACCCCATAAAACCGGCTCATGAGGTTGAGGTTTGCACCCACTTATATACTATGAAAGGCTCTAATCTCTAGTCGATGTGGGATCTCCAACAGAGGTCTTGTCTTCTTTTTATCCCAATGTGACTACATGAAATAAACTCATTCCAAGAATATTTGGTTGTGTATCGTTTGTCCATCATAGTTGTGCTAGAGGAAAACTTGATCCTAAACCCTTAAAATATGTCTTTGTAGGATAATCACCCACACAAACGGGATATAAATACTATCATCCACCATCCAAAAAACTTTGGTGTCTAGAGATGTGTTAGGCAGGAAAGTAAAGACAGTACCTGGAGGGTATATCAGAGAAGGAAATTTAACAATAGAGATTGAGCGGGTTAGTTAGTTGTTAGGTGAGTTAGTTGAGGTGAGGGGGGTCTTTAAATAAAGACCGACCTGTTGTGGGGGAGGGGATCGGAATTGTTGTAAGAAGTTGACAGGAATTAAACCTGTGTGAAAGGAGCTATTCTCCTTTGTAACCCTTGTGGGTGTTCTGTTCTGCACTGTAATAAAACAGAGTTTTCTTTCTTCTTGTTGTGTTTGGGAGGGATTCTGGGTTTTCTGTTTGGGATCCTAACTTCACTTTTTTTTAGCAACAAAGTTACATTCACCTAGATCATCTTCAAGGGGAAAATATAAGAAAGGAAGATGATCCTCCTCTGCTGCCTCTTGATTTTATACTTGGACCAGAAATAGGGACTAAAAAAGAAACTGAGTCTGAGAAAGAAGTTCAACACACTGAACGCACTAAATCCACTCAAGATGGGGATGGTGGAAGATTTGGGGAAAATCTTGTTTATACAAGGAAGACAAAGATCATTCCAGAATCTGCCCATGTCCATGAATCCAATCCGACATTACATGAGGTAACTCTTTTTTCTAATCTTGTAAGTTCTAGTGAATCAATCTCTGATGTCTCAATTGCACAGTAACCTGAATCCAGTTTGACACCACCACCTATGGGAACCTAGACATTCCAATTTCCCTTGGGAAAGAGACTAGAAAATGTATATCACCAAGCCACAATACCCTTTAGCCAATTATCTATCCCTTGACACTTCTCACCTACTCATAAAGCCTTCATTACAAGCCTAAACACTACCACAAGATGTACCTCTTTATTTGACGCATTGACTAATAGAAAATGGAGGAACTAGAAAAGAATGGTACCTGGGAATTGGTTACTCTACCAAAGGGGAAAAACCAGTAGGATGCAAATGGGTATATACTATAAAATGCAAGGTTGACAGATCCATTGAAAGGTACAAGGCAAGGTTAATAACCAATTCCCTCAAACTTATAGAGTGGATTACTTGGAAGCATTTGCTCCAGTCTCAGAACTGAATACAACCTGGGTGATATTATCTCTAGTGGCTAATTATTGTTGGAACTTGCAACAATTTGATGTAAAAAATGTCTTCCTTCAAGGGGAACTTGAAGAGGAGATTTACATGGAATTTTCCCCTGGGTATGGTGGAAAACTGCTACCAATATTGTTTGTAACCTGAAAAGGGCTTTGTATGGACTAAAACAATCACCACGAGCATGGTTTGGGAGGTTTACTAAAGTTATGATAGGTTCGAACTTCAAACAATGCTAAGGAGACCACACAGTGTTTGTTAAACACACTAAGTTAGGGGATAACAGTGTTACTAGTGTATGTGGATGATATTATAGTGACAAGTGATGATGAAGAGGAGCAACAACTATTAAGCCAACATCTATCCAAGGAGTTTGAAATCAAGACCTTGGGAAAATTGAAGTATTTTTCGGGAATTGAATTAGCCCATTCTAAAAAGGGTATTTTGTTATCTCAACATAAATACATTATTGATTTGCTGGAAGAAATTGGTAAGATAGTATGTAAGCCTACAAGTACACTAATTGATCCAAATCTGAAGTTGGGAAATGCAGAAGGAGATATCCTTGTTGACAAGGGAAATGTACCAGAGATTAGTTGGCAGACTCATTTGTCTCACACTAGACTTGATCTTGCATTTGTAGCGAGTCTAGTGAACCAATTCGTGCACCAACCAAAGGAAACTCGCTTATATGATGCACTAAGAATTGTGCAATATATGAAAGGGACTCCAGGCAAGGAAATTCTGTTCAAATGAAATAGGAATACAAATCTCAAAGTATATACATATGCTGCCTATGGTGGCTCAATTGTGACTTGGAAGAGTACAAAAAAAAATGTGGTATCAAGATCTAGTGTTGAAGTAGAGTTCACGGCAATGACACAAGGGATTTGTGGACTACTATGGTTGAAAATCATCTTGGAAGACTTAAGAATTAAGTAGGATGAACCAATGAGACTTTATTTTTTATAATAAATCTGCTATTTGCTTAATCTATAATCCAGTGCAACATGATAGAACCAAACGCATTTTATCAAAGAAAAATTAGACAGCGGTCAAATCTACATCTGATATGTCTCCTTTCATGAACAAAGGGGTTGAATAGCAAGAACTTTGAAAGGATTATTTCAAAGTTGGGAATAGAAAATGTATATTTACCAACTTCAGGGGGAATGTCAGCAATCATATTCTATTATTCCATAATTAGCACATTATAATTCAAGTGTATAACATAAATATCCCTGAATCATAGTGATCTGATTACATTAGGTGTTGTTGTTATATTTCCCAAATTAGTTTTCAATCTTGTATATATATCTGATGTACTCAGCAATAAAATTATTCTATTCTACCCTAATATTTGAGAGTTGAAGAGCTTTAACAGGTTGCACACCTGATGTTATAAAAGATTATATATTGGAAGGAATCGTTTGAACAAAGTCTGTGTGTTTTACTATTTTAATTCATTTATATTATTTTTGAAAATTGAAGTTGTCATACTTCCACAACAAGTTGCTTTATTGGGAAACAATAAATTTTTGCAATAGAAACCTATAATTTCTCTGGTCAAAATGAAACTAAAAAGTAGTAATTCATGATTTTTTTAGCGACATACTTTCTGTTGTAGTGTCTTGTAACTGCATTTTTGTTTCTTTTACTGTCCCTTGTACTTCCTCTAGATTGAACTTCTTGTCATCCTCAATTGCTAGTTTCTCCTTGGTATGAGACATTGTAATCTCTTGTTCTACTGTATCACTGGTGGGGTTTATTTCTGCAGTCTCTCCATTCAAATACGGATGCTTTATGCATGTGGTCTCATTATTCTGTGCTACAATCTGGGGTTCTGATTTTGGTTCATTTTCTGCAGTGAGCTGGCATGCCTCTTCCTACAACCCATATGTCGGTTTCAAAAAATACTGTCAGCTTTATCATTTTTTATTCTATGATAATAAATAATAGTTATTGTTCAAGTGTGAAAATAAAAGGTTTATTTTTAGTTATTTAGTTTGGTTTGTTTGATTCAAACCTCAGGAATTTCTTTTTTTGTGTCGAATTCATGTTGTGGTGTTTGCTCCTCATTTGCATATGTCACTGCAAGTTGTGCTTCTGGTTTTATATCTTCTTGACATCTCTCCTCAACTGTTTTGCTTCCGACCAATTCTGCACTGAATAATGTCTGCAGGGCTTTATCTTCAGATATCCCTATTATTAAAGAAAGGTTATATTATATGAAAAGTAATCTATTACCTGAGGCTGCTGTTACAATTTTAATACTTCCATATGTTCTCTTAACAATTGAAAAGGTCAAAGTGTCACAAGAAGTTACTTTGTGGGGCCACAAAATTTCCGTGTATGTTATCATCCACAAGGAGTGAATAAAACTGTCTGTGCCATCTAAAGAGGCGGTTTATTTTATTTTATGAGGAAAAAGAATTGTTTTCCTTCTAAATTCATGTGTTTATTTTTCTTTTCCTGGTTTAAATATCATTGTGTTTGCCTTTTGGCTTTGGCTTTCGAGTATTCAATTGTAAAATTTCAAAACATAATTACCTTTAGCTTCTGTTTTTCGTATGGATTGTTTGACATCTGTTGCTTCCTCTCTGATTTCATTTGCATCTTTCCTCTCTAAATTCTTTATTGAGTGTGATTCGTGGACATCATCAGTTAGTTTAGTGGTGCTTTCTGATATGACGTGTCCTTCTATTATATAATTTGTAGTGACACTCTGCATGCTTGTTTCTTCTGATTGTTGGTCTGCTTGTTCTTTTACTATGCTGATGTTGTCCTTGGTTTCAAGTTGTACAGGTTCCTGGTTGAATATATTTTAAGTATAAAACTAGTATAACAAGTTAAGAAAATAAATTTTGTTCACTTATATATATATATATATATGTAAATTGTTACTTGCCTACTTCACTATGGCCTAACCTCAATAACAGTGGATACTCTGTCAAGTTCATTTTCTGCTATGCAGCTCTTGGCATTATCAATCACGTCTGGTTGATCTTCATTAAGTGATTGTTGCTTTATGATTTGATCAGTTTTTTGTTGGACAATATCAGGTGTGGGCAATCTTGGCTGGACTTCTTCCTCTGGTGGACCTGTCATTATGCATGTGAGATGTTTCAATAGCTAAAGTATTAAGATTTATTGTGATTTTATCAGACATTTTCTGCAGAAAATTTAAAATTTCCACTGTCCTGCCACGTCATTCAGCAATCAACGGACAAAGTTATTCTAGTAAGTCAGTACCTTATAATCCAGACCCCACCATAAAGTATTCCTTCTTACTGTAAGTCATTGCTTTTCTTTCAAAACTATAGGTGCCAAATGCCGTTTCTCAGCAAAAATTGTGTTTTCTTAAGGATATTGAAAGATATAATGAAATTTTGAAATAGAAGCCTACAGTTTCTTGGGTCAAAATTAAACTGAATGCAAAGTAATACAAATTAGTGAAGTTTGAGCACATACTTTCTGTTTCAGTGTTTAGTAACTGTGTTATTGCTTTTGCTTCTTTATCTAATTTCTCATCACCCTCAGGTTCTGCGCTACTCTTCCCAGTGTCAATAACTGCTGTTTCATCGTTTTTATGTGTTTGTTGCTGTGAGATTTCGTCAGTGTGACCTTTGACAAATTCAGATGTGGACACTGCAGACTTGTCTTTATTCTCAGGTGGACCTATCATTAACAATTGAGATATTTCTTTGATATCACCCATAAAAAGTTAGCTAAAGTAGGTCTTTAGTAGTCATTCGAAAAAACATCGTGTCTTAAAATATTAAAATTTTTACTGGCATTTCACGCTACTAATAAGATCAAAGTTAATTTAATAATTTATACATAATATCATACATTATTTACACTTAATGCAAGTTTATTTATCAGGTTCTTTTAATGCAAGTTATTCCTTTTAATGGCATAAACACTGGAGGCCATTTCTGAGTGAAAAATTGATTGTTTGGGGTGTGATATGAAAATTAATGTTTCTTTTATTTTATTTTCTAGGGTCAATCTTTATTTGAATGAAGTAACAAAATGTTGGTAAACTTTGACCACATACTATCTGCTGATGCTCTTTCTAATAATTGCATTTCTGTTGCTGCTTCCATCTCTTTTGCTTTCTCGTGTGCGAATTTTCCTTCATCCTTTTTCTCTAACTCTTCAGCGCCAATACATTCTGTAGTTGATAAAGTTTTCAGGGTCCCATCTGCAGGCACACCTGTCATATCCAAAATAGATATTAAATGAAATGATTGACATAGTGTTGTCTATTTTAATATTTTCTTCTACAATCAGTTTGTTTCTAGGATGTAAAACAAAAGAACAGGTTTTAAAATTTCAGAACATAATTACTTTTTGTTTTATATATTTCCACTTCAGTGGCTTTGTTAATACCTATTTCTTTCTCTGGCATGACTTTTCCATCTATTTTTATCTCTGAATTATCAACAGAGTATAATTCAAGAATCTTTTGTAGTGGTTCCTCCTCATAATTTGATTTTATGCTGCTTTCCGCTAGCAACTTTTCTTCTGAGTTGGAATGCTTTGTAATCACATTCTCCATGCTGGGTGCTTCCGATTGGTGGTCAGCATGTTCATTAACTGCAGTATCTTTGCCCATGAATTGGGTTTGATCAATTGCCTGTTTGCATGTTGCATATGAATCAAATTTGTATTAGAAAAAAAGAAAAGAAATGATTGGTTATTTGCATGGATGCATAAACATGGGCTTATTATGTGAAAATGAAGTTATCTGCATGTTTGTTATACTTCATTACTGTCTAACCTCAAGAGCTTTACTCCTTTTCCCTAGATCATTTTCTGGTCTGCAGCTCTTGTCATCATCTATTTCTGTTGATTCTTCTTCCTCGTTGTATGTTTCTTCCTCACAGATTTTTTCAGCCATCTCACTGTGGTTAATTGCCAATTCAGGTATTGTTGACATGGGTTCATGCTCGTGCTCACCTGTCATTATACAATGTTAGATGTTTGTAGCTATCATCCCCTCAAAGTTGGCTAAAGTTATTTTCTAATTTCTAATACATCTGATAGATATCCAATCTCAAAACCTGGAACTTTTCCTTGCTCTTCAGTACTTACTTGACTTTGGTATTGATTCCGTCATAACCAGTCCTTCCGAATCTCTTTGCTTTAACCAGTCTGAAGGCACTTCAGCTTGTTTTTCGCTTCCCACACAGACCTCACATGATTCTTGATGTATTTCTTGAGGTCTTATTTCGGAGACTTCATCAGTCTTTCTATCTGCTTTCCCTTTTTCTTCTACCAAGGGATATTCAGAATTTACCTCAGTTCCAAGTTTTTGCGGAAATATTATTTCTTCATTTCCAATATTTATAATTGACTTAACTAATGGGACACTCTGCAAAAAAGAAAGATTATAAGCTCATGATTTTCAATTTAAACAAAACATTCTTCTTTAAAGTATAAAATAAATACTAAAAACTTATCTAAATTAAATAATGTCTCATGCAAAGATGAGGTTCTCCATATTTTTTACACAATACAGTGCATCATTACGTCTCCTAAAGCTATAATTTTCACTGCTATTAGACCTCAAAGTTGATTAATTTTTCTCTTATTTTTCTACATTCTTTTCTCGGGATCCCTTTCTAGTCGTCAATACTATTTCAGCTCTTTCAGTCTTTATGGAGTCTGAATTACATTAGAAGTAAGATTTTGAGTGTGAAACAAGGTGTTCTCTTTGTTGCAAACTACTAAAGGGTTTTGATGGGCGTATGGAGAAAACTCAACTAGTATCAGATTTTTTAAGCTTACAAACTCGACTCGATTTGTTGAACGATGTAGCATTTTCAAATTCTTGTCAGGATTGAATTTTTTAATATGACCATATTAGAGAATACATTCATAGCAAGGAAAGGAATATCATTTTGTTTGGATGTGAAGAGACTTGTAAAATGATCATGATGAATGAGTTGCTCATTAAAGGAGTTGTCTTACATTCGAGAATTTCAAACTTGGAGCCTCAATCATTAGGAATGCGAAGATCAACTCAAAAGGTAAGGAGGATTGTTGGTGCTCTCATTGTAAGAAATGTGGGTATACCAAGGAGATTTGGTTCAAGGTAGATATAAGCTTTCATTTACATGGTGGAATTGAAAGGTTAACCCTCAAAGAAGACTCATCAAACAAATTTTTATTTTGAAGGTTCTTGAAGTCTCTCTTAATTCTTTGTTAGTCGAAGAAGGGGCCTTGCCCTTGAAGTTAAGATTGAACGCCAATGACTCAAATAGGTTCTCTTAGTAAGTTTTCTTTTGGTACTTGTTCTCTGATCATATGACTTATTACATTCTTCTATTGATCACATTATTATTGCTAACGAGACTCATGTCCTAATAATTGGATGTGACAATATTTTTCTTCTATCATCTCTCAATCTTAAAGATGTCCTTCATGTTATGAAACTTTCCAACAACCTTTCTGTAATTTTCTTTTGCTCATTTTGTATTTCAGGATCTTGACACGGGGGAGGGCAATTGGAACGTTAATGAATACGGAAGACTATATTACTTTATAAGCTTTGGAACGATGATAAATGCACAGCTTGAAGAACAAAAAATACTTCAAAACTATGCAATGATTAGAAAAGATTTGCAATGACTTTCTCAATATATCTGTATTGAAGACATTTTGATGAAGAAAGGTTGAGAGAGACGTTTCTTCCTGCACCTCCATATGTTCTTTTGGCATCTCATACAAAACATCAAAATATTTTTTTATCCTTTTTTGTATCACTTCCATATTTTGGATTACATAATCCAGAATCTTTAAGAAACAATTGTTGACACAACATAAGAATCTTTAATTGAAAATAATCTAACCTATTCAATAAATTTATAGTGTTCTTTTAATCTTTTGATCACTTTCTTTATAAAGTTCTCCTAGTAATATCTAATGCCCTAAATAATACACAATCTTTAGCCTACCACCTTGACACAACACTCAACACCAAGATGGCTTCCACTTCCCACATTATAACACAACAATGGCCCTGCACCTCCATACCTTCTAGTGTCACCCGCATAAGTTTTTTGTATTCCAAAAATACCCTTTTAAATATTCTAGATTACATAATCTGAAAGTTTTTTTCTAGATCTAGAATTAGCTTCCGGATTATGTAATCCAAAAGCCTTTTGTGATTAGTTTCTGGATTACATAATCTGGAAGTCTTTATTTTCTGGATTATGTAATCAAAAGCCCTTTGTGATTAGCTTCCGGATTTCATAATCCAAAAGTTTTTTCTAAATATGAGATTGACTTCTGAATTATGTAATCCAAAATATATTTGTTTACATAATTCAAAGACTTATTTCAAATATAAGGGGTGGCAAAAAAAAGATAAAATGGTATTTTCACATTTGGTCTGGGGTGGCACAAGAAGGTATGGAGGTGTAGGAAGAAAGAGTCCACAACAATCCCTCCTTACCCATGGGTATCCAACACCTTTTACAAACCACCCAACCAAACTACTAAAGCCCATCTTTCTGCACTTCCATAAATTTTATAATTTCAAAAATAAAAAGTTTAAATGTTTGAAGGTTTGGTTATGGTGTGTATTTTGTATATTTTGGATTCTAAAGATTATATGGATTACATCATTTGGAACTAATTAAAATGTTTGTGTATTTTTAGGATTAGGTAATCCAAAACTTGTTCTTGAATGTAGTAAAATGTTTTAAATTAGTCAATCTGAAATGTAAATTTATATTTTGAATTATATTTTTCAGGATGTGTTTTTAGAAAATATATTATGGATTAGGAAAGTCGAAAATCAAATTATGATCTAAGAGTGTTTTTTTGAATTGGTAGAATTCGAAAGTAATTATTTAAAAAATACATATTTTGTATCGGTTTTGAATTTGAAACATATTTTGTAAAAAAAATATATTTTTATTACATAATTTGAAAGTATTTTCTTGATTGGATTACCTTTTAGAATGTGTAATATTTTTTTTAAAGTGTGTTATGAATTACATAATCTTAATGTCCTTTCCAAGTTTGGAATAATAGATTATGAAAATGTCCTTAAAAAACGAAAAGACGTGACTAATGATAAATTAGTAAAAAAAAACAATGAAATACAACTGAATAATCAACCTTTTCCACCAATGCATATTCACTGTATCATAAATGACCTAAAGAACTAAAAAAACCTCGAACGAGCATAAATGAGGTGCTGGGGTGCTTTAGGGTGAAGGGTGCCTGAGGTGTTTGGGGTTTTCGTGGGGAGAAAGGAAGGAAGAAGGAAGAATGTGAAATGTGTGAAATTTAGGGTTTTTTTAACTTTTTTGCTAAAGGTAAAAAGTGTTTTCACATAAAGTATATGAGATGTCAGAAGAATGTTGGAAATGCAGGAAGAAGCAACTCATTGCAAACTATAGTGGAAACACCACTCCCTCCGTCCATTGGTGGTATGCGATGATCTGGATTTTCGGAACATATTTCTGATTCAGAAACTATTTTTTGGATATAAGGATTTATTTTTTTAATGAAATTTTTGTTTTTGGATTATATTTTTTGAATTATAAATTTTTAAATTTAAAATTTTCAAAAAAGATGATAGGGTGTAAGTTCAAATTGGTATGTTGCAGAAAGAATTTCCTCTTACTTTCAATCCCAAATCACCCCAAGAGTCACATCAATGACCTTGAGAACAAGATCCACTTGAATAAGGGTGAGGTATGGATGTTTCTTCTGTACCCACAAAATTCTTCTTAAAAAACTTTTTCTGAAATACATTCTAAAATTTTATTTTAGAAAACACATTTTAGAACGTATTATACACATTTTTTTCTAAAACATGCTTTCCAAAAAGGTTCACTAGAAAAATCAACAAATCCACATGGTTAAAGGATTAGATTTGACATGTTACAATGAGTTGTCTCTATTAGGAATATTTTTCGGTTAAAATAATTGACAAATGTCCTACTTGAATCATTTCTTTATTTTTTGGTTCTTTTTAAGACCAACGTCCCTTATTTTGCATAATGTCCAATTCTAGGATTATACTTTAGTGATACGTATTGACAAAGTATATCCAACTTGTTCCACGTATTGAATACCAATATTTTTGGATACTTCACTTATACATAATCTTTTAAATCATTTATATCTAATAAAACTACAAGAAACATAACTATATAGTCATTATGTTTTTTACTACATTTTAAATATGTATTTAGCACGTCTTGTTGTTATTAGAATAACCATACCATATTATTGTATTGGATACATATCGTATCCGCATGGAGTATTAACACACCAACCTTAGACCTCTAAAACTGAACATATTAGCTTAAAGTTGACACAAATAGAGTAAAAGAAGCTTCACTTTTACTTTTAAAGTCTAACCGTAACTATATATATGTTATTGAATCAAATTTACTAATATCGGAAGAACTGTGGAATTGAATTGAGTCTAATACAAACTATAAAATAGTGTTTGAATTTATCCTAAATCCATTAAAATTGTTACTTAGCATATGAGTCATGTGTGAAGCCTACGTTGTGAAAGGGTGCATTGAGAAAGCGCATGCTCCATTCACTAGAACTAGGTATAAGCTTGGATATGTGTTAAGTGGAGGACAACACTCATCACAGAAGTTGGATGTGAGATTCAATTAAACGCAATCCAAATTATAAAAACTAATCATTTTTTACTTGAAATCTATTTGACCAAGGGGATGTTTTGTAGATAACTGCACAATTTAGTGCTAAAGAAAATCCTACTTGTATTCCTCAGTATTCAGAAAGGTGTGTATCTTAATATATTGAGATATTGCGTTGAATTTCTTTGTATGCTCAGTGTCTTATTACTATTTTCAACTCTGTTTCATCAAAATAACTCATAACCAAAGGCAGAAGGAAATATTACTGCATAATCAAGTTTAGCAGGAGCATCAAGCAGAAGAAAAACATAACTTTGGAGATAACTAATCTAAGTATTTGCTTCAGTTAAGTACATGTGAAAGCAAGCTAAGTATGCAAAAGTTCAGCCATTAGAAAGCTGTGTAGAAAGACATACCTTAGAAGATGCATCTTCTGGAGAATTGGTTTCAGCTTCCATGTTGCAGGCCTGACCAACTCAGTAGAAGGTGCAGTTGCTTAAAGAGTATTGATGAATTGAACACGAACTATCTTGTATCTATAGTAGTGTATATAAGCGTGTGCATGTGTGTATTAATATTACTAAATTGCCATAAAAGTGACAGTGCCACTTGTAATATGCTAAAACATATCAAGAGCAGTGTACAAGGCAATGGTCCTACTGATAGATTAGTCACATGAAAAATTAATCTATTTCTATTAATTTTTCTCCGGACTATAGTATTTGAACAGTTCTAGTCAACAGCGAAAGCAAGCATAATCATTTATCTTGATGAAGTTGGCGTTTTTGGAGTTAAGGATCCTAATATGAGTCTAATTCTTCTCATCTGCTACCATTGTAGAACACTTCCTTAGTATAAATAAAAGTTGGCAAGTAAATATGTTTTGTCAAACTTTGTTGACAGATTAAAAGTTATATTAATAATCAACATAATATTTACATACACTAAGTATAATATTATTTTATTTTCCATTAATTAAAGTTTAATATATTTTTATGCTTCTAGGTCTTTGATCTCCGGATAGTAAGTTTTGGAGTATTGATCTCTAATAGAAAAAATAAAAAATAACTTATTTATTAATGTTTCAAATTCTTAACTTTATTTTGTATATACATTTTTTTATCAGCAATAATGATTTTTTATATACAATAATTTTAACTTTGAAAAAGTTAATTTTATCTTTCTTACTTTTTCTTTAAATCCCTTCTGCATCAACTGTTCACTCATATTCATTGTCGAAAGTAATTACTAGGAGTCATATAATGCTCATTAAGTCATAATGTTTATAATTGACTGGTTTGGAATATGTCCAAAGATTACATAGTTCTTTTTTATAAAAAATTCTAGAAAAAGAAAAAAAAATATATAGTACTTCTGTATGTTAAAATTAATTTGATCCAAGTTAAGGATACAAATTTAAATAAATTTATATGAATTAATTTATCAATTATTTTATTTATAAACTAGTTTTAATTTACTAAAAAATTCATTTGATTTTTTTATATTAGAAATCTTCATACATATATTCCTCCAAAACTATCCATATTGATTAATGGTGATAGCATGGTTTCACTGCTATTAGCATATATGGACATGAATAATTGGCTCAGAATTTATGACACTAGTGGCGTCTTAAATATGAATTGTGATCAGTATTTCAACTCAAAGGTGTGATTCACCAATGGTGCTATATTCTCCTGTAAACAGAATTCAATTCTATTTTAGTAAACTGTTACTTTGGCCAAGTGTAATGCATTGCTTATTGAAATTAAGAATAATTTAAAATAAGTTTTCAACTTTTTACTTGTTTCATCTAAATTTTAAATTTAATCATTGATTGTCATTTTGATTTTAAACATGTTATTATTATCACTTAAATTATGCATTTTCTAAATTATTTACAAATTTGATTGATGAATTGTAAATTAGGAATTTAAGAAAAATAGTTTCAGAAACTAACATGATATCAAGGTATGTATATTTTTTTGGACAAATAGTGGTGTGTTCTAAACTTTCATAATTATTGAAAATAAAAAGGAGTAATTTTTTTCTCAATTAAATTTTGTCTTAAGTTGTGTTTAAAGTGTCTTAAATTAAGTTGTCCTAACAGTTATTTTCCTATATATACATATTTGAAATCAAATCCCTTTCGACATGATTAAAGAACAAGAACGTAATGATGATCTTGGTTTAGATACTGGTAAATGAACACAAATAGTAAAGAAACTTATGGTTTCTCTTATGATTTGTTCATTTCTTTTATTAATATTTAATTATATTTTAATCTTTGAAATTTAAGCTAAATCGTTTTAGTTCCTCACATTAAAAACAAACAAACTTACTTTAGTTTATTCAAATTTAGTAAAATATAATTTTAGTCTTTAAGCTCTAAATTTGAGAGAATATGATTTTAGAAAAAAATATTTGAAATTTAATATTTGGGAACCGAGTTTTTTTTCAACTTTTAAGTTATTGAAATGTTTCTTTAAAAATTAAAGAATTAAAGTTAGAATTTATCCAGAATTTAAGGGAAGCTTTTCAGTAATATAATTATGACGAGAAAATGCTCTTCGTTGACAAATATTGAAATGAGTGTGTGTATATAATTTTTCTCATAAAATTATTAGAGAAAAATAAGAAGAAAAAACTAAATAAATTTGTGAAAAGTTAAAATTAATTTATCTGTAAATTAATTGTAGAAATTTTGATATATTATCTAAATTTTTAGTTATAAATTTTTATATAAACTAGTTTTAAATTATAAAATATTTATTAATTTAAAAAAAAATGTATGAAAAGTTATCGAAATATATTATAGTATTGGGAATGATTTTAGGTCTATGATTTGATTTGATTATTGCGTAAGGGCTTATGTGGACGGTGGAGGTCGGTAACCTTACCAGTCTGTCTGTCCCATAGATGAGGTGTCTTCCAAGCTGGATAAGTTTTCACAACAAAACTTGAAGGAATTGGCTTGTCTGCTATCCAACATAAAAAAAAACTGTTTCATTGAGACCACAAATAGAAAAAAGTGGTTTATTTCTCTTCCAAACAATGAGCTCTCTAATTTGGGTGCAACTTATTGTCATTTTGTGATCATTTGAGAGACTATTCATTAAAGAAAAAGTTGAAGAACAAAAGAAAGAATCATTTTCAGACCGACCACAGGCTGAATTATTAGGACCTCCTTAGCCGCCCATACGTCAAAGATTGGAATGTTATTACAAGTGGGCTTAGGCATTTACTCTAATAATAAATTATGCTTTGCTTGCAAAGACTGTGACAGCACAAAGGAGTTGCGTTTCTTACCCAAAATGTGTTTGTTTTTTGGATAAACTATAATTCTCATTCTGTTACAACCTCTCTCACTCCTCATATAGATTGGTTTCTCACTACTCCAACTCTTTTCTGTATCGTGACTTTCGACCTTCATGAGATTTCTACTGTAAGAAATATAAAAATCACAATAAGGAAGGGGTTAAATTATGATTTATACATTATATATTATTCCAGTACGCTCTAATTTACCAAAAATCAATTTAATAAAATTAATTTCAACAGATTATTTTACAGATTAATAAATTAATTTTGTAAACAAAAAATACTTTAAAAAAACATTAAACCTGTTAGAACTAGAAAACACTAATTGAACTTTTTAAAACCTTTTTCAAACACACAAAACAATAAATACAATAAAATATAACAACAATACAAAGAATTATTTTTTATAGTTTATATGACAAATACAAATTTCAGAAAAACAATATTTAATAAAACAGTTGATTTGTTAAGATCAATGTAATTTTATTAAATTGTTTCTATTTCAAACAATTTTATTATGTAACTTATATAAATTATAGTAAAATATATCAAAAGTAGTGTAATAATCAATATCAATTATTTCAGTAACTTCAGTTATTACAGAAAATCAATATAAATATGTAGAAACAAAGACAATAAATTATTTGTGAAAAATAATTGATAGATTATATTAGAACATATCATTATGTAGACAATTCGTAAAGCAGAATAGGGAACACAAAAGCACCAAGAATAATTTTATACTATTTAACTCTTATAAAGAACTGCATCTATCCCACCTCACACCAATGTGGCTTACACTAAAAACAAAAATTCTTTTGCAATAAATACACAAAATTGTTCTTGAACACTACAAGAACAAAAACACACTGCTAACACCCTATTATAGCATAACTATCCACCAAATAACCTTATCTTGACCAATAATATAATACTGAAAAACAATACAATAAAGAAAAAAATGAATTAACCTGAATTGTGAAACAAGAAATACAACTGGATTTCTTAAATTCAAAACAACAGTGAAATATTTTTCGCTTTAACGAGATGATGCAAATTTTGCTCCAAGAAACCACAAAGATTTTTCCAAAAAAATTGATTCGCAAAAACTCTCCTAGATGTAAAAGTTGAAAGCGTATGTGTAACCTTTTTCTGATACAGTGTAAAGCCTTTTTATACAATTTAGTAAAATCAATCTATTAAAAAACTCGAAGTAATATGTTGGTTTTACTTAAAGGAATATAACTTGCATAAAAAGTGATTTTTCTAATATGGAAAAAATTCAAACTGAAAACACTTATTATTTAACATATTAAAACATGGTTTCCCGTATATAAAACATATTTCAGAAAATGCTAATAATCTTAAGTATTTTCAATCAATTGATGTAAAAAAGTAATATATATAAGTTTCCATAAATCAATTTAAAACCATATGAATAACTTTTTGACAGTTAAAAAAATGTTGGATCCTTATGACAACAAATCTTCGTGTGTGTGTGAGCTCAAAACTCAGCACTCGGTGGTCAGACCTCGGTACATGGTGCAAACAGGTCAGCTCGGCTCTTGGACCAGAATAGCAGGCCATGTAATTGGGCCCCGGTTGTATGTATAAGTCCATTTTTGTATAATTAAGATAATCCTTCATACGTAAGGCCTAGGCGGCTAGCAAGGGATAATTGTGGACCTAAGGGTGCGCTTAGTGCGCATAAGGTCTAGTTCAAGTAAGTGTTTTCTTTTAAACCTAAACTCATGTGTGTTAGGGCACGTGGAGGTTAGGTTGCATGTATGATGAAAGGTAGCGTAGCACCACGGAGAGGGTGCCTACGTAAACAGACTGGACCCCTAATGTTGGTACATGAGTTGGTACCGTGATGGTTATTCTGTTATTTTTTAATGCACTCCTTGGAGGAAAGATTTCGTTTTGTTGCAACACCAAGAGAGTCTGCCACTAAACAAAATATTTTCTTGTTGAGTATGCTTTCAGTTGAGATTAGATTCTCGTGATGGAAAGTTGTTACAAGAGGTAAGCTATAAAAGGGGTTTGAGACCCCCAGGTACAGGTACGCTGTTTCTTAGACGGTAACCTACTTCTTAAATTCTTATAAGCCCTGTACTGACTTGATCGTTGGAGTGCAATCAACAAGTAGGGTCCCCTTTGTTCCAACGGAGCCACGAGCAATGTAACAAGACGTAGGGCAGATTCGGGAAGGACAAACGGAGCTAGAGCTTGTCACCAAAAGTCAATTGGTGAGAAAGTCAACAGGCAAGAACATTTGGCACCCACCGTGGGGCCCGATAAAACCAAGTCCCACCCACAGTTGTGCTCGAGTCTCTAAACATGATTAGGAATACAAGGAAAGGTCCATTGGGATATGATGGGTATGACAACCCTACCATACAACAGCTTATGGAAACCGTGAGTGCTCTCCAGGAGGAGATGACAACCTCTAGGGCTGAACAAGAGAGACTCATGGCGAAAGCCTGAGCTGAGCAGCTGCTCAGGCAAGACCAGCTGATGGCGGAGATAGACGCGTCTCGAGCAAGCAACGACGAGTTACGCAAGACTAATGAGGAATTGCGCAGGAGTCTACAACAGCTTGACAGAGGAGTGAGGTCCAATTGTCCAACTAAGGGCCTGCCCCAAACCATTTTTGCAGGAGATTATGGACGTTGCCATACCAGCCAACTACATAACACCCAAGATTACTTTCACATGTGTAGAAGATCCTGAGAGCCACCTAACAATGTTCAACGCCCAGATGATTATCTCAGGAGGAACCGATGACATACATTGCAAGATGTTCATGGGTACGCTCAAAGGCACGACATTACAGTGGTTTGTTGGCCTTCCTGATGGCCACATAACCTCCTTCGACCAGTTTTCCAAATTGTTCAGGGAACAATTCATCGTTAACCAGGCTCGACCGTCTGTCCCCTTCGACCTTTTCGGTGTAAAGCAAAGATAAGGAGAACCTTCAAGGGACTTCCTCAACAGGTTTGGGGCGTTTATAGTAAGACTTCAAACCTAGGATGAGTCCTTGGTGGTCCACGCTTTTGGACAGGGGGTCATGTCAAGACAGTTCAGCAATTTGCGATAAGAAATCCAGCAAGGACGTTTGGGGAGATACTACGACAAGTTGTCGCTCACATCGCTGCTAAGGAGGCGGTATCTGTGAAGCGCGACAACACACACCCATTAAGCTGTGACCGAAAAGAGGTCAGACACACGACGAGCACCCTACGCACCCAGAAAGAACCAACCTAGGACAAAGGCAAGGGACGACCTATGATGGAAGAGTGCCTTCATCCGTTGAGAACTCTTTGGTTGATTGACGGAAGCTTCATGGATTGCAGCAGACAAGGAGCTCATGTAGAGCTTGCAGATTCCTTGAAGGTGAAGGTAAGGTATGGAGAGTGATAGGTGAGGCCTAATCACTTGGTCTAGTGAAAAAATGAAGATCAAACGTCTATCCTAAGGAGGGTAGGAGACAAGAGTGTAATTGGCACAAATTTGGCAGCAATTCACTCATTGATTAATCTTACAAAATGAGAGCCAAGCACCTCAATTTATAGGAGAGAGGGTTGAACATTTTGGAGCC
>Ga0123341_1000707_pt1 | contig 22251 bp, 22 predicted proteins | sample Turbeapinknodule_FD_89959 | JGI IMG/M metagenome (GOLD analysis project Ga0123341, IMG submission 89959) | Root nodule microbial communities of legume samples collected from Mexico - Turtle bean Mexico pink nodule | ecosystem: Host-associated > Plants > Roots > Nodule | place: Mexico: Nepantla...
AAGACAAAGCCGACAGACGGTGTCGTAAGGGCATCACTTGCACCGCTAGGGCGACCGCGCGGCAGGGCGACCGCGACTATCAGCAGGATCAAACGAAGCTCCGAAAACTGGAGACAATCGCACATCCCTGTAGCCAAGAGAGAAATGGCGTATCGCACGGGCGACGCTGCAAGCGCCCAGGTGATAGAGCTTTGCCTTGTGGCTGAACAAGCCAACTTCGATCGCGCAGGCCCGCAGCGCCCGACAGCTGGCCAAAAACAGCGCCAGGAGCTGCGACTGGGGCCACGCACGTGAGTATGTCGAGGGCATGTGGCGCATGTTGCAGCAGGACAAGCCGGATGGCCACGTCTTGGCGACCGGCGAGACGACGAGTGTCCGCCAATTTCACGAGCGGGCTTTTGCCGACGTGGACATTGCTTTGGAATGGAAGGCGTCAGGCGTCGACGAAATGGCTACGACTCCGCGTCCGGTGCCTGCCTTGTGGAAGTCGATCCTCGATACCTCCGCCCGACGGAAGTCGATCTTCTGCCGGTGATCCGACCAAGGCCCGCCAGAAGCTGGGCTGGCAACACAAGAACCCGGTTCGGAAGCTCGTCGCCGAGAAGGTGCGCGAGGTGTCAAGCACTGGAAGGCCCTGAACAGTCGGGAAGAGCTCTAAGTGTACGACTTGTCCAACAAGAAGATCTGGGTTGTCGGCCATCGCAGTATGGTCGGCAGTGCGCTTGTGCGCAGGCTCCGATGCCGTGCTCTGCGGCAGCCAGTATTTGCTGAGCGGTTTGACGATCTGCTGCCGCCCTATGACAGACGGACGCCTCGAGCATGTCGTTCACCAGTTGGCGCTTGGAGGACGCCCGGCGGCGCGGTTTGCCCAGCGGCTGATGCTTCCGTTAGAGACGACACCTTGCTCTGTGTCATCCGCAGACAAGGAACCGCCATCGACCCCGCCCTCGGTGATTGGTATCGACGACAAGCCGTGGCGGCGCAAGCACCACTACGGCACGAGGTGAATAATTCTCCATGTCGCATCGACGGTGAAAGCTATTCCGATGATCCCCTGATAGCAACAATCTGGACTTTGCGTTTGTCCATGTTCTTTGGCGGGAGAATGACATTGAACCGCGAAGCGCCTGCCCACAGTATCCGTGCACAGGTGTGACTACGTCGCGATTGCCAGAACGATCGCAGACAAGGTAGTCGCATCGCCTGCGAGGCTTCGGGGCATATGTCCCTGATAGTCCCGCTTGTCTCGAATATCTCACGCTTGACGTCTAAGCGTTCGCAGATCGAAAGGTCGGGATGTGTCATCGTGTGGGTCGGTCCGTCATCGAGGGTTAGATAGACGCACCGATCACTGGGCCGCCACCGTCTCTTCGGATAACTTCACCTATGGGACCATGCTCTTTCATAGCTCAGGGCCATTCCGCTCGATCAAGGTCCCCGATGGCCAGTCACTCATTGAGCATCCTATTGGGAATACTACCAGAATTACGTTTTCACAGCGCGTCGGCGGGAGGTTGAGATAAACATCGGCAAGGGTGGATCGCACGCGTACCCCTTCCAAAACAGTCGCAAGACCATTTCGGCAGAGCCTGAGAACAAGGTTGCGCAACGCCTGCCGAACACCGCCGAACGCAAACCGAACGCCAAGTTGCTGCAGCACTGGGTAAACAATGCGCATTGAATTGATGCCGTACCCCTCAAGATCTGGACGCACGCCCCACAATCCAAGCTCGCATACGAGTAGATCGACCTCGCCAACCCGAACGAAACGACGCAACAACCCCATATGAGCGGCCACACCGTGCGCATCATAGCCTATTACGCGAAGCTCGGGCCTAGCTCCTGACCAACTACGAGCACCTTCGAATGGAAGGGCGTTGTAAGCGCCAGTTGGCCCATAGGTCTTCCGAAAGAAATCTGCGAGCTCCGTGTGGTCAGAGAGCTCCAACTCGTTTTCCCAGCACACTTTCCACCGCACCTGAGGGCTCATACCTAAACCTCCACTTAATACTCTGTCCAGGCGTCGACAGAGCAACTACTTGATACGCACTGTTTGAGCGCTTCTAATGGCACCGGTATAAGCAAGTGAAATCATTTGTTTGGATGGAACTCATCCGTCCAATGGATGCGTTCCGATCTGCCGTCGGCTGCCGACGGCCAGATGAAGCGGCCGCGCTCCAACTTCTTCGTGAACATGTCGGCTCTTCCTCAAGCGCCTTCAGGCGCGTTGATCTTTTCATCACAGATTACTGGCACGCCACCAATATCTTGAGCCGGCTCCAAACAGAAGGAGCCCCGCCCGTCGATAGCCAGCGTGCGGCTCATCCGTTGCGCATAGCGCCCGACCGCCGCGAGCGACCAATCACCAAAGCCCTCCGGTGTCGCGATATGATGCACCTACTTCCGCCCATTCCGTTCACTAGCGTTCCGAATGTCATGTCGCTCAGTGACGCCGCTCCACATCGCCTATTGCTAAGGCGCCTTTCCATACTTAAATTAGACTATCTGCAACTATAACGTCTATCGTAACTATGAACGCTACTTAATAGATCGTCAAACTAACCTAAGCCTTTTTGACGAACCTTCATTGGATCTACGCTGGAAGGTTCTGTACTGGAAAAATTGATTGTTTGGATATAAAATATCCGTTGTTTGGATGTGACTAAAGATGCGTTTCAAGGGTCTTGATCTAAACCTGCTCGTTGCACTGGACGCGCTCACGACCGAGCGCAACCTAACGGCTGCCGCACGTAGTATCAATCTAAGTCAGCCAGCCATGAGTGCCGCCATTGGCAGGCTGCGGGACTATTTCCGCGACGAATTGTTTACAATGAATGGTCGAGAACTTCGGCTGACGCCACGTGCCGAAGGACTTGCCTCGGCAGTGCGCGAAACTCTCTTGCAAGTACAATGCTCAATCATCTCTTGGGAGCCATTTAACCCGTCGAAGTCTGACAGATGCTTTAGAATAGTTCTGTCCGATTTCATGATGCTGATATACTTCAATAAGATCATTGAGCGCGTTGCTCGAGAAGCGCCCGCAGTCAGCTTCGAGTTGCTGCCTTTAGATAGTGATCCGTACGAAATGCTTAGCCGCGGTGACGTCGATTTCCTCATCCTGCCTGAATTTTTTCTCTCGGGCGCACATCCGAGCGCAAAGCTGTTCACAGAGAAATTTGTATGTGTAGCCTGTTCGACAAATGTGGACCTACCTTCAGCGCTGACGATTGAGCAATATGTTTCCATGGGACACGTCGCTGCCGCGTTTGGGCGCTTTTTGAAGCCATCGGTCGAGGGCTGGTTCTTGCTCGAGAATGGGATTCAGAGGCGGGTGGAGGTCGTCGTGCAAGGGTTTAGCTTAATACCATCAGTCCTGCGTGGCACGAAACGCATAGCTAACCTACCGCTTCGCTTAGTCGAGCATTACGAAAGTACTTTCCCTTTGCGGATCATCAACCTTCCGTTACCGCTTCCCGTCTTCACCGAAGCTGTTCAATGGCCAGCGCTACATAATGCCGATCCAGGGAGCATCTGGTTTAGGGAGATATTGGTTGAGGAAGCTTCCCATATGATTTCCTCCAACGCACCTAAAATACATGGCTCGCTGCAATAATCCGGTTCCTGACGGAGGTTCCTGCTTGAGTACGATCTGCCGAGTCCGAACAAGTTCAACTAACGCGGAGAATTCGCGGCCGAGGCCGAAGGAGAGCATGTGGTATTTAGATCCGTCATGATACTGCACCCACCAAACAGGCGTTTCAGAGCCCAAGCGCATGAAAATTCACATTGGAGCGCTCGCATTGGATCGCTGAAGAAGCCGCGGTTAGAAAGGCTGCTATCATAATCTAGTTCAGAATTCGAGATTGAATCCCCTGTGAAGCGGTTAAACGTGAACACTGGCCACATTCCCGAGGCCTCCGTCCCTGCTTGCGTAGGAGCAGCGTCGGAGCTTAGCAGATGCCACCAAAAACCATCAGAAACGAACAATACCAGCAATTGTGGTCCCCCAGCACCCTTCGCTTTGCCGCCGAAGGTGCTAGACCGCAGGTCGCGCAATCGTCCGAAGGGCGGCCGACCGGCGACGGACTGGCGCTCAGCTTCGTCGATAAAATGGCCTGCGGGTCAGTCGCAGGTGGTGCCGTCTTCAGCTAATCGGCTACGTCGCGGGTCGATCGATCCAACGCAGCCCAGCTTCCCAGGTTTCAAGATGGTCACGGCAATCGCGCTGCCTCCTGAACCATTATATCTCGCATCCAGATATTCGCCGGATCTTTGTCTTGAAGTACCGGCCATTGGACCGCCTCGGTGAATGTCGGCAGCGTTATCGGGGGCGCAGTCATCCGCAATGGTATCTTCTCCTCAAAAAGCCCAACTAATCGTAATGGAATGGTTGCGATGCGATCAGTGCCCATCAGGGCGGCGGGGATCATGCTAAAGCTTGAAACAACGACTTCGACCCGCCTCTTGAGGCCATGCTCCTGCAAGAAGCAATCTTCTATGGTAGGCTGCTGCGTCCGACCGAACCTAACTACCGCGTGCCCCATCGATGAATACTCCTCGGCAGTAAGGGCTTCCTCAAGTTGTTTGTTATTACTGCAGCCGACGCAAGTCAGTCGTTCCTGAAATAGATCTATCTTAGGGTGCGCGCTCGACATGAATAACGGTGGGCTAATAAGGAAGTCTACGTCGCCGCGTCGCAAGAGCTCGTCTGGATTGTCAGTAAGAGGCAGCAAGTCAAAGCTAATGCCGGGCGCCTCCCGCGCAAGACGCTCCAGTATCTTCTGAAAAAGAACAACTGTAACGAAATCGCACAAGCTTACTCTGAAATGACGATCTGATTGATCAGGAGTAAATTTATCCCAGGATATGATGTTGAGCCGAATATGCTGTAAAGCTTCACGAATCGCAGGCGCGAGGTCTTCCGCACGCGGCGTTGGAACAAATTCACGACCACGCATCGTAAAAAGTTCATCGCGGAAATAGGAGCGGAGCCGTCGGACGGCTGCACTCATTGCGGGCTGGCTCAGATTGATGCTACGTGCCGCCGCAGTAAGGTTGCGCTCAATCATTAGTGCATCGAGCGCGACAAGGAGGTTGAGATCGAGGCCCTTAAATCGCATATCTTTTAACTATCCAATAATGCAGCCTTTCCACAATGGTTGTTCCTACGGCGATGGCTGAATTCGCCTTTGCGCTCCTCAACCGATTTGAGGGCGCGGCCACAGAGACCTAATCTCTGTGCTCGGAAAGCAACCTGAGGCCAGTCCAGATTAAGCCATAACTCCAGAGTGAACGCTCGTTGCAGTGTAATAGGAAGCTTCCAATGGCAAATCGCCAAACGCCAGTTGGCAAAGAAGATAATTAGCACCTGCTTCCTCGACATGATCGAGAAGATCTTGCCTAACTGACGCCGCAGTACCAACTACGCACAACTGACAGTCTACTGCTGCATCAAAATCTGGCGGGAGGTTCTGAGGAGTCTGTATCCCGTTTAACTCGTACAGAAACTTAAAGCTCCGAAGCCACCGTTGATAAGCAGGGGCCGCGAGCGAAATGGCATGCTTCGTCGTGCTGCCGGCCACCACCATTCGGACCAACCCAAGGAATGGCGCCCGTTTCCTGCCCCCGGCGGTATGTCTCTCGTGTGCTCGATAGGCATCAGTGATCTGGCGAACAGCAGAAGCTGGGCCGCCGCAGGCAAGATTTGTATCGTTCTCAGCCGCCCACCGCGCAACCTCAGGACGACTGGTTGTAATCCATGTCGGAGGCTGAGGACGTTGGTGTGGCCTCAACATCAACGGGACTTTGTCGAGTTCAAAGTGGTCGCCTTTATAGGAAAGAGCTTGGGTTCCTCCCTTCATCGCTTGGATGACGATCTCGCTGGCTTCGAGATAGCGCGATGTCGCCACCTCCTCCTCAATACCGAAAAAGCCCCATTCGATTGGTAAGGAGCCGCGTCCCATGCCCAACTCGAGCCTGCCACCACTCAGATGATCCAGCATGCAAATTTCTTCAAACGCACGTATCGGATGATAAAGGTTCAATAGCATAACCAACGGACCGAGACGAAGATGCTGCGTGCGCTGAGCTACGCCTGCTAGAAATAGATTCGGCGAAGGTCCCCTACCATGGGGGGTACAGTGGTGCTCTGCGACGTGATATCCATAAAAGCCAAGGCGATCGCAAACCTCTGCCAACTTCATGCGATCTTCATATTGGCGCGCAATCTCTCTGCCGTCTTCGTCCAAATGGTCGAAAATGCCAACCATCAGCTTTGCGGGAAGAGAGTTTGTCATCTGAATGTCTCCAAGTTTGGCGGCGAGTTTTCGGTGGCCAGGACCGGAGGGTGGCCCCGATGTCTTTCGCCAGGAATTATTCGCCGTTCTTAAGTTTACACTGAATTATCTTATGGTTACGGCGGCGCCGGAAAATCTATCCGAAGCCCGTTGCGCTAGGTGGTTTGAGGGTCTGGCAGGAATTGGAGGCCGCACCTCCAGAGCCGATAATTGTTGGGGGCTTCGAGTTTATTGAACCTGCTCAGCTTTCACCCCCTAGACCAGGACGCCACCCGCTTCATCTACCGTTACGAGCATGCGATTGCTGGCGACGGCTCTCGTGTCCGCAATCAGGTGGCTGCTCCAAGAATGCAGTCTACAGTTTCATCAATGGATTTATCTGCGTTGCCGTACCGATAACGCATATGGAATGGCAAAGAGCTTCGTTCGGAAACATTGCCAGTATAAATTTCTCCGTTCTAATTCCCTTTTCCAAAACCTTCCATTTTTACCCGCCCGGGCCCTGAAAAGTGCGAAGTTAATTTCGAAAGGGTGATCGAAAGCCCCGCTCCGAAAGCGCCAGGCTCACTACCTCACCCATACTTAACATCCTTGCGGTTCTCTTCGTAAAGCCGTTGGCTCTGAAACCGATGCTGACGCCGATGAGCTGAACATAATGCTCACGCTGAAATGATATTGGATCCTTCACATTCCCTGTATGACTTCGCGGCGAGTAACACCCCATCTCGCATACCCACAGCTCCGTTCACTTTTGAGAACCCAAGGATTGGGAAGTTCGATTAGTGGTTGTTCAGCTTTTGTGGCGACCCGAACGGGTTATGGCTGGTATTCGGTGTAATGCGACGAGGCTCTTGCAGTAGGCGAAGAAAGGACCCAGAGCTATGTCTCCGCACTTGATTGGCAGACGAGAGTGCGTTCTGCATTTCCACGTTGGCCATATTCGTCTCCATTTATCGGCCAGGTCTGTGACCTAGCCCTCGGCTGCTCTCCGGTGGAGCAACATCATGGTATCCCCAATTCATAGTCGAGGTGTTTAATAACATCCCACGGCTTCGTAAAATTAATTGTTTGTATGGCATTGATCCACCAGGTGAATAACCCGGGATATCCACCTTCAAAGGGTTGCTCAAACGTCAACGCTTCTTGCCACGTCTGACCCAGGGCACAACAGCGCTCGCCCCGATGTTCAGAAGGCGTCTAAGCGTTCGATGCCATTTTGGATGTTCGGCCGAACCGTTGCTTTCCTTCGGTCGATCGAAGTGGCGTAAGGCCGACCCGGGCGAAATCACGGTCCCTTCTGAGGTGGAAGGATCAGGAGCCAGTGCGGTTGTATGTCCCTGCATTTCCAGATCTTAGCTTTATAGGATGAAAGGTGTTACGATTGGGGAGATGAGGAGACGCCGCGTAGGGGCTGGCAGATCAGACTCTATAGATCGCTTCATGGACTTGATGCGCGGCCGTTTCTTCAATGTCATCGATCTGGTCAACCGGTTGGAACCGGAAACCCGTGACGACAAGCAAGGCGGATAGTCGACTACCTCACACGCCTCGACTTCATCACCCTCGATGAGATCGGCTATCTGCCGTTCGCGAAGGACGGAGGCCCGCTCCTGTTCCATCTTATCCGCAGGCTTTACGAGCGCACCTCGATCCTCGTCACCGGCGAACATGGCCTTCGGTGAACGGCCCGTCGGCGTTCGGTGATGCCAAGATGACGACAGCACTGCTCGATTGGTTGACTCACCATTGTAGAAATTGGGAAAGAGTCCTGGCGCTTCGAAAACCGCTTCAAAGCTAAAGTCGGGATCCCTACACCCGCACTTGGCCCATAGCCATTAACTAATTCAGAACCATTTGAAATGGAGAATGCGTACTGATTCAGCGCCAGTGATACGAGTGGAGAAGCTAGCGGTGGCCAAGTTGGCAAAGCTAGTTAGGTACTGTCAGGCGGCGAGAAGAAGCAGTTCACGTCGTTTTCAGTCGGGTGAAGGCAGATATGATACCGGCCATCTCCGGAAGGGATTTCGTCCCCATACGGAATGAAGAAAAGATGTGGTTTTGTCGCGAGGTGGTGGTCGCCCGCATGCAGTAAGACGGAAAAACCGCGGGGCCCTCTACGAATGTTCTGAGTCGGAATGGACTGACAATCTCCACTCAAACCGTGGGCCTTGCAGCACGCCGGAGGATAGGTCCAGCCGCTCTTCGCTTGATGGGCGTCGGTTGGAACGATAGTACAGACGGAGATCGCCCCAAGTGTGATCAGCAACACTGTTGATGTGGCGAGTGTCATTGCATACCTCCTTAGAGGCAGCCCCTCGAAAAAACGCCGGGAGGTTGCGCACTGATTGCCAAGAACGCGCGTCTTTTCGATACCTCGTCGTTTTTGTCACGGACACTTCCGGGTCAGAAACGCCTGCGCCTCTAGGACCATCGCCATGGTGCGTAGAGGCACATAGAGGCGAGTGAGCATCGGCGCCATTAGGATACTGCTCCGCTGCCTGGAAGTGAAGCCAATCTTCTGCCGCGCCGACCGCACGAATGGTACCTCCGGGCTCCGCCGCGGCGAAGGCATCCTGCTGAGCTCCATAGCACCCGATCGGGGTGAGCAGGAGTGGAGCTTCCGAAAAATTCGCGTTGCAAAGCGACGCTCTGAAGCGGTGGCTGTCTCACTACCCCCTTCTGAAGGGCGAAATTGACTTCGATCAGTATGTCATCACTTGCGTACTTTCGCGGGCACTGGAGGAGGTTGAGGCCGGCGAGGCGACGGCTACGGAGGTGCCGGATTTCGCAGATTGAACTCCGAGATGCGCTATCCAACCACGCTTACTTTGTCATTTGCCGTTGAAAACGTGCGGGATGCAGAGGTTGGCGTCGACAAGGACTGTTGCATGGTCTGTTGCTGAATTACGCCCGGCCGCACGAGCTCATCAGCAGCCTATTTGCCAAAGTTATTGCGCTTCGCGCTTGCGAGATGATGACCTATGGAAGGAGTTCGGCCTCACGACCCGGGCGAACGAACCAGATTGGTCGCCAATCATTCCCCCAGCTCGCTGCTGAGAACACCCACAATATGAGTGGAAGAAAACCTCTACCACCAAATCTGTCAATCTGCAGGTTTCATTCTGTGCTCCCCTCCGAATTACCAACAATGCGAGGAATTCCAGAGCTGCTTTCGTTCCGACGAGTATGACACGGAACCGACGTAGCTACATAAGGCATAAAAGCCATGCGTCGCGTCCCTCGGTCAAAATCCAATCAGCTATTGATGAAGTTTTCTTACCTGACTCACTGCCGGGCATTGATCAGGAGAAACGACTAGAATTGTCTAAGCTGTCGAAGGAAGAGCGGTTAACAATGGAGTCGCACTTGCCGAAAAACCAGCCAGGTGCACGCGGGGTGGATGACCGTCGCGTGATTCGGGCATCATCCACGTTCAGAAGGTCGGTTGCAGCTGGTGTGATGCCTGGCCGCTTATGACCCACCGACGAGGTCTATAATCGCTCAACCCGTTGATGGTCGCGATGAGGCTCCTGGCTGAAGTCGCTCGTGCAGACTGGCGCAGTGACGAAGAGTACGGCGGACTGCGCCAATTGTGCACGACCCGCGGCGGCATTTGGTGGAAAGGGGGCGCAAGGACAAGCCATCGGCCGTTGTCGCGGTGGCCGGACCACCAAAATCTATGCGCTCACCATGTGATTCCCGCCCGCAATTTCACAGTAGGAGACGTCAGACAGTTAATGCGTACGCCAGGCTTGATCGCCCGCGCTGGCCCAATGCGTTATCTGTTGGGAGCCAAAAAGTATTACGCTGGGCAAATTGCGCTGCTCGCTGCAAACGAAGAAATGCACACCGGTCATTCCTAGTCGGCGCAACCGAAAAAAGGTTGTCCGCTATGGCGCGGCGATCAGGATGAGACGCGAGCGACAATCTGGATGAGATTCTTATGTCGCGGTCGGGATGAAGGTATCATGTTGATTGTCGCTGGCAAGAGCGCCGTCGGTTTCTGATTGCCGCTCCGCGACAACCTGGGAAGAGCTTTTGATTGTCGCGAATGAGGCGGGCCTCCCGCGCTGGCGTTTGGCCTCCATGGCGGAACGTCGCCGATAGCTTTCGACATTCATCTCGAAGATCGTTGCGTGATGAACAAGGCGGTCCACCGCGGCAAGTGTCATGGCTGGGTCCGGAAAGACGCGGTTCCATTCTCCGAAGGGTTGATTGGCGGTGATCATGATGGATCGCCGCTCATACCTCGCCGAGATCAGTTCGAAGAGCACGCTGGTTTCGGCCTGATCCTTGGTGACGTAGGCCAAATCGTCGAGGATGAGCAGATCGAACTTGTCGAGCTTTGCGATGGCGGCTTCGAGCTGCAACTCCCGCCGCGCGACCTGAAGTTTCTGGACGAGGTCGGTCGTTCGGGCGAAGAGCACGCGCCAGCCGTTTTCGATCAGCGCGAGGCCGACGGCCGCCGCAAGGTGGCTCTTTCCGCCGCCGGGCGGGCCGAACATCAGGATATTGGCTCCTTTCGCGAGCCAACTATCGCCAGCGGCAATCGCCATGATCTGGGCCTTGGAGACCATGGGCACAGCGTCGAAGGCGAAGCTGTCGAGCGTCTTTCCGGGTGGCAGGTGGGCCTCGGCGAGGTGTCTTTCGATCCTGCGATGCGATCGTTCGGCCAGTTCATGCTCGGCGATCGCAGCGAGGAAGCGGGCGGCAGGCCATCCTTCACGATCGGCCTGCTCGGCAAATTGCTGCCAGAGCGTCTTGATCGTGGGCAGCCTCAGTTCGTTGAGCATGATGCCAAGCCGAGCTTCGTCGATTGTGTGGATGCTCTTCATGCGACCTCTCCCGCGTAGGCTGTCCCGATCAAGGCTTCGTAGCCATTGAGCGATGCGAGTTGCACGTGAACGGTCGGTAACTGGTCTGGATCCGGGCCGAAGAGCGTTCTCAAGGCCGCCAGGTCGGGAAGTTTGCCGGCGTCGAGGGCTCTGGAAAGTGCTTCGGCCAACTCACGTTCGCATCCACGATCGTGAGCCAGCGCCAGCAGTTCAACGGTGATCTTGCAAGCCTGCCGCTCGGGCATTTGCTCGATGAGCGCGTCGAAAGTCCTTCGGTATTCTGGCCTGGGGAAGAGCTTGTCGCGATACACGAGCCCCAAAAGCGCCATCGGCTTTTTGCGCAGGGAATGAATGACGTGGTGATAGTTGACGACCTGATCGTGCTTGCCATTTGCGTGAGCGCGGCCTCGGGGCAACGTCAGCAGATGCGTGCCGCCGATGAAGACGTCGAGGCGGTCGTCGAACAGGCGGACCCGCAGCCGGTGGCCGATCAAACGGGAAGGTACGGTGTAGAAGACCTTGCGCAAGGCAAAGCCGCCGGTGCTCGATACGGTAACGATGATTTCTTCGAAGTCGGTGGTGCGACGATCGGGAAGAGCCTGCAGATGCGGGCGCTCGGCATCGATGCGCTTGCCATGTGCGGCATTGCGGCGGCTGACGGTCTCGTCGATGAAGGCGCGGTAGGAGGCGAGATCGTCAAAGTCCCCGGTTCCGCGCATCAGCAGAGCATCGCGGATCGCATTCTTGAGATGGCCGTGGGAACTTTCGATCGAGCCGTTCTCGTGCGCGACGCCCTTGTTGTTGCGCGTCGGCGTCATGCGGTAATGAGCGCACAGTTCGTCGTAGCGGCAAGTGAGATCAGCTTTTGCATCAGCATCAAGGTTGCGGAAGGCGGCCGACAAGCTGTCGCTGCGATGATAAAGCGGTGAACCGCCAACCGACCACAGGGCGTTCTGCAGCCCCTCGGCCAGAGCGACGAAGCTCTCTCCACCCAGGATGACATGGGCATGCTCGAAGCCCGACCAGGCCAGCCGGAAGTGATAGAGCAGATGGTCGAGCGGCTGACCGGCGATCGTCACGCCAAGGCTCCCCATGTCGGTAAAATCCGACAGTCCCAACCGGCCGGGTTCGTGCGTCTGACGGAAGATCACTTCCTGCTCCTGGCCATGAACGGCCCGCCAGGACCGGATGCGCCGCTCCAATGCGCGGCGAATACCTTCGGCCAGTTCTGGATGACGCCGCAGCATCTCGTTGTAAACGGCGACCGCTCGGATGCCGGGCGCGGCCTTGAGGAGCGGAACAACCTCGGCGTCGAAGATGTGCTCGAGGGGATCGGGGCGACGCCGGTCGCGCGGCGGCTTGGTCTGCGATGGAAGTCGCACATCCTTCTCGATGCGGTAAGCCGTCGCCCGGCTGATCGACGCCTTGGCGGCGGCGACCTCGATGGGGTTGGATTGTCGGTACTTCATGAAAAGCCTCGTCTGATGATCGGTTACATGGCGACCCGGCACAAAGGTGATTCTCCATTGTCAGAAAATCACCCACGCTACCGAGCCAACCGCGATCATGAGACGCCGAAAAATTGCGCCGCGGCGGGGGTGTAACTCCGGTCGGGCTACGCCCTCCCTTCGTCACACCCCCGCCGCCGAGTCTCATCCTGATTGACGCTAAGTCTCACCTTGATTGTCGCCGCGCAGTCCGCTTTGATCAGCGACGATACCGAGCGCAGCATCTGATCGAGAGCGCGTTTAATGGAACGAAATCAGGTTGGAAATGCATGCGCTAGCGCCGAGTCCGGCATGGCGCATGGTTCTACCACTTATGGGGAGCCGATGCGCAGACATAGTCCACTAGATATTCACGTTGAAACAACCAGTCAGCGCGAACTCGTACGATCCGTACTTAGAAATTCCATGCGCCGGCGAGTAGATGCTCGAAGGTTTTTTCGCGTGTTCAGCTATCCTCAGGACGGCCCACGTGCCGTTACGTTTGAAGCTTGCGCTCGACTGATTGAGTTTCGGCCTTAGAGCGGGCGGCTCCGGACGGATTTCGTTATAGTGTGGACTGTGAGCCGGTTACGCGGCATATGTATTGGAACCCTCATTATCTATCAAGACGCCGTTATGTCGACCCGCATTTCCTCTTCCGAAAAATAACCTAACCTTGGTGACGGCCTCTCTTTGATAAGTGACGGAGTCGTTAGGTTTGGGTGGCTCGTGCACGCGTCTGCAACGGCTGCCCGATCTTCCAAAGCATGCTTGTGTCGATCTCAAGCTCGACTCCAAACTTGCCCGCACCGGTGACTACGGTAGGATAAGCAAAAAGGGCGGTGTCAATCAGTACGGCGATCTTCTGGAGACCGAATGGTGATACGCTTCCTGACGGGTAGCCGAAGAGATCCAGTACCTGTTCTTTCTGAGCCAGTTCGGCTCGTTTCCATCCATACGTGCCAGCAACCGCTTTCATGTCGATCTTTGCAGGTGATGGCAGCAAAACGGCACAAAGGTGGCGTCCAGGATCCAATCGGCGCATCACATCGTCTGCTTGCTGCTCCGCAACAATCATTGTCTTTGCAACGCGTCCGACGGGAAGGCCGATAGCAGAGGCTAAATCTGAAGGGGATGTAATAGGGGTGGCGAAATCACTATATCGCCACAATCGTACCGTCGACGCTCCGATCTGGTGCAGTTCAGCAAGTACGTTCGGATGAACATCCAACATAGTCGTTTCCTTCCGTTTCATATGGTAGGATGATCGAGCATGGCTGTTTGCGACTGCGAGTACACCGCGGTTGCGAGTAGGTTTCAGCCGGTTCGCTCCAAAAGTTGCCTAATGCGGCGGCGACCCTCGTCACCAAAAATACTGAAGTAAGCCTCCAGGCACTTATCGCTGCCAAGCATGAAAGGAGCATCATATTTGGTGATATGCCGAATAGCCAAGGCTGGAACCGGCGTGTCGAGCGGTCGAAACATCCTGTTGTGCAACCCAGGTTCCGGGCAACCTGGATAAAATTCACCGATCATGAAACCTTCCTGAATGAAGTCGGGCTTCAGCCGTTTCTGCAGTTGACCTATCATGTTGATCTCTCCTTCATCCTGAATTCCAGGAAGGGCAATAATAATCGCCTTATAGATCCAGTCGCCCGTTCGATCGTTGAAGGACATAACGGGTTTCATCTGGCTGAAGACGGCGAGCATACGCGCCATCTCATTTTCGATTTCGTCAACTGCAACAACTTGCGACGCGGCAATCCGTAAGAGTCCCTTCGTCAGAGCTTCGGGAACGAAAGGGCAAACGCTCCCGTCCCGACCCAAGCGAGGATGTGGATTGGAGAGGAAGTCCGAGGCATACCGAGCAAATTTCTGAAGAGCTGCGTTTGTATACTCATCGTACGCATTGTATCCGGCATCAATGTTCTTTTCCAGAATTTCGCCCACTGTCATCAATGGACCGATCGTCCCGAACGGTAGGCTGTAATCTGTCCAGATCTCTTTAGTCATTTCGGATCCCTCGTTCGAAAAGCCACACGTTCAAAACGGAAGGTCGGGCTCTTTCATGCCAGCTCGGGCGGCGGGCGAGCTGGGTCGGGGGCCAACTAAGAGACCGACCTTCCATCGGAAGCGAAGCTCCCGAATTTTTTGATAGCACTGGTAGTTACACTTGTGTAACTGTTTTTATAAATGGATGTGAAAACAAGAGCGGGGGCTCGTGCGCCCTGAAGGTCAGTCGCACGACCGCCAAAAACTCTACATTCGTCGTAGTTATAGAGACATACATATGATAAATGTCGCCGCGATGGGATCCGGTAACAGGCTTTGGGTGAAAACAGAACGACCCATTGCGCAGAGGCGTGGCCGTGGCGAAAACAACACGAAGAGTAATATATACGCCAGAACAGATCGACGTCGGCGTAAAGCATAAGCTTGAGAAAATTGACTCGTTTTTGTCAGATCTCTTTAGCGAAAATGCCGAAGAAAAACTTTTCCTGAGGAACATTCTTGGGTTGCTGCTTAAAGTATATCATATGCATGCTAATAACAGACCCATGACGAAAATGCAGGCGTGTCGCTATCTACCTTTTAAAAACCAGACTGTTTGCCAAAAGTATGTCGAGGCAGCGCATCTGCGTGGGTTCATCGACATCACTCGGGACAAAACGGACAAACGGCGTCTGATTGTTCTTCCAAAAGAGCCGTTGGTTGTCTATGTCAATGAATATATAGCTAACTTCCTTGATGACTGCCGTAGAGCGATTGACAGTGCCGCTCAAGTAGCTACGCTTCCTGAGGAAGGAATGGCAACGGCACGGTCTTCATCTACTAATAAATCGCCAGCGTCTTCTGGAGCACCTGTGGGTTCCTCTCAAAAGAGAGCCGATCTAAAAGCCCAGGCAATTTTAGCGAGTTCTATTGTGGGGAAGCAAAAGTAAGAAGCCGTCTCGCGCGCGATTAGCCTTTCATCAATCAAATGTCCCCTCCGTATACAAGCTTCATCGAGCTAACCCACTTCGCCCAGCCGGCCAGGCAGCCGGTGCAGGCGCTACTACGGGGGAGCGGCTGTATCGTCGTTTCTGCCAGGAAACCGCGCGGGAGGTTCGGCGGCGTCCTCAGGCGCATACCTTGGCATTTACGCTGTCTTATTTAGGCGAGGCGGAAACCGCTAAGGCGGCCGTCCATCTCTTGGTCGAGACAGTGCATGAGATGGTGGCGAGTGGGAACCCAGGGTCGTCGCCTCGATCGTAACCGGCCCGATTGCTACCGCGGAGATTTTGCTTTGATGCGAGCGACGAGCGGCTCGTCGTCAACAAAGCTGTCGAGGAAGTCGTTCCATTCTTGGGATGACCGGCGGGCGTCTTTGAGCATCTGCTCCAATTCGTCCATGCCGTCGTCTGTCAGTGCGGTCACGGATTCGTCGTCGCCAGTGCACACGGAGATAATGCTGCCATAGCTCAGATTATCATCGTTGGAGACGATTGCCTGAAGAAGCTCCGGGTCCTCTTCGAGAATTTCGGCAACAAATTTTATCGTACGGACGTGGGTGACTGTCGCCATCAGGCTGCCTTTGCGTCGATTGTGGTGATCGCCGACCAGTTCCACGGAAGCAATTCGTCTAACCGACTGATCTTGTGATCGTGGATACGATCGAGCACGTCAGCCAGATAGGCCTGCGGATCAAGACCATTCATCTTTGCTGTCTCGATGTTCGTCATGGCGCGCGCCAAGGTCTCCGCTCCCGTATCGGCTCCTGCGAAGAGCCAATTCCCTCTTCCAACACCAAAGCCCGTTCATTCTGCCCATGTCGGCGATGAAGTCGAGGTCTATTATCGCTGGCATCCGTATTTCGGCCAGAGGGTTTCCATTCGGCACGACGATGCGGTGCGTGACGTGGTGTTGACGATCCATTGGAAGGGCGGTCAGCTTCGGAGCTCAAGGTCCGTAAGCCTCAGACCGGTGAACACGGTTGTGCCACCACTGAGGATGCCCTGGCGGTGATGCGCAGCATGGCTGGTCGCTGCTCCGATGAACATATCGCCGCGTCGCTTAATCGAATGGGCATGCCAACGGGGCAAGGAAAAACCTGGACCGGGCATCGGGTCGCTTCTGTAAGGCGGGTGCGTGCGATCCACGCGTACAAATCAGCCTAACTATCGCTGGCATCCATATTTTTGGCCAGAGGGTTTCCATTCGACGCGGCGAAGAAAGAGCGACAGGTCGGTTTCTGAAGGTTTTGGGGCCGGTCTGTCAGGGTTATTCTGAACAGTACCCTCTAATGGCATCGCCTTGCGCGGTGGCGGCAAATAATAGGCCGTCGCTCGAAGCCGGAGTGCTCATGGATCGGTAACCCCGCCTGCGCCTCGACCACCCTGGCTAGCCCCGGTCGTAGGCTTCGCCCTCGACATGCCACTGTCGAATACGGATTAACACCCACAAGGTGTGGGTGTCTCTGTGCCATCGGCCATCATGCGCAGGTGAAAGTTAGTCCCTTCCGCGAGGATGACGTTCATCGCAGGGCGCTCCGCAGATGATTGAATGCTTCGCAGAAGCCAGTCGCAGCATCCACGTCTGGACATAGGTGATCCGCGTGGGCGGGATTTGCTTGTAGAGATCGAGTACCACGTCCTCAAAGCCGTCCGGTGCGGCAACTTTGAGCTTCTCTCTATACAGGACGCCTTCGCAATCGAGGTGCAGGTCTGAGATCGCTATAGCATCGGGACCCGGCCAGGCATTCCCCAATAGGTGTCTCGTGTTTCTTGTCGCATCCGGTGGATCTTTTACTTGACGCATGCGGCCATAGCATCTGTTAACAGGGACAAGGCCTGCGGCACCAGAAGCGGCGCATCCGCACCCACTATCGTGCGGAGGGCCACAGTCCGTTAACAATTCACAGGTTTCAGGGTGCATCAGCAACAACAAAAATCGACCGCAAGCTCGATGGGGGGCCACGCGGATTGGGGTGCTCACTGAGCGCCGAGGTTCTAGGCCTCAACTGTACCGCCCCCACCGAACTTCGGAGCTGTCGATCCTGTTCAAGACGTTCATTCAGAACCCTACTCGGTTTGTCGTGCTTGCGACAGCGTGATGTGCGTTTTGGCACGTTTCGGCGCTCTAGGGCAGCCATTGAATAACATTCAGAACAGTTTTCTGATGCTTTTCGCTCTTTCTGCATTGGCACGAATCTTGAACCTTTTTGTTGCGCGCCGATAGGAGCTCCCAACGGGGGCCTTGGCATCTTCTCAATCCAGCTCTGAACGGAGACACCAATGATGAACAACATGGCGGCCTATCGTGTAACTGAATTAACCCCTCAAGAAGCAGCTGAAACCTCCGGAGGTTTGTATTTTTGGGTTTACTTGTTTTTGCGACGTTACGGGCACTTGTTTGGTTGATACAAAGCGAGCTGGCTCTCGATGGCTCCTAATGACTACAGACTAGCAGTTCCCCTTTCTGCTGAAACGGCCAGCTGCACCGCAGAAAGCATACTGTCGCGACGATCAGGACGATCCCTGAGCATTTATAGGGCGATCTTGCTCTTCGTCGTCGCGGCATTTGGCTCACTGCCACTCGTCACCATACCGGTCTCCATGCAGAGTGCCGGTACTATTCGCCCGATCGTGGAGAAGACGCCCCTGATAGCGCCCGTCTCCGGACGCATCTCCCGTGTCCTTGCCTTTGAGAACGATGTCGTTGCTAAGGGGAAGGAAATAATCGCCTTTGACGATCATGTAATCGAGGAAAAGCTCAGCGGCGTTTTAGCCGACATTCATGCCAAGAGCGATCTTGCCCATGACTTCCAAACGCTGATTTCTTCCGGCGCAAGGATCAGCGTCTCGTCCCCCCTCCAAACCGAATCCGCGACGGCTGAAAGGGTGCATTTTCTCAACTTGCTGCGCGAGAACCAATATGCGCGCAGTAACGCCGCGGCGGTACTCGACCGCGCAAAGCGACTTGTCTCGGCTGCTGCGGCGCCGGCGAAGGCCGTTGACGAGAAGGCTTTCGCTCTCCAAAATATCGAGGTCCAAGGGGAGATCCTCGTGCGACGCAAAACCGCTGATTGGAACCAGAAGCTCCTTGATGCTAACCTGCGCTTAAAGGAACTCACGGCCACCTTGCATCAGCTCGAGCACGAACGGGACCTGCACCGCATCCGCGCCCCAGTATCGGGTGCTCTCGAGCAGTTCTCCGGCCTCGCGCACGGAAGCTACGTTCAGATCGGGCAAACCGTTGGTTGGATCTCGCCGAACGACGATCTGGTGGCGGAAATCTACGTCTCCCCCAACGACATTGGCTTTGTGCAGGCTGGTCAGCCGGTGCGGCTCCAAGTGGATGCCTTTAACTACAACCAATGGGGTGTCATCAAAGCAAGGGTGCTCGAGGTGGCGCAGGACTTCACTCTGCATGACGGGACCCCGGTCTTCAAGGTCCAGTGCGCGCTCTCTCGCAGCGATCTCGCGCTAAAGAGCGGGGCCATCGGCCACCTGAAGAAAGGCATGACCGTGCGGGCTCGCTTTCTGTTGGCCAATCGCACTCTCCTGCAACTGCTCTACGACGGGGCAGACGATTGGCTCAACCCGATGCTGGCGGGGCGCTAATATTGTCCCAACAGTCAGCGAGCCTCCATGTCGAGTAAGGCCATTGAGTTCAAGCAGCGTGACATCACGGATTGCGGCGCCGCCAGCCTTGCTTCTGTCGCAGCCTTCTACGGCTACAAGTTGCCATTGGCGCGCATCCGCCAGTATGCGTCGACCGACCGCTCCGGTACGAGCGTGCTGGGGCTCACGGAGGCGGCGCAGAAGCTGGGCTTCATCGCGAAAGGCGTCAAAGGTGGCTTCGACAGCCTGTACAAGATCCCTAAGCCCGCTATCGCGCACGTCGTCAAGGAGGGCCTGCACCATTTCGTAGTGGTCCATGCGATCGACGCCAAGTGGGTTATCGTCATGGACCCGGCCTGTGGCCAAATCTGCAAAGTGCCGCATCAGGAATTCATGGAGCAATGGACCGGCGTCCTGGTTCTGCTGGTTCCGGCAGACACATTCAATCGCCGAGACGAGACCACGTCGCCCCTCGCCCGATTCGCCCGCCTACTCGCGCCACACCGCACGGTGATGGCGCAGGCTCTCGCCGGCGCGCTGGTGACGACCGTCCTCAGTCTCTCGACGGCGATCTACGTTCAGAAGATCGTTGATCACGTGATCCCAGCGGGAAACCGCAACCTGCTCAACTTGATGAGCATCGCAATGCTGCTGATCCTAGTGATACAGATCCTGATCAACCTCCTAAGAGGCCGACTCGTCCTGCAGACGGGGCAGAAGATCGACGTCTGCTTGATCCTCGGCTATTACAATCACATCCTGGCCCTGCCCCAGAAGTTCTTCGACAGCATGCGCATGGGAGAAATCGTGTCGCGCATGAACGACGCTGTGAAAATCAGGAGCTTCCTGAACGACGTTTCGATAAATATGTTTGTTGACGTTTTAATGATACTGTTCTCGTTCGGGATGATGTTCATCTATTCTTGGGATATTGCTTTGATCGTGGCGCTCGCCATTCCAATGTACATCCTGGCATATTGGGCCATCAATCGGATGAACAGAAATCTCCAACGTGTCATCATGGAAAATGACGCCAAACTCGAGGCGCAACTGGTAGAATCACTCGGAGCCGTCTTCACCATTAAGACTTCCGGCGTCGAGAGCTTCGCAAACTTCAAAATGGAGACCCGCTTCGTAAAGATGCTGCATTCCGTTTACAGCTCCGGGCTGATCTTAATCTGCGGCGACAACGCCTCGACGTTCCTGTCGGTCCTGTTCACCATCGTGCTGATGTGGTTTGGAACCACGCTTGCGCTCGAACAGGCCGTCACGCCCGGCGAATTGCTGTCCTGCTATACGTTGCTTGGCTATATCACCCGGCCGGTCGCCCGCCTGATCCAGACCAACCGGATCGTTCAAGACGCGTTTATCGCGGCGGATAGACTTTTCGAGATCTTTGAACTGGAGTCGGCAAGCAGCAGCGGCATCGATGCCACGAAGACCGATCTCGGAGATATTCGCCTGGAGAACGTCACGTTCCGCTATGGCGCGCAGGCGGAGGTTTTCAGCGATCTAAGCGTCTCCTTTCGCCAAGGAGAGTTGACGGCCGTCGTGGGTGAGAGCGGCTCGGGCAAAAGCACCCTTGCGGCTCTGCTGCAGAATGTCTACCAGCTTGAGGATGGATGCATTCGGATCGGCCAATATGCCCTCCAGGACCTCTCGAGCGCATCACTGCACAAGGTCATGGCTGCAGTACCGCAATCGATAGACGTCTTCTCCGGTTCCGTGATCGAGAACATCGCCCTGGGCGAGTTCGAACCGGAGTTCGATAAGATCGTACGTATCTGTGATCGAATAGGACTGCGGGAGTGCATCGAGCGCTGGCCCGGGCGGTTCCAGGCCCATCTGGGCGAGAACGGGGTTCGCCTCTCCGGAGGCGAGAAGCAGCGCCTCGCATTGGCTCGGGCCCTGTACCGGGATCCCGACGTTCTAATCCTTGACGAAGCGACCTCCTCCCTGGACTCGGCAGCCGAAGAATTTGTGCTGCGGGTTGTTGAGGATCTGTCTCGCGCTGGGAAGACCATCATAGTCATCACTCATCGGTTGAGGACCGTTCGTGGGGCGGACAATATTGTGGTCTTGGACAAGGGGCGGGTCATCGAGGAGGGAAAGCACGCTGACCTGCTGAAAACTGATGGTCCTTACGCTCGATTGTGGCGGGCGCAAAGGTCTTGATCCGTGTAGGCCATGTCGGCTCGAAGCTGGGATTTTGTCCAAGTTGAAAAACGGTTGCGAACGTCATGGTTTATCGGCGACTGTTCGTCTGCTTCGGCGGGAGGGAGAGCCGCCTGGGGTCAACCGCATCTACCCTCTCTATTGCGAAGAAGGACTTTTCGTTCGCAACCGGAAAGCCAGGCGGCATGCTGTCGGCGCGCGCGCCCCGGTCCTGGTCGAAGCGAAAGCCGATGCCCGCTGGTAGCTGGATTTCGTTCACGACCAGTTCGCTTGCGGAAGGCGGTTTCGCGTGCTCAACATCGTCGACGATGTGACACGCGAATGCCTGGCGGCGATCCCGGACACCTCGATCTTGCGTCGTCGCGTCGCTCGAGAGCTGACGACCCTCATCGAACGACGCGGCAAACTCGCAATGATTTCTCGGACAAGACCTCGAATGCCACCCTTGCCCGGTCGAAAGATCATAAGGTCGAGTGGCACGACATCACGCCGGGAAGCCGATGCAAAACGCTTATATCGAGAGCTTCAACGGCAGATGCGCGACGAGCTGGTCAACCAAAGCCTCTTCCTCGTCCGCCAAATGCCCGAAGCGCCATTGCCGAATGGGCTGAGCAGCCAATACACGTCGCTTGATCCGTGCTTGTAAGATACGCCGGAGCCAAGAGGAGCCGTAACGAGTAGTGAACGCACTGTCATGCGGGCTCCTCCATGTCGCCCCCCGCGCCAATAGCTGTAAGAGCCCGATTCAAAAGTTCATTCGTATATCCAATATCTTGCGATGCGCCTTGTGAGCATTCGGATTGAAGCGATTTGCGCCCACGCGGTTGCGCTTTCGATCGATTTCTCCCAATCCTTG
>Ga0123341_1000708_pt1 | contig 22245 bp, 15 predicted proteins | sample Turbeapinknodule_FD_89959 | JGI IMG/M metagenome (GOLD analysis project Ga0123341, IMG submission 89959) | Root nodule microbial communities of legume samples collected from Mexico - Turtle bean Mexico pink nodule | ecosystem: Host-associated > Plants > Roots > Nodule | place: Mexico: Nepantla...
CAGTCTCGTGGGACGAATCCGGGGCTCAAATCTAAGTCAAAACACAGTAGACACAGTGACGAACGTCTGGTAAAAATTTCAGACCAAAATACCCAAGGAGAGAGGTGTAGTAAGTCCCAGACCGAGAGTGAACAAAACTGGTTTTCTGAAAACAAAACGTCCTTGGTTTTTTCCCCCGTATCTTCTTTTTTGTATTTGTTTATGGACGTGCCTACTTACCTGGATTCAAACAATATATGAAAGTACTTGTGTGAATTTTTTCAGCTCAATACAGACCCAGAATAAAATTTCAGATACTAGGGCGAAATTTCACAAGTTTTGGTAGAGGATATCCTTGGTTTGCACAAAATTTCTGAAAAGTTATCCCGAAATAGGTTTTTCCTGATATTCCACGTAAGAATCTCGACTGAATTTGGGACAAAACGCTACTAATTTCAGGTCAAACGGATGAGTATTCACTCACGAAAAAAATGAAACAGTTTCACACACAAATGAACCTTCCTCTCAGCCCTGGCACTGATGAATAAAAATTTATTGACAGTCTCGTGGGATGAATCTGGGGCTCAAATCTCAGTTAAAACACAGTAGACACAGTGACGAACGTCTGGTAAAAATTTCAGACCAAAAATACCCAAGGAGTAAGGCGTAGTAAGTCCCAGACCGAGAGTGAACAAAACTGGTTTTCCGAAAACAAAACGTCCTGGCTTTTCTCCCCCGTATCTTCTTTTTGTGATTTTTTTATGCACGTGCCTCCTTACCTGGGTTCAAACAACATATGAAAGTACTTGTGTGAATTTTTTCGGCGCAATAGGTACCCACAATAAAATTTCAGATACTTGGGCGAAATTTCACAAATTTTGGTAGAGGATAGCCTTGGTGTGCACAAAATTTATGAAAAATTATTCCCAAATATTTTTTTCCTGATATTCCACATAAGAATCTTCTCTGAATTTGGGACAAAACGCGACTAATTTCAGGTCAAACGGATGAGTATTGACCGACGAAAAAAATCAAACAGTTTCACATACAAACGAACCTTCATCTCAGCACTGACAGTGATGAATAAAAAATTTATTGACAGTCCCGTGGGACGAAACCTGGGCTCAAGTCTCAGCCAAAACACAGTAGACAAAGTGACGAACGTCTGGTAAAAATTTCAGACCAAAATACCCAAGGAATAAGGCGAAGTAAGTCCCAGACCGAGAGTGAACAAAATTGGTTTTCCGAAAACAAAACGTCGTGCGTTTTCTCCCCCGTATCTTCTTTTTGTGATTTTTTTATGCACGTGCCTCCTTTCCTGGGTTCAAACAACATATGAAAGTACTTGTGTGAATTTTTTCAGCGCAATACGGACCCAGAATAAAATTTAAGATACTGGGGTGAAATTTCACAAGTTTTGGTAGAGGATAACCTTGGTTTGCACAAAAATTCTTGAAAATTATCCCGTAATAGTTTTTTTCCTGATATTCCACATCAGAATCTTCTCTGAATTTGGGACAAAACGCGACTAATTTTAGGTAAAACGGATGAGTATTCACCCACGAAAAAAATCAAATAGTTTCACACACAAACGAACCTTCCCCTCAGCCCTGACAGTGTTGAATAAAAAATTTATTGACAGTCTCGTGGGACGAAACCGGGGCTCAAATCCCATCCAAAACTCAGTAGACAAAATGATGAACGTCTGATAAAAATTTCAGACCAAAATACCCTAGGAGTAAGGCGTAGTAATGCCCAGACCGAGAGTGAACAAACCTGGTTTTCAGAAAACAAAACGTCCTGGCTTTTCTGCCCCGTATCTTCTTTTTGTGATTTGTTTATGGACGTGCCTCCTTACCTGGGTGCAAACAACATATGAAAGTATTTGTGTGAATTTTTTCAGCGCAATACGGACCCAGAATAAAAATTCAGATACTATGGCGAAATTTCTCAAGTGTTGATAAGGGATAGCCTTGGTTTGCACAAAATTTCTGAAAAATTCTCCCGAAATAGTTTTTTCCTGAAATTGAACGTAAGAATCTCCATTGAATTTGGAACAAAACGCGACAAATTTTAGGTCAAACGAATGAGTATTAACCCACGATAAAAATCAAACAGTTTCACACCCAAACGAACCTTCCTCTCAGCCCTGCCAGTGATGAATAAAAAATTTATTGACAGTCTCGTTGGACGAACGTCTTGTAAAAATTTCATACCAAAATACCCAAGGAGTAAGGCATAATGAGTCCCAGACCGAGAGTGAACAAAACTTGTTTTCCGAAAACAAAACGTCCTGGCTTTTCTTCACCGTATCTTTTTTTAGTGATTTGTTTATGGACGTGCCTCCTTACCTGGGTGCAAACAACATATGAAAGTACTTGTGTGAATTTTTTCAGCGCAATACGGACCTAGAAAAAAATTTGAAATACTAGGGCGAAATTTCACAAGTTTTGGTAGAGGATATAGCCTTGGTGTGCACACAATTTCAGAAAAATTCTCCCGAAATAGTTTTTTTCCTGAAATTTCACGTAAGAATCTCCACTGAATTTGGGACAAAACATGACAAATTTCAGGTCAAACGGATGAGTATTCACCCACGAAAAAAATCAAACAGTTTCGCACACAATAGAACCTTCCTCTCAGCCCTGGCAGTGATTAATAAAAAATTTATTGACAGTCTCGGACGAATCTGGCGCTCAAATCTCAACCAATACTAAGTAGACACAGTGACAAATGTCTGGTAAAAATTTCAGAGCACAATACCGAAGGAGTAAGGCGTAGCAAGTCCCAGACCGAGAGTGAACAAAACTGGTTTTACGAAAACAAAACGTCCTGGCTTTTCTCCCCCGTATCTTCTTTTTGTGATTTGGTTATGGACGTGCCTCCTTACCTGGATCCAAACAACATTTGAAAGTACTTGTGTGAATTTTTTCAGTGCAACACAGACCCATAATAAAATTTAAGATACTAGGGCGAAATTTCACAAGTTTTGGTAGAGGATAGCCTTGGTATGCACAAAATTTGTGAAATATTCTCCCGAAATAGTATTTTCCTGAAATTCCACGTAAGAATCTCAACTGAATTTAGCACAAAACGCGACAAATTTCAGGTAAAATGGATGAGTATTCACCTAGGAAAAAAATCAAACAGTTTCACACACAAACGAACCTTCCTCTCTGCCCTGGCAGAAATGAATTAAAAATATATTGAAAGTCTCGTGGGACGAACCTGGGGCTCAAACCTCAGCCAAAACTCAGTAGACACAGTGACAAAAGTCTTGTAAAAATTTCATACCAAAATACCCAAGGAGTAAGGCGTAGGAAATCCCAGGCCGAGACTGAACAAAACTAGTTTTCCGAAAACAAAACGTCCTGGCTTTTCTACCCCGTATCTTCTTTTTGTGTTTTGTTTATGGACGTGCTTCCTTACCTGGGTGCAAAAAACATATGAAAGTACTTGTGTGAATTTTTTTCAGCACAATACGGACGCAGAATAAAATTTCAGATACTAGAGCGAAATTTCACAAGTTTTGGTAGAGGATAGCCTTGGTTTGGATGAAATTTCTGAAAAATTATCCCGAAATATTTTTTTCCTAAAATTCCACTTAAGAATCTCCTCTGTATTTGGCACAAAACGCAACAAATTTCAGGTCAAACGGATGAGTATTCACCCACGAAAAAAATAAAACAATTTCACACACAAACGAACCTTCCTCTCAGCCCTTGCAGTGATGAATAAAAAATTTATTGACAGACTCGTGGGACGAATCTGGGGCTCAAATCTCAGCAAAACTCAGTAGACACAGGGACGAAGGTCTGGTAAAAATTTCAGACCAAAATACCCAAGGAGTAAGGTGTAGTAAGTCCCAGACCGAGAGTGAACAAAATTTGTTTTCCAAAAACAAAACGTCCTGGCTTTTTTCCCCCGTATCTTCTTTTTGTGATTTGTTTATTGACGTGCCTCCTTACCTGGGTGCAAACAACATATGAAAGTACTTGTGTGAATTTTTTAAGCGCAATACGCACTCAGAATAAAATTTCAGATACTAGGGCGAAATTTCACAAGTTTTGGTAGAGGACAGCCTACTTTGCACAAAACTTTTGAAAAATTATCCCGAAATAGTTTTTCCTGAAATGCAACGTAAGAATCTCCACTGAATTTGGGACAAAACGCGGGAAATTTCAGGTCAAACGGATGAGTATTCATCCACACAAAAAATCAAACAATTTCACACACAAACAAACCTTCCTCTCATCCCTGGCAGTGATGAATAAAAAATTTATTGATAGTCTCGTGGGACAAATCTGGGGCTCAAATGTCAGCCAAAACTCAATAGACACAATGACGAACGTTTGGTAAAAATTTTAGAGCAAAATACCCAAGGATTAAGGCATAGTAAGTCCTAGGCCGAGAGTGAACAAAACTGGTTTTCCAAAAAGAAAACGTCCTGGATTTTCTCCCCCGTATCTTCTTTTTGTGATTTGTTTACGGACGTGCCTCCTTCCTTACCTGGGTGCAAAAACCATATCAAAGTACTTGTGTGAATTTTTTCAGCCCAATACGGACCCAGAATAAAATTTCAGATACTAGGGCGAAATTTCACAAGTTTTTGAAGAGGATAGCCATTGTTTGCACAAAATTTCTGAAAAATTCTCCCGAAATAGTTTTTTTCCTGAAATTCCACGTAAGAATCTCCACTGAATTTCGGACAAAACGCGACAAATTTCAGGTCGAACGGATGAGTATTCACCCACGAAAAAAATCAAACCGTTTCACACACAAACGAACCTTCCTCTCAGCCTGGTAGTGATGAAAAAAAAATTATGGACAGTCTCGTGGGAGGAACCTGGGGAAAAAAACATATGAAAGTACTTGTGTGAATTTTTTCAGCACAATACGGACCCAGAATAAAATTTCAGATACTGGGGCGAAATTTCACAAGTTTTGGTACAGGATAGCCTTGGTTTGCACAAAAAATCTTCCGAAATAGGTTTTTCCTGAAATTCCACGTAAGAATCTCCACTGAATGTTTGACAAAACGCGACAAATTTCTGGTCAAACGGATGAGTATTCACCCACGAAAAAAATCAAACAACTTCACAAGCAAACGAACCTTCCTCTCAGCCCTGGCAATGATGAATAAAAAATTTATTAACAGTCTCGTAGGACGAATCTGGGGCTCAAATCTCAGCCAAAACTCAGTAGACACAGTGACGAACCTCTGGTAAAAATTTCAGACCAAAATACCCAAGGAGTAAGGCATAGAAAGTCCATGACCTAGAGTGAACAAAACTGGTTTTCCGAAAACAAAACGTCCTGGATTTTCTCGCCCGTATCTTGTTTTTGTAATTTGTTTATGGACGTGCTTCCTTTCCTTGGAGCAAAAAACATATGAAAGTACTTGTGTGAAATTTTTCAGCACAACACGGACCCAGAAAAAAATTTCAGATACTAGGGCGAAATTTCACAAGTATTGGTAAAGGATAGCCTTCGTTTACACAAAATTTCTGAAAAATTCTCCCGAAGCAGTTTTTCCTTGAATTCCACGTAAGAATCTCCACTGAATTTGGGACAAAACGCGACAAATTTCAGGTCAAACGGATGATTATTAACCCACGGAAAATATCAAACAGACTCATACACAAAAGAACCTTCATTTCAGCCCCGGCAGTGAAAAATAAAAAATTTATTGTTGATCTTGTGGGATGAATGTGGGGCTCAAATAGCAGCCAAAACTCAATAGACACAGTGACGAATGTCTGGTAAAAATTTCAGACCAAAATACTCAAGGAGTAAGGCGTAGTAAGTCCCGTACCGAGAGTGAACAAAACTTGTTTTCTGTAAACAAAACGTCTTGGCTATTCTTCCCCGCATCTTCTTTTTGTGATTCTTTTTATGGACGTGCCTCCTTACCTGGGTCCAACCAACATATGAAAGTACTTGTGTGAATTTTTTCTGCACGATACGGACCCAGAATATAATTGCAGAAAGTATGGCGAAATTCCACAAGTTTTGGTAGAGCATAGCCTTCGTTTGCATAAATTTCAAAAAAAATCTTCCGAAATAGGTTTTTCCTGAAATTCCACGTAAGAATCTCCACTGAATTTGGGACAAAACGCAACCAATTTCTGGTCAAACAGATGAGTATTCACCCACGAAAAAAATCAAACAGTTTCACACACAAAAGACCCTTCCTTTCAGCCCTGGCAGTGGTGAATAAAAAACTTATTGCCGATCTTGTTGGAGGAATCTGGGGTTCAAATCTTAGCCAAAAATCAATAGACACAGTGACGAATGTCTGGTAAAAATTTCAGACTAAAATATCCAATGAATAAGGCATAGTAAGTCCCGGACCGAGAGTGAACAAAACTTGTTTTCCGAAAACAAAACGTCCTAAGTTTTCTTCCCCGTATCTTCTTTTTGAGATTTTTTTATGGACGTGCCTCCTTACCTAGGTCCAAACAACATACAAAAGTACTTGCGTGAATTTTTTTCAGTGCAATACGGACTCAGAATAAAAATTGTAGAAAGTAGGACGAAATTCCACAAGTTTTGGTAGAGGATACCCTTGGTTTGCACAAAATTTCAGAAAAAATCTCCCGAAACAGTTTTTTCCTGAAATTCCACGTAAGAATCTCCACTGAATTTGGGAAAAAACGCGACATATTTCAGGTCAAAAGGATGAGTATTCACCCACGAAAAAAATCAAACAGTTTCACACACAAAAGAATCTTCCTTTCAGCCCCGACAATGATAAATAAAAAACTTAGTGTCGATCTCGTGGGACGATTCTGGGGCTCAAATATCAGCCAAAACTCAATAGATATAGTGACGAATTTCTGGTAAAAATTACAGACCAAAATACTCAAGGAGTAAGGCGTAGTAAGTCCCAGACCGAGAGTGAACAAAACTGGTTTTCCGAAAATGAAACGTCCTTTCATTTTCTCCCCGTATCTTCTTTTTCTTATTTTTTTTATTGACGTGCCTCCTTACCTGGGTGCAAACAACATACAAAAGTACTTGTGTTAATTTTTTCAGTGCACTACGGAGTCAGAATAAAATTGCAGAAAATAGGACGAAATTTCACAAGTTTTGGTAGAGCCTTGGTTAGCACAAAATTTCTGAAAAATTCCCCCGAAATAGTTTTTTCCTGGAATTCCACGTAAGAATATCCACTGAATTTGGGAAAAAACGCAACATATTTCAGGTCAAAAGGATGAGTATTCACCCACTAAAAAATCAAACAGTCTCAAACACCAAAGAATCTTCCTTTCAGCCCCGATAATGATAAATAAAAAACTTAGTGTCGATCTCGTGGGACGATTCTGGGGCTCAAATATCTGCCAAAACTCAATAGACATAGTGACGAATGTCTGGTAAAAATTAAAGACCAAAATACTCAAGGAGTAAGGCGTAGTAAGTCCCGGACCGAGAGTGAACAAAATTGGTTTTCCAAAAATGAAACGTCCTGGCATTTTCTCCCCGTATCTTCTTTTTCTGATTTTTTTATTGGCGTGCCTCCTTACCTGGGTGCAAATTACATACAAAAGTACTTGTGTGAATTTTTTCAGTGCACTACGGAGTCAGAATAAAATTGCAGAAAGTAGGACGAAATTCCACAAGTTTTGGTAGAGGATACCCTTGGTTTGCACAAAATTTCTGAAAAATTCCCCAGAAATAGTTTTTTTCCTGAAATTCCACGTAAGAATCTCCACTGAATTTGGGAAAAAATGCGACATATTTCAGGTCAAAAGGATGAGTATTCACCCACTAAAAAAATCAAACAGTTTCACACACAAAAGAATCTTCCTTTCAGCCCCGACAATGATAAATAAAAAACTTAGTGTCGATCTCGTGGGACGATTCTGGGGCTCAAATATAACCCAAAATTCAATAGACACAGTGACGAATGTCTAGCAAAAATTTCAGACTAAAATATCCAAGGAGTAAGGCGTAGTAAGTCCCGGACCGAGAGTGAACAAAACTTGTTTTCCGAAAACAAAACATCCTGGCTTTTCTTCCCCGTATCTTCTTTTTGAGATTTTTTTTATAGACGTGCTTCCTTACATAGGTCCAAACAACATACAAAAGTACTTGTGTGAATTATTTTCAGTACAATACGGACTCAAAATAAAATTACAGAATGTAAGGCGAAATTCCACAAGTTTTGGAAGAGGATAGCCTGGGTTTGCACAAAATTTCTGATAAATTCCCCCGAAATAGATTTTTCCTGAAATTCCACGTACGAATCTCCACTGAATTTGGGAACAAACATGACAAATTTCTGGTCAAACGGATGAGTATTCGCCCACGAAAAAAATCAAACAGTTTCACACACAAACGAACCTTCCTTTCAGCCCTATCAGTGATAAATAAAAAATTTATTGCCGATCTTGTGGGACGAATCTGGCACTCAAATCTCAGCCAAAACTCAATAGACACAGTGATGAATGTCTGATAAAAATTTAAGACCAAAATTCCAGAGGAGTAAGGCGTAGTATATCACAGACCGAGAGTGAACAAAACTGGTTTTCCGAAAACAAAATGTCCTGGCTTTTCTTCCCCGTATCTTCTTTTTGTGATTCGTTTATGGACGTGCCTCCTTACCTAGGTGCAAACATCATATGAAAGTACTTGTGTGAATTTTTTCAGCGCAATCTGGACCCAGAATAAAATTGTAGAAAGTAGGGCGAAATTCAACATGTTTTGGTAGAGCATAGCCTTGGTTTGCACAAATTTCTGAAAAAATATCCCGAAACAGTTTGTTCCTGAAATTCCATGTAAGAATCTCCACTGAATTTGGGAACAAACGCAACAAATTTCTAGTCAAACGGATGAGTATTCACCCACGAAAAAATGAAACAGTTTCAAACACAATCGAACCTTCCTCTCAGCCCTGGTAGTGATAAATAAAAAATTTATTGCCCATCTTGTGGGACGAATCTAGGGCTCAAATATCAACAAAAACTCAATAGACACAGTAACGATTGTCTGGTAAAAATTTCAGACAAAAATATCCAAGGAGTAAGGCGTAGTAAGTCCCAGACCGAGAGTGAACAAAATTGGTTTTCTGAAGACAAAACATCATGGTTTTTCTTCCCCGTAACTTCTTTTTGTAATTTGTTTATGGACGTGCCTCCTTACCTGGGTGCAAACAACATATGAAAGTCCTTGTGTGAATTTTTTTAGCGCAATACGGATCCATAATAAAATTGCAGAAAGTAAGGCGAAATTCAACAAGTTTTAGTAGAGGATAGTCTTGGTTTGCACAAAATTTTTGAGAAAATTTTCCGAAATAGTTTTTTCCTGAAATTCCACGTAAAAATATACATTGAATTTGGGACAAGAAGCGACAAATTTCAGGTCATTCGGATGAGTATTCACCCACGAAAAAAATCAAACAGTTTCACACACAAAAGAACCTTCCTTTTAGCCCTGGCAACGATGAATGGAAAATTTATTGTCGATCTTGTGGGACGAATCTGGGGCTCAAATCTCAACCAAAAATGAATAGACACAGTGACAAATGTATGATAAAAATTTAAGACCAAAATACCAGAGGAGTAAGGCGTAGTATATCCTAGACCGAGAGTGAACAAAACTGTTTTTCCGAAAATAAAACATCCTGGCGTTTCTTCCCCGTATCTTCTTTTTCTGATTCGTTTATGGACGTGCCTCCTTACCTGGGTGAAAACATCATATGAAAGTACTTGTGTGAATTTGTTCAGCGCAATCTGGATCCAGAATAAAATTGCAGAAAGTAAGGCGAAATTCCACAAGATTTGGTAGAGGATAGCCTTGGTTTGCACAAAATTTCTGAAAAACTCTTTCGAAACAGTTTTATCCTTAAATTCCACGTAAGAATCTCCACTGAATTTAAAACAAAACGCGACAAATTTCATATCAAACGGGCGAGTATTCACCCACGAAAAAAATCAAACAGTTTCACACACAAAAGAACCTTCCTTTCAGCACTGGCTGTGATGAATAAAAAATGTATTGCCGATCTTGTGGGACAAATCTGGGGCTCAAATACCAGCCAAAACTCAAAAGACACAGTGACAAATGTCTGGTAAAAATTTAAGACCAAAATACAAGAGGAGTAAGGCGTAGTAAGTCCCATACCGAGAGTCAACAAAACTGGTTTTCCGAAAACAAAACGTCCTGGCTTTTCGTCCCCGTATCTTCTTTTTGTGATATGTTTATGGACGTGCCTCCTTACCTGGGTGCAAACAACATATGAAAGTACTTGTGTGAATTTTTTCAGCACGATACGGATCCAGAATAAAATAGCAGAAAGTAGGGCGAAATTCCACAAGTTTTGGCAGAGGATAGTCTTGGTTTGCACAAAATTTCTGAAAAATTCTCCGGAAACAGTTTTTTACTGAAATTCCACGCAAGATTCTCCACTGAATTTCGGACAAAACGCGACAAATTTCAGGTCAAACAGGTGAGTATTCACCCAAAAAAAAAATCAATCAGTTTCGTACACAACAGAACCTTCCTTTCAGCCCGGCAATGATGAATAAAACATTCATTTCCGATCTTGTGGGAAAAATCTGAGGCTCAAATCTTAGCCAAAACTCAATAGACATAGTGAAGAATGTATGGTAAAAATTTAAGACCAAAATACCCAAGGAGTAAGGAGTAGTAAGTTCAAGATCGAGAGTGAACAAAACTGGTTTTCTTAAAACAAAACGTCCTGGATTTTCTTCCCCGTATCTTCTTTTTGTGATTTGTTTATGGACGTGCCTCCTTACCTGGGTGCAAACAACATATCAAAGTACTTGTTTGAATTTTTTCAGCACAATACGGACCCAGAATAAAATTGCAGAAAGTAGGGCTAAAATCCACAAGTTATGGTAGAGGATAGTCTTGGTTTGCACAAAATTTGGAAAAGATTCTCCCGAAACAGTTTTTTCCTGAAATTCCACGTAAGAATCTCCACTGAATTTGGGACAAAACTGGACCAATTTTAGGTCAAACGGATGAGTATTCACCCACGAAAAAAATCAAAAAGGTTCACACACAAAAGAACCTTCCTTTCAGCCCTGGCAGTGATGAGTAAAAACTTTATTGCCAATCTTGTGAGACGAATCTAGGGCTCAAGTTGCAGTCAAAACTCAATAGACACAGTGGCGAATGTCTGGTAAAATTTTAAGACCAAAATACCCAAGGAGTAAGGCGTAGTAAGTTCAAGACCGAGAGTGAACGAAACTGGTTTTCTTAAAACAAAACGTCCAAGATTTTCTTCCCCGTATCTTCTTTTTGTGATTTGTTTATGGACGTGCCTCCTTACCTGGGTGCAAACAACATATCAAAGTACTTGTGTGAATTTTTTCAGCACAATATGGACCTAGAATAAAATTGCAGAAAGTAGGGCGAACATCCACAAGTTTTGGTAGAGGATAGTCTTGGTTTGCACAATATTTTTAAAAAATTCTCCCGAAACAGTTTTTTCTTGAAATTCCACGTAAGAATCTCCACTGTATTTGGGACAAAACTGGACCAATTTTAGGTCAAACGGATGAGTATTCAACCACTAAAAAAAATCAAAAAGTTTCACACAAAAAAGAACCTTGCTTTCAGCTCTGGCAGTGATGAATAAAAGATTTATTGCCGATCTTGTGGAATGAATCTGGGGCTCAAATCTCAGCCAAAACTCAATAGACACATTGACGAATTTTTGGCAAAAATTTAAGACCAAAATACCAGAGGAGTAAGGCGTAGTATATCCCAGATCAAGAGTGAACAAACCTAGTTTTCCGAAAACAAAACGTCCTGGATCTTCTTCCCCATATCTTCTTTTTGTGATTTGTTTAATGACATGCCTCCTTACCTGGGTGCAAACAACATATGAAAGTACTTGTGTGAATTTTTTCAGCGCAATACGAACCCAGAATAAAATAGCAGAAAGTAAGGCGAAATTCCCCAAGTGTCGTAGAGGATACCTTGGTTTGCACAAAATTTCAGAAAAATTCTCTCGAAACAGTTTTTTTCTAAAATTCCATGTAAGAATCTCCACTAAATTTTGGACAAAACGCGACAAATTTCAGGTCAAACGAGTGAGTATTCACCCACAAAAAAAAATCAATCAGTTTCATACACAAAAGAACCTTCCTTTCAGCTCTGGCAGTGATGAATAAAACATTCATTGCCAATCTTGTGGGAAGAATCTGGGGCTCAAATCTCAACCAAAACATAATAGACGAAGTGACGAATGTGTGGTAAAAAGTTTCGACCAAAATACCCAAGGAGTAAGGCGTATTAAGTCCAAGACCGAGAGTGAAAAAAACTTATTTTCCGAAAACAAAACGTCCTGTCTTTTCTTCCACGTATCTTCTTTTTGTGATTTTTTTATGAACGTGCCTCCTTACCTTGGTGCAAATATCATATGAAAGTACTTGTGTGAATTTTTTCAGCGCAATGCGGACCCAGAATAAAATTGTAGAAAGTAGGGAAAAATTCCACAAGTTTTGGTAGAAGATACCCTTGGTTTGCACAAAATTTCTGAAAAACTCTCCCGAAATAGTTTTTCCATGAAATTCCATGTAAGAATATCCACTGAATTTGGGACAAAACGCGACAAATTTCAGGTCAAAAGCATGAGTATTCACGCACGAAAAAAAATCAAACAGTTTCACACACAAAAGAACCTTCCTTTCAGCCTTGGCAGTGATGAATAAAAAATTTATTGTCAATCTTGTGAGACGAATCTGGGGCTCAAATTTCAGCAAAAACTCAATAGACACAGTCACGAATTTGTGGTAAAAAATTCAGACCAAAATACTCAAGGAGTAAGGTGTAGTAAGTCACAGACCGAGAGTGAACAAAACTGGTTTTTCGAAATCAAAACCTCCTGGCTTTTTTTCCCCGTATCTTCTTTTGTGATTTGTTTATGGACGTGCCTCCTTACCTGGGTGCTAACAACATATGAAAGTACTTGTGTGAATTTTTTTCATTGCAATACAAACCCAGAATGAAATTGCAGAAAATAGGGCGAAATTCCACAAGTTTTGGTAGAGGTTAGAAAATTACAGAAAAATTCTCCCGAAATAGTTTTTTCCTGAAATTCCACATAAGTATCTCCACTGAATTTGGGAAAAAACACAACAAATTTCAGGTAAACAGATGAGTATTCACCCTTGAAAAAAAATCAAACAGTTTCACACACAAAAGAACCTTCCTTTCAGCCTTGGCAATGATGAATAAAAAATTTATTGCCGATCTTTTGGGACGAATTCGGGGCTCAAATCTTAGCCAAAACTCAATAGACACAGTGACTAATGTCTGGTGAAAAGTTCATACGAAAATACCCAAGGAGTAAGGCGTAGCAAGTCCCAGACCGAGAGTGAACAAAACTCGTTTTTCGAAATCAAAACCCCCTGACTTTTTTTCCCCGTATCTTTTTTTTGTGATTTGCTTATGAACGTGCCTCCTTACCTGGGTACAAACAACATATGAAAGTACTTGTGTGAATTTTTTTTTCATCGCAATACGAATCCAGAATAAAATTGCAGAAAATAGGGAGAAATTCCACAAGTTTTGGTAGAGGATAGCCTTGGTTTGCAGAAAATTTCAGAAAAATTCTCCCGAAACAGTTTTTTCCTGAAATTCCACGTAAAAATCTCCACTAAATTTGGGATAAAACGTAACAAATTTCAGGTCAAGCGGATGAGTATTCACCCACGAAAAAAATCAAACAGTTTCACACACAAAAGAACTTTCCTTTCAGCCCTGGCAATGATGAATAAAAAATTTATTGCCGGTCTTTTGGGACGAATTCGGGGCTCAAATCTCAGCCAAAAGTCAATAGACACAGTGACTAATGTCTGGTAAAAAGTTCATACCAAAATACCCAAGGAGTAAGGCGTAGTAAGTCCCAGACCGAGAGTGAACAAAACTAGTTTTCCGAAAACAAAACGTGCCTCCTTACCTGGGTGCAAACAACATATGAAAGTACTTGTGTGAATTTTTTTCAACACAATACGGACCCAGAATAAAATTGCAGAATGTAGGGCGAAATTCCATAAGTTTTGGTAAAGGATTGCCTTGGATTACACAAAATTTATGAAAAATTGTCTCGAAACAGTTTTTTCCTAAAATTCCACGAAATAATCTCCACTGAATTTGGGAAAAAATGCGACAAATTTCAAGTCAAATGGTAGAGTATTCACCCTTGAAAAAATAAAACAGTTTCACACACAAAAGAACTTTCCTTTCAGCCCTGGCAATGATGAATAAAAATTTATTGTTGATCTTCTGGGACGAAACTGGGGCTCAAATCTTAGAAAAAACTCAATAGACACAGTGACGAATTTCTTGTAAAAATTTCATACCAAAATACCCCAGGAGTAAGGCGTAGTAATTCCCAGACCGAGACTCAACAAAACTGGTTGTTCGAAAACAAAACGTCCTGGTTTTTAATCCCCGTATCTTCCTTTTGTGATAAGTTTATGGACTTGCCTCCTTACCTGGGTGCAAAAAACATATGAAAGTACTTGTGAGAATTTTTTCAGCGCAACGGACCCAGAATAAATTTGCAGTAAGTAGGGCGATATTCCACAAGTTTTGGTACAGGAGAACCTTGGTTTGCACAAAATTTCTGTAAAATTCTCCCGAAACAGTTTTTAACTGAAATTCCACGTATGAATCTCCACTTTATTTAGGACAAAACGCAACAAATTTCAGGTCAAACGAATGAGTATTCACCCACGAAAAAAATCAAACATTTTCACACACAAAAGAACCATCCTTTCAGCCCTGGCAGTGATGAATAAGAAATTTATTCTCAATCTTGTGGGACGAATCCGTGGCTCAAATCTCAGCCAAAACTCAATTGACACAGTGACGAATGTCTGGTAAAAATTTCAAACCAAAATACCCAAGGAGTAAGGCGTACTAAGTCCTAGACCGAGAGTGAACAAAACTGGTTTTTCGAAAACAAAACGTCCTTACTTTTCTTCCCCGTATCTTCCTTTTGTGAGTTGTTTATGGACGTGCTTCCTTACCTGGGTGTAACCAACATATGAAAGTACTTTTGTAAATTTTTTCAGCGCAATACGGACTTAGAATAAAATTGCAGAAAGTATGGCGAAATTCCACAAGTTTTGGTAGAGGATAGCCTTGGTTTGCACAAAATTTCAGAAAAATTCTCCCGAAAGAGTTTTTTTTCTTAAATTCCAGGTAAGAATCTCCACTGTATTTGGGACAAAACGAGACAAATTTCAGGTCAAAGGGAAGAGTATTCGCCCACGAAAAAAATCAAACAGTTTCACACACAAAAGAACCTTCCTTTCAGCTCTGCAGTGATGAATACAAAATTTATTGAACATCTTGTGGGACGAATCTGGGGCCAAATCTCAGCCAAAACTCAATAGACACAGTGACGAATGTCTGGTAAAAATTTCAGACCAAAATACACAAGGAGTAAGGCGTAGTAAGTCACAGACCGATAGTGAACAAAACTTGTTTTCCAAAAACAAAACGTCCTAGATTTTCTTCCATGTATTTTTTTTTTATGATTTGTTTATACACCTACCTGCTTACCTGGGTGCAAACAACATATGAAAATACTTGTGTGAATTTTTTCTGCGCAATACGGACCCAAAATAGAACTGCAGAAAGTAGGGCGAAATTCCAAAAATTTATGTAAAGGATAGCCTTGGTTTGCACAAAATTTCTGAAAAAATTTCCCGAAACAGATTTTTCCTAAAATTCCACGTAAGAATCTCCACTGAATTTGGGAGAAAACGAGAGAAATTTCAGGTCAAACGGATGAGTATTCCCCCACGAAAAAAATCAAACAGTTTCACACACAAAAGAACCTTCCTTTCAGCCCTGACAGTGATGAATAAAAATTTTATTGCCGATCTTGTGGGAAGAATCTAGGGCTCAAATCTTAGCCAAAACTCAATAGACATAGTAACGAATGTTTGGTAAAAATTTCAGACCAAAATACCCAAGGAGTAAGGCGTAGTAAGTCCCAGACCGAGAGTGAACAAAACTGGTTTTCCGAAAACAAAACGTCCTGGCTTTTCTTCCCCGTATCTTTTTTTTTGTGATTTGTTTATGGACATGCCTCCTTACCTTGGTGCAAACAACATATGAAAGTACTTGCTTGAATTTTTTCAGCGCAATACAGACCTAGAATAAAATTGTAAAAAGTAGGGCAATATTTCACAAGTTTTGGTAGAGGACGGCCTTGGTTTGCAAAAAAAACTGAAAAATTCTCCCAAAATAGGTTTTTTATGAAATTCCACGTATGAATCTCCACTGAATTTAGGACAAAACCCGACAAATTTCAGGTCAAACGGATTAGTATTTACCCACGAAAAAAAATCAGACATTTTCACACTCAAACGAACCTTCCTTTCAGCCCTGGCAGTGATGAATAAAAAATTTATTGGCAATCTTGTGGGACAAATCTAGAGCTCAAATCTCAGCCAAAACTCAATAGACACAGTGACGAATGTCTAGTAAAAATTTCATACCAAAATACGCAAGGAGTAAGGCGTAGTAAGTCCCATACCGAGAGTGAACAAAACTGGTTTTCCAAAAACAAAACGTCATGGCTTTTCTTCCCCGTATCTTCTTTTTGTGATTTGTTTATGGACAAGCCTCCTTACCTGGGTGCAAACAACATATGAAAGTACTTGTGTGAATTTTTTCAGCGCAATACGGACCCAAAATAAAATTGCAGAAAGTAGGGTGAAATTTCACAAGTTTTGGTAGAGGATAGCCTTGGTTTGCACAAAATTTCAGAAAAATTCTCGCGAAATAGTTTTTTCCTGAAATTCCACGTAAGAATCTCCACTGAATTTGGGACAAAACGCGACAAATTTCAGGTCAAATGGATGAGTATTTACCCACGAAAAAAATCAGACAGTTTCACACACAAACAAACCTTTCTTTCAGTCGTGGCAGTGATGAATAAAAAAATTATTGTCAATCTTGTGGGACGAATCTGGGGCTCAAATCCCAAACAAAACTCAATAGACACAGTGACGAATGTCTGGTAAAAATTTCAGATTTAAATACCCAAGGAGTAAAGCGTTGTAAGTACCAAACCGAGAGTGAACAAAATTGGTTTTCCGAAAACAAAACATCCTGGCTTTTGTTTCCCGTATCTTCTTTTTGTGATTTGTTTATGGGCGTGTCTCCTTACCTGGGTGCAAACAACATATGAAAGTACTTGTGTGAATTTTTTCAGCGCAATACGGACCCAGAATAAAATTGCTGAATGTATGGCGAAATTTTTACCTTTAATTAATATATGTAAAACAAGTATGATTTTTTAAAATGTTTATTTTTTTTAAAACAAAGAACTCAAAGCCTATTTAAAAAACAGAATTTTTTTTTTTATTTGGGTCTGACAAAGATTAATCTGGTCATACTTATTTTCATTCATAATAAAAATTCAGGTAGTTTTAAAGGTTAAAAAAGATGTTGATTGGTGTTTATATTTTTAGTTTTTGAAATTTTTATATTTTCGGATTAAAAATTTACACTAATTATAGAATAAGATAGTACATACGACCATACATAATACCCTTCCCCGTACATAAGACACATTCATTTATTTAAAAGAAAACATTCTTTTTTAAGAAAATGCATGTTCATTTATTTGTTTTAATATCAAATAGGAGATGACTCGTATGTCATAGAAGTGTATAAAATCTATTTGGGAATAATGCCAAAATTATATTTGTATTTATAATTTTTTTATTTTACTTTTCAAAAATAAAAAATGTAGTGTAAAGAAATGAGTGGCCAATAGCAAAAATAATAGGCCCAACGAACGAGCCCACACTTTTTGAGAACCCACACTTTTCAGATATATAAATCCATAACTGAGATATGCTTTCAAGATATGACAATCCACAACATAATAATGTCTTCCGAATGCGAAAATTTGAAAGCTTTTTTTTTCATTCCAGATGTGAAAATCTGGAAAAGATGAGAAGGACAATTTGGGGTTTAAAAATAAATGATCAGGTGCAAGGAGAATTAATCATATTATAATACTGATGGTAAATACTGAAACTGCTGGGCAAGCAGACTGGACCCAAGTTTTTGGAAAAGGTGGTGCGGATATAACTGCGGGTAGCAAATATCAAAACTGCTGGGCATGCCTAATGGGCCCAAGGTTTCTAGTATCGGTGTTGCCATTATAAAAACGAGGGTTGCAAATAGCATACTTTATGGGCCTTCCGAATAGGCCTAGGATTTCTGAAACGATATATAACTAGACGGATTTAAAGTCTTAAAATCAAGATAAGTAAATTTATAAAAGGAGTGCATTTACAGTTAAAATGAAGTGAACTAAGTTTATAAGATATTTGCATTCATCACGTATAATTAACTTTTAGGAGTGAAATGTACACACCTAAAAGAATATTAAGTAGCTAGGCCATGCTGGGAAGCAACCAAATAAAAGACATGCTCGCAAAAAATGTGTTTTCTTGGTCAACAAAAGGCATGTTCTGCCTAATTTTGCTTCCTTTTTGGTCATTCTAAAGACCTCGCGAAAAGATGGTTTAACAATAACTATGCGAGTAATGAGATTTAGACTGTATCAGTATTAACAAAGAGTGCATTCATAGATCATGCCAAATTGCCAATGGAATTGTTCACTAAAATGAGATAGATCATAAGATTCTTCTAACTTCCATCACGGCCACAAGTTTATGATGAAAATGGAACTTAATCATAACATTTTTTAAAAAGCAGTTTATGAGAATCACCAAAAATTTAGAAGTTTGAACCGCTGAAGATACAATACTCCTTTAGCAAAATTAATGACAGAAAGATGGTGTGATATTTAACAACAAATTACATTGAAAAGGGAAAGAAGCACAATTCATATCCCACAACCACCTATCATTGCATACATTATTGGAAAGAAGCACAATTCATGCCCTCTTGCAGTTAGATGATCATTTTGATTTGGTGTAGAAACGAATACCAACTGCCAAACCCAAGATAAACAAGGGAACTAGAAACTGGAGGATCCTGATGATGAACTCTGGTGTCTTGTCCTGGTTATAGTGAGGTTGCTTGGGAGGAGTGTACTTAACCTTGCTGGGGATGGATGATGTATCAATGTCTCCAACATAGAACTCATCCATCATGGCTACAGCACTGGTGCTGTGACCAATATCCTCAAAATCATTAGTTGCATCCTTCCCTGCAAACATGTGTAATTTGGAGTACTATAAGGCATTTGCAGAAAGTCCCACTTAGCTGAGATCATGAGGAATGATGAACAATTTAAATGCATTCAGAGACAATGTTTGATACCTGTGGAAGACAACAGAACATCATCACCACCAGGGTGGTCCTCCAAGAACTTTGTCACATTATAAACCTGTTCCACAAAGATATGGTGAGGGAGAGGAAGAGATGCCACCTAAACACAAGATTCCTAATCAACTAGCATATATTACATGGAAAGCTTTTAGTTTTAATTCCATCCACCAGTGGCCAGTTTGGATAAACTTTTTAAAAAACATTTTGAACAAGAAAAAAAGTATATTAAATCATAAAATGAATAAAATTTCTCTCAAGTTACAATCATTTGATGCACCTTAGCTTTCAAATGCAATGTTAGGAATCCCATTTTGAGTAGGATAAGCTACTTGATGTGATGTGGTACTTAAACTTTGAAGTTCTCCCACCTAATGGATCAGTGGGTTAGGCATTAGATCTCATTTTGTGCTAAGTACTAACGATTGATGCTTTTGTTGAGAGTTGGCTATGGAAAGGGCTACCCCCGGGTCAGATAAAATGAATCAAATTCCTCTCATAAGTTACAATCACTTGATATACACCTTAACTTTTTCAAAAGCTAGTTAGTAATTCCATTTTGAGTAGGATAAACTACTTGATGTGACACTTTAACTTAGAACTTCTCCCACCTAACGGATTAGTGGGTTAGGTTCTCCTTTTGTACTTAAGTGCTAACAATAGATGTTTTCTGTTGAGAGTGGCTAAGGAAAGGGCTACTACCGGATCAGTGGCAATAGAGTTAAAAGTGCCTTGGATGTCAGCCCTTAAAAAGAGTCTTACAATGTTAGAAAGTGTGTGATTTATTTGACCTCTCTTTTCTTCTTACAAGTACTTGTAGAGAAGTTTATCAAATCTGAACCTAAATCTCTGCCCTGAGAAGTCTACAAATGGCACAATTTTATTCTGCCTAATTTCTTAAACCTAACAGGCACATGACTCAGTACTCCGTAGCATCACAAAATTGTCAGAAATTATTATGATCTACGAGAATGTGGAATTGAATCCCAACCATTCCGACATATTATTCCTGTGTACTTCAATGGACAAAGACACTACAAATGGAAAGAGAGAGTCATGCACAAAGACAATGTCAAGAGTCAGTAAATCCCAAAAAAAAATCCAAAGCTTTTTCTTGATGTACGATGGACAGAATGCACAACAAAAAAGAGGTAAATTACAAGTAATGTTTATAGGGAAATAGTGAAAGAATTTTCCTATTTCCAGAGTTTACAAGTTTCATACTTCATTTCAAAACAACTGTTTACTCACAAACATTGCCTTAAAGACAATGAATAACACATGGCATAAAAGCATTTTAAGAAACCTACAACCTAATTATGAATAACACTCTATTCACCAGATATTCCATCCAAACTCAGTTCATTTTCAGTATAATATAATCATAAGAACTAGCGGTTAATGGTGATTTTAGTTACTCGAAAATTACCAAATCTTAGTTTTACATTTACTCCGTTACTTTTGAAACCAATAGTTTTTGTTCCTGGTAGTCACCAAAGCTAACACTTTTTCCCTGTACAGAAACTAAAGTTGGGATATTTCAAAAAATATCAAGGCTACAACCAATGTTTTAAAAATTTGGGAAATAAAACCAAAATTTAGAGATTGGACTAAAAGCACCATGAATCCTAACAAAAAACCACCAACATTTCATCATCCCAATCATGATCCAGAACAAGACATGTGCGTGCAACCTGAATATATAGTGAAATACCTACACAAGTCCAGATTAACAATTGAGAAACCGAACTTCAAAAAAACAAGTATACCATTCAGACAATTAATGTCATCAATCACTACCAGACTCAGGTACAATACAATTTATAGGTTTCTTACATCTTAGAAACGAAAAAAGAAAAAGAAAAAAACATTACAAGAAACACTTTATATGCTTCAAATCGAAACAAATCTCAGCTCTTTGACAGATCTAACAAGTCCAATCATCCAGTTAGTTTGGACAAAGAAAATTAAGTTCGCAAAGTAAAATTTTGAAACGGCATCAGCCAACCCAACAGAATGAACATGGTTCCGTTAAACTGAAAACCCCATAATTCGCAAAGAATCAAAGAAAAAATGGAAACCCAGAAAGCAGAAGGCAAAATACCTTGCCATGAATGACAAGCCAACAATCTTGGGCATTATTGTGCTGAGAAACCTCAGCCAAAGTGAAGACCTTGCTGCGCTGACCTGCCATTGTTGAGCAGAAATTGCAGCAATACTGATGAGAGGAGAGTTGAGAGGATTTGAATAAGAGGAGAATGGAGGTAGTTGGTGAGAATGAATTGCACAACGTGGTTGGTGAGAAATTAATAGGAAACTTTGGTTGGTTGGCCACGGCTATAATCGGTTGGTAAGTGAAGGTTTTTCCATACCAACCCACCCATACAAACTTTTCAATACGCTTGTCGAAACAATTTAGTTGAACTTTATTGACTCATAAATTTATTTAGGTCAAATTTCCTTATATAATTGTGAATTTTACATTTGAATCTTATTTTCTATTTTCGCAATAATTTTTTAAAGAAAACAATAAATGTCTTTTATGCATTTATTTTTAATCATTTAAATTAGACCTCATCGTATGCTTCTTAAGTGGCGTGTCTGTGTCTGACACACATATCGGACAATGACACTCGTAAGACACGTACTGGACAATGACACTCGTAAGACACGTATTGAAAAAATGTCCAATTCAAAAAATATTGATTGGATTTTTGACAATTCTAGTACGATTCTAATACAATTTTAAAAAGGAAAAAAATATGAATTTTCCAAAAATTCAAATTTATTGTATAAAATTTTATTATGGTTATAAAAATAAAAAACAAATTCTTTTGAACCAGTCATAAGAAATATTTTTTCTGCTAAAAAAATTGAATTATACTTATACACATAAATCTTTATTATCAATATATATAATTTATAAATATATAATATATATATATATATATATATATA
>Ga0123341_1000709_pt1 | contig 22243 bp, 23 predicted proteins | sample Turbeapinknodule_FD_89959 | JGI IMG/M metagenome (GOLD analysis project Ga0123341, IMG submission 89959) | Root nodule microbial communities of legume samples collected from Mexico - Turtle bean Mexico pink nodule | ecosystem: Host-associated > Plants > Roots > Nodule | place: Mexico: Nepantla...
AATTTTTTTTTATCATTAAACTAGGTTCTGTTTAATAATTTTCTTGTATTAAAAAAAAAAAAACAAATTACTGGATAACCTAAAAAAAAGCAAATTTGTTAGATAATGTTGCTAAACTTTAATCAATTTGCAAACAGCTCTATTTGTAAATTAAGTAGTAAAAAAACTAGATATATATGGAGTTCATAAATTTAGTTGTCCACTCTCAATTCAACTACATGATTATTTCTACAAAATTTGAATGTGAAATTGTGATAGATACTTGTTATTTAATGATAAAATGGAAACTAATTAAGAGTCACAACAATTTGAAAAATTTGCAACCAATAATTATTTGATGGTTGTGGAGAAAAGATTGCAGAGTAGTGTAGAATAGGGCTAAAGGAAAGATAGCAATTTGGTTGCATAGATTGGCAAGTGTGCTTAGGTTGATAAGAAGTATATATTTGAAGGGAAAATAGGAAGCTTCGTGGAAGGTGTGAAGGTAGGAAGAAACCAATGCATGTGGGGATATATGCTTGAGGATGCAAACATGTTAGTGGCTATTGGGAACACTGAAGGGTGGCTATTCAAGAGTGAGGTTTACCAGATTAGATGGAACTACCAATTGATGAGTTTTGGATGCAAGTGAAGATAATAATGTGACAGAAGACAGAACCAAGTTTTCAATATTTTGCTACAATTCTCAATTCTCATTTATTCATCCATTGTCTCCAGTTTTGGTCGAGAAAGGATAGACACAAACATAAAGCTGAACCAGTTCACGTGATTCCCTCGTGGCTGAGCCTCTTGGACAGTTAGATATGTACATGCGACAAAACAAATTACGAATACATGGTTATGGTAGAATATCCATCATTGATTCTGCAATCTTGTGATCCATCACTTCATTGGCCAAGGATATGTAAATTTAGTTTTCCATATTTCTAAATGTTTTGGTGGGTTTGACACTGATATTCATCCGGAGGATTGCATTCACATGTAATTTTAAAATTTGATTATTTCACACAAGAGTTGTAAACTCATATATTTTACTGTGCATTTGTGTGCAGTTATCAAAGTTTTACATTAATCATAAATCCTATAAATCCATGTTCTCTAGCATAGAATGATGTTTTTTTGTTTTCTTTCTTTAACTATGTTTTAAAAACATCAGTAACTTGAACAAAATAAAATATCACTGATTAGTCATTTCTAGCTATATGTTCATGTGACTGAGTAGAAAATATCAGAAATGGTTAAGTATAGTACTGAGTGTTGTTCTAAAATTCAACATAGTAGGGTTAAAAATATCTTTAAATCATAATAACATCCATGTTTGATGTCAGACTTAAATTTGAAAGAAAAAACACACTGATTATAAAGACAAATGGGTGCGGTCCCTCAGTAGCTACGATAGTCACGAGAGAGAGATAGAGAGCTGTGATACTTCTGCAGCAGCTACCATACAGCCACGTGAAATAAAAAGGTCTGATATAGATCAAAACATGTTCTACAGTGTTCACAGAGCAAGGAAAATAATGATGAATCTGTAGAAGATATGCAACAAATAATAGACATAATTAATAAGGAGAGAATATTTTTTTTATATTATATCATAAAGACCAGCATTAATCCTAACCAATATACTTTCATGTCTGCAGACATTCCTTATTCTGGCCCAGATTATGCTGCATTATTTGATTTTACAAAACTAACAAGAAAATTTAAAATACACATAATGATTGAATTTTAATTTATTACTTATGTGTTTGCAGAAGAAAGAAAAAAATTATACGGAAGTTGCAACTTCACTCACGGGTTCTCTATAATCCAAAATATGAAAATTTCATGTGATCATATATAAAGTAATAATCTGTGACTATTTTACCTAAACTAAAAGTATAAGTAAAAGTTTAAAATGTACATAATAGTTTTCTTATTTTATTGTCTACTTAAGAAAGTCTAATAATATACTGTCTTAAGGATGGAAAGAAAGAAACTTCTATCCTTTATACTACTTAAACATAACTTATCTTTCATGCGTAATATTTCAGTAAGACAGTGTAAAGGAAATGAAGGAAGTGAAGGACACAGTACCTTGTGGAATGTGCTTCTTCCCACTCTCTGAGCAAAACTATCACCAAGTCTGATTTCTTCACTAAATCTCTCGAACAATTGTTTTGTGCAAGATGATTTTGAGCAATATATAGAGCAGATAGAAAGCACTTTATGTCTTTTGCCTTGGGAAATTTCTTACCACTTTCTATGTCAACCACTTTTCAGCATTGATGTGGTTTGTTAATTTCTTCTTGTCTTGCACAGTCAAGACACTATCTTCCATGCAAGACAGTATGTTGACTAGTGTATAATTAAGGGAAATATACAAATTAGCATAATTTAATTTAAGTCAAACAAGCTTTAACTTTAATGTCTATTTTTTAAATGAGTGACTTTTTGTCTTGGCTACTATAATACTTTTTTTTTCTAGTCCATAACATTTACTTTAAGGAAAATGCATAACATTTATTTTATAAATCTAACAATTTTACTAGTGACATGAGTTAATATGATATTATAAACCCTAATGAATAAACTATAGATGATTACTTGACTTCTTTCATAATTAACTACATAATAAGGATAGAATAAAGATTTTAGTTTAAACAATAAAAAATCAACATTTTTCATAAGAATCAAAGCGAAAATTCTTCCATTCTATTGAAATTTAAAATATAGTAAAACCTATTTTTATATTATTAATAAATAATTGAAAGAGATAACATTCTAGAATTAATGAAAACTTGAAAAAAGAGTAAATTGAATTATAATACATTTTTTTTTATCAATATAGCATATTAAAATTTTGAAAATAAAACACATAATTTTCTAAACTACTCTAATGTATTTTATAAATATTTTTATTTAATATAAATTTTAAAACTTTTATTGAGTAAAAGAAATTAATAATTTAATAAAAAAATCTTATAACCTTTTGATTTAAGACCGAGAAGTTAATAATTGTAATATTTATCATATATATAATGGTTATGTATTGTTAATATCAAATATTTAAACAGTGTTTAGTAGTATGAAATCATTAGTGTTATGATTTTTAAGATAAATAATGCAATCTAAAGTTTATTTCAGTGTTGAATTGACATTATTTGCAATCAAAGTTGGTAAAACTCCATGGTAAAGTATAGTCGTACAGTGATTTGTACTTTGCATCATGCAGTGCCATAGCTAAAGTAGTATTTGTTTCTTTCATCAGTCCCAGTTTGAAACAACATTGAGGGCATATTTTGTTTTGCATGTTAAACAACATATATGATCGGCATGGAAATTATTTTTTTTGACTAAGTTTAATTTTTCACATCTGAATGACATTATTATCATTTTTTGTTATGTATGAATGAAATTTAAGAGAACAAGGACAAAAGATATGTATTGATGTAACATTTTTTTTTATGTAGAGTGAAATTTAAGAGGAATTTTAGATCATCTTATAATATACAAAGAAAGGGAAACTTCCAGGAAGGTTCCTTCATAGGGTTGGAATGCTCATTATAAATACACACTTAGCTTCTTTTGTTTCATGAACAAAAATACATGCACACGTAGGTATCATCTATAGTAACTGCAACAAGATACCCTCGTAGTTTGTGGTTTGTGCAGTTCGAAGGCAAGGCTTATCGTATAACAATTTGTGCTCCCTGTGTCCTTGTGTTTCTTCTAGCTCAAACCAGCTAGCAAAAATGGCGGCTTCTCACCAACAAGAACCATGGCTATTGGAAAACGGAAACCCGAAGGTGTTGACCAGGGAAATGAGACATGGACGCACTGCGCACAGCAAGTCCTCCAACTCACTTCGCAAGAAGTCTGATCGCACTCTTGTCTCCAAGGTTCCCTGTGCTACTCTTCGAAACGTGCTTCTCAACCTGCAAGAGGTTCTTCTTGGCACCAAGCTTTCCATTCTCATCCCTGCCATTCCTGCTGCCATTGTTGCTGAGTACTGTGGCTTTGGAAGAGTGAGTTCATCTTCTCATCACTCCATTAAACCTGTCAAACACATATGTTTCTTTTATATGTCACCTGTGCTCTTCACTGGATCACTACTAGTATCTATACTAGTTCCAATGTTTATCTATCAATCCTCAATTTCCATGGATGTAAAATAATAACTTCGTTTTTTAAATGTTCTGGGACATTTTCCAGCAATTAATTCAACATTCAATTAAGTTCTGAAACATTTTCTAACATCTGTATAAATACCATGGTCAACAACCAAATGAACTAATCTTGAGTATAAAACTAGTTAGATCATATTTTGAGTACGGCACGTAAATGAGTTATGATTGAGGAGGGCGGTTTCAAAGTATGTCGGTCAAGTGAAACTACTATAAAATTCATGAGGGTGTGTTTCAATAAAAGGATTTTATGTTGAAAACTGGTTTTTCTATTGGTAATCATTTGCAGTTATATTATCTTATATATGACTATTGACTACTCTATATTTTATTATTATTATGACAGCCTTGGGTTTTTTTGTTGAGCTTACTTGGACTTACCCCACTTGCTGAACGTGTGAGCTTCATCACTGAGTAAGGAACCTCCATGAACTTGTTGCACCCTTTCTTTTATTCTCTGGACTATTTGTTATACAACAAGCTTTTTGTTTCTGGGTTGATTGCTGATTCTCCTCTATTTTCTCTTTTGGTGATTGTGCCTTCAAAATACTGCAGACAAGTAGCCTTCTACACAGGTCCCACAGGTATGAACCTCGAGTGCATCATCAATTTTGGAGATTTTTCTCAATGAAAATTTCCTTTACTGGTTAATATTTAATTTGGAACATAAATATAAACGTCAAGGATCAAGATTCTTCTGACATAATTGCACCAATCACATTTTCTGGAGTGTTGGTTTTCGGGACAAAACCATGTGATACTCTTTTTATTTTGGAATAGTAAAATCAATGGGTTTAAACTAGAATAAAAAAGCGTGCTTCAACAAATTGTTAAGTAAAAATTGATTGTGGTATCACTGCAGTTAAATGTTTCACATGTTCTCAATTACAGTTGGAGGACTTCTGAACGCGACGTGTGGGAATGCTACTGAGCTCATAATAGCAATATTTGCCCTTAGCAGTAACAAAATTGCTGTGGTCAAGTTTTCTCTGTTGGGATCTATTCTTTCAAACCTTCTTCTGGTTCTTGGCACCTCTCTATTGTGTGGTGGCATTGCAAACGTTGGAGTGGAACAAAAATATGACAGAGTAAGACTCTAACATCCATTTATAGTTTCTTCGAATGTGTGTATATTTTCATTTTTCTTAGTGTTTTTTATTTTTTAATAATGGAGCAACGACTAAGGTTAATTAAAATTGAATTTACAGAGACAAGGAGATGTGAACTCACTTATGCTGCTGTTGGCATTGTTGTGCTACTTACTTCCTATGCTGTTCAAATATAGCGCTGCCTCAGCTGCACTCACGGTTGATCCTTCACTCTATTTGTCAAGAGCTTCTAGCATTGTGATGCTGATTGCATATGCTGTTTACATTATCTTTCAACTCTGGACACACAGGCGGTTATTTGAAGCTGAAGATGTAAGGTTTCTTGAATCATGAAAATGGTGAAGTTGGTTTGCAATTAATTAATCTAATTCATGCCAATATCTTAGAAGTATTTAACATCGTGAATTGGCCAGGAGGATGAAGATGACAACAATGGTTCAGATGAAGAAGCTGTCATTGGACTCTGGAGTGGCATTGCTTGGCTGATTGGGATGACTGTATTCATTGCTTTGTTGTCTGAATATGTGGTGGAAACAATTGAGGTAATGGACATAACATAACATATTTAGAAAAAACGAATCTCAATTTGTTTAGTTATAGTATCGATGATAAAATTGCCAAACTTAACAGGATGCATCAGATTCATGGGGTTTGTCTGTGAGCTTCCTCAGCATAATCTTGCTACCGATAGTTGGCAATGCAGCTGAACATGCAGGAGCAATCATATTTGCTTTCAAGAACAAGCTGGTGAGAACTTGAGAGTGTTATAAACTCCACACTTCCTCTCATTTAGCATAATATTCTTATTGACCAACCAATAAATGTTTTAAAGAAAATATGAAATTCATAGAAACTAAAGTATGCTTTGACTACAGGACATCTCATTGGGTGTTGCATTGGGTTCAGCAACTCAGATTGCCATGTTTGTGGTAAGATACACACCTCATTATAATATGTAAATGGATACTTTCATAATTTCATGCAGTTTCTTCTTTCTTTCTGCTTCTTCTAATGAAAGATTATACAATTACAATATAGGTCCCTTTATGTGTGATCGTTGCTTGGATAATGGGTATCAAAATGGATTTGAACTTCAATATCCTAGAGACAGGTTCCGTTGCTTTGGCAATAATAGTCACAAGCTTCACTTTACAGGTATACTTAACAAAATTCAAGAGACAAAAACACTATATTTTCATTCAATCTCCTAATGGAATATAAGGATTGACTAAACCACCCGTATTTATATAGGATGGTACTTCTCACTACATGAAAGGCCTTATTCTCCTGCTGTGCTACATAATTATTGGAGCTTGCTTCTTCGTACAAAGAACACCCTTTAGTAAGTAAAATACGTCAAATTTCAAAATGGTTACACATAAATAGTAAGAATCTATGATATTCTTATAAATTTGTAATTCGTTCCTAATATTTGATCACTTATTTTTCACAGACCAAGGTGATGTTACAAACGTCATGCCTAAACCAGCCATTAATGCAGTTCTAAGTGCTTAGTGGGTAAGTTGCAACTTATTGGCACATAAATATAATCCTTCAGTGCGCATAAAAATTCACGAGTTAACTGGGAACTTGAATTGCAGGCGTTGATCTAATTTTTTCTTTTCCCGAGATGAAGAATGGTGTAGCATCCAAACCCAAACCCAAAATCAAATTCAATGGATTGGTTATTGTTTCATTCTGATCACTTTCATATCCATAAGGAAGGGAGAAAAGAAGTTCAGTAGCTTTGCAAGTAGTTGCAAGCAATGAATAGACCACTGTGTGCAAGATGATCAATCATACGTGTGTTCTATCGAAGTGCTGCTTTTGATCATGTGCTTCAGTAGAGGCCAATAAGTGGAGTATTCTTGTTTGAGTTTGCTTTTGAAAGAATATCTTTTCAGTTTGCAGAATCTATATTGTATTTATTGTGTTTCTACTTTGTACGACCTTTTGCATGTGCTTTCTAAAGAGTTTCAAAGTTCTATTGATGTTTGGTTTTTCTTTGCGCGACCATATGTTTTCATGTTTAGATACGATATTTCAAGAAGTTCATTATCTTTTAAAGAATTTAAAACGCTTTGTATCACAATATGTTGTTTGAATAAAGAATTTTGAAAGAAATTGAAATTTTAGGATTTCAATAATTGGATTATTTAAAATTAGAGAAATTCAAATTTTAGCTAAAAAAAATAAGAATTTGAAACTGCTTATAAATTCATATTTTGATCTTTGTATTTTGGATTAACTTGGGTCTGGATTGATTTGACTCAACTTGAACATGGTCAACTCGACTCAACTTGGACGCAACTCAACTTGACATGAGATCCAACTTAGTTTGATATGGCTTTGACATGATGTCTTTGTCCAACATGTGCATCACTTGACTTGCTCAAATCTGATCCAATTTTTTTTAGTCTCACATGGGTCTAAACCGTGACCTAAACTCAATTGGGCTTGGACTTGGTCGAACTTGACACGACATGAGCCTAACCCAACTCAGTTAAACGTGATCCCATTTTAACTCGACTTAACTTGGAACCAAGTTGACTTGGCTCTTCGCTCGACCAACCTAAGCTAACTTGACTCGATTTAGGCTTATAGCTTGACTTGGCCTTGATCAGACTCGCACCGACTTGGGCCTAACCCAACTTGATTGAGCGTTGGTCTACTCCGACTCGGATGAACGTGAACCCACCCCTACTCGGTTGAATGTGGACTTGCCCCCAACTTGGCTTGACTTGGGTTTAGGCTAACTCAACTCAACCTGGGCCTAGGTTGACTCAGCTCGACCTGTGCCCAAGCTGACTCAACTTCACCTTGGCATAGGCCAACTGAACTCAATCAGACTCGAGCTGACTCAATTTGACCCAGGAAAACTCATCTTGACCTATTCTTGATCAGACTAGGACCAACCTCAACCTATCTTAGCACGGTCGAACGTGGGTCGACCCCAACTCAGATGAACATGGACTAGCCTCGACTCGATTGAACATGTGCTTGTTTTGATTCGGCTTGACTAGGCCCGAGATGTCTTGACCTAACCTAGGCTCGAGCCAACTTGGCTCGACCTGAGCCTAGGCTAACTTGGCTCGTCAAATGCTCAAGCCTACTTGACTTAATTTGCACCCATTTGATTTGACTCGATTTAGGGTCAAATCGACTTTGTTTTTCAAATTAAATACAAAGTTGAAATACAAATTTGCACCCATTAACATATGTTGTATTCGATTAAAACATACAACATCGTTGTGACTTTTTTCAGATTAAGTAAGAATAATTGATTACCACCTTGAAATAATTGATTAAATACGTCTGATTTAATTTTTAATAAGTATTTTCTGAACATTATAAAAAAACCTTGATCTCACTTTTTTGTACAACTAATACTACACTGTAAAAAGAAAATTCATTGAGATTATTTGAGTTTTTTCTTTTTCAATTCTCAAATAATGCTTTAAGAATTTCAAATTCATAAGGTTGTGTTAGGTTATTGAAAGTATCTTGTGATTTGCTTATGGTGTGAAAATCTGGTACATTATTTCTTTTTTTAACTTCCAATGTCATCTTCATTGTGTTCAAAAGTTGATCTTTTAGTGTGTGTTGTCATGTGATGAGTTCTTGTACAAACATTTGAAGACAGTGGATTCCATTTATTTTAAGTTTGAATAACTAAGATTGGATGAAGGATAATTTGTGATTTGAACCAATATGATTTTTGTGTACAATATTTATATTCTTCTATCTTCTTTATCTTGTTATTTACCAATCTTTTTTATCAATCTTTATCCTAAATCATTGCATTAATTTTTCAAATTGAAACATTTTTTAAGTAGTTGATGAAAAGGTAAATCCTCATTCTCTTTTGTAACATTTATGGATACTCAACTTTACAAAATGAGTTTTAATAAAGTGGTGTTTGTCCATGCAAAAATATAAAAAAATATATAACAATATTTTTCTCGTAAAGAAAAATTAGGATAAATCATACAAAGGGTATATATTTATTTGTGTCATACAAACGCAACATTTTGTCTCATTATAAGTTCATAAAGTAATTATAAGTTTAATCATTCGATGAGATTATCCCCTTTGAACTTTGTCTATAATACGATAAAAATTGATTTAAAAAAATTTCTTGCTCTAACGATTACCTTAATGGTTTCCATCATGTCTTTATTAGGTTTACCACTCCAATAATAATTTAAATTCACAAATTATTTATTCCAAGAGTCTTGATTTTGTAGAAATAAATATGTATATTTACATCCTTTAATAAGATACGTATTGTTATTTATATATATATATATATATATATATATATATATATCATCTTGACACCTTTTTTAAGAAATTTGATTCGCTCAACTAATATAAAAATGGATTAACATGTGTTATAGTTGCCTGAACAGTGATAAGTGTCAAATTTAAGTAATATTTCATATTTAAATATAGGAACTTATGAGTATTAATTGCTAATCTATTAATTTATACTTTTTTTTACATATTTTATGATTTTAATTTGAATAAGAACTATTTATATCCAAATTTGTGTTAATTTCAAGAGTTTAGGGTAAAATGAAGATAATTGGGCAAAAGGAAAATATACAAAGTTAAATAAAAAGAGAAAGTTGGAATGCATCAACACTCACCAAAGTTGCCCAAATTCACAAAAAGCCAAGATGCCATAAGTGGATCTCGTTCAAGCAAGTAGAACCTCACTTGAGCTAGATAACACCAATAACGTTGGGCCTTTTTACTTTTTATTTGCCCAAGCGAGCCCATTAGCGCCTAAGCGAAAAGTAACTTAAGCCAGTGAATATTAGGTTAAATAGGGGGGTTGAGGCACAACCCTAGTGTGCAAAATTGAGAGGAAAACACCATTGAATGACTTGTAACCTAATTGGGAGAATAGAAGGTGTTAGAAGATATGTGGCTAATTCTAACATGTGGATTTAGGAGTAATATGTTCAATCTCTTATGTATTGAGGTGATATCCGAATATAATATTTTGTTATTGATTGATTATTGGTATTATTATTTTGCTTCTAATTCTTGATCTAGAATCTTAAATATGACTGGAAAGTATTTTTATGGTTCTTACCTATACAATAATATTTAACATATTTGAGTGCTAGGAATAGACTTGAAATGTTAATTGTTATTAACGTCTAATTGTAAAGCTAAGTTGTTTTTATAAATATGTGAGGAATCGATATTTAGAAAACACCTTGAGAATTTTATATGCGAAGAATCGATATAAATGATTTATATATGAGCATCTATATCAATCAAAAAGCACAATATTATCATGCTAATCAAAATACAATAGAGTGAGAAAGATGAAATTTCCAATTGAAGCAACAACTCTGTGACTTGTTTTCTTGTTAATTCTTGCCATCATAACAACTCTCACAAACTTTTATTATTCTGTTTTATATTTAGTGAATCTTTTACTTGAATATTCAATTTTTCCTTGTGAATTCGATATTTGTCCTTAGGGACACATTATTACTTTTGACAACACGGTACACTTGCCGTAAAAAGTCATCTAACAGTAAAAACAATAGTGATTGACCCAGTGATATAAATGTTTATGGTTCCATTTGGTAAAGTTAAAAAAGATTATCCATGTCCTCTAGATGTGACTGTATTATTTTGCGCATCTACATTTCACTATAATCCTAGAAATGTAGTATTCATCATACCATATAATTGTCCCACAAATGAAGATGTCATATATATGTGTTTAAAATCTCTCTATCAATTTTTTATAAAAAAAATTAAAATTGTACACATGAACAACAAAGAAAATGAAAACAAATATTAACTAATAATTTGTAGGATGCATATGGTGCAATTATACCCATACTCAAACCCAATCATTGATTCACGGGTATCAATTTAAAATTGTTTTTTACGGTGGCTAACCAATATAAATGAGTTGTAATGTAAATGTTCATTCAATTTGAATCAAGTACCACTCTTTTAAATCCCCAAGACAAAACTTCCAACTACATATAATTTAAATTCACACTTTCTCATAATAGAGTCATATATAAATCAATAACACTTTAATCAATATTAAACTGAGAGTAATGAGGTTATGTACATCTCACTTTACATGAATATGGATAGAATAATACATATACAAAATGACAATTGTTTCATTCCCTTACTTGAATATTTTGTAGATTGATGTATTGCTCATGTAATATTTTCTTTTTTCTTAGTTTGTTATTTCTCTTTCAAGAGTATTTGTACCCATATTGCAGTATGTTCTTATTTATAGTGTAATTTGTAATCATTACATTTCTCAATTTAAATTTTAGCTCTACATTTTTGTTCCAATTGAATTAAGATTTCAATAGTTAGTTTGTAAAAGATAAATTTTCCAAGTAATTTGGTAAAAACATAATTCGATAAATTAAACTTGGAAGGTTTTTTAAGGGAATAGAATAAACAAATCTTATTAATCTTATCCCTTGCACTAAATTTCTCATATCATAAACAATAATTAAGAATTTCTTTGTTATCTGAGTAACTTCGTAAGAAAAACTCTATGATATAGTCTTGTTATTTTATCTTATCATTCTTTGAGTTGCCAAATAATATTTAATTCTTGTCTAATTAATTGATTTAGATTTTGGACAATCTTACCATATTTAATACTTAAAAGAAACAACTTACATGATTCAGATTATTAATATTTATATAGAGATGATAATGCGGGTCGGTCCGCCCGCAAAATGCGAGTCTAGTTGGCCCGTCCCACATAGAATTTGTGGGTTGATTTTACTAACCCACCCTGTATAAGAAATATTTTTTTTAAAAATAATAAAAATAAATTTTTAAATAAATTTTTTGAATAAATTTAATTCTTTTTTATTTAGATACATTGGGTAAATAATGTCACAATATTATTTTCATGACATGCGTAATAAGATATGAGTGAAAAATTTGGAATGTTAAATATGAGGCTGCATGAAAAAGATATGGGGATGCAGAAATAAATTTTTAGACTTTTAAGATATGCAAGTCATGCAGGATAGCGTGTCCCACCTCGTACTTGCCTGTGAGGGCTACAGGTTATGCACGATGGGCCTAAGCGGGCCAACAGGTTGGAACAAGGAGCCTGTCTCGCATTTTTCTCAGCGGGTCGCGAGCAAGCTTGCACGGCCCACCTCGCTTTGTCATCCCTATCTTTATGTGTAAGTTTCTTCTCTTTGATGCAAAGTGTATATCATTATCATGCATGTAAGATTTGTTTCCTTACATCCGTTTTGATTTTCTCTAATGTCTCCCTAGATCGTGTCAATCTAAGCGTTTCATTGTAGAATTTGTTGGACTAAGAGTGTTAGACGAAGTCCTAGGGATCTTCGTCACTGACAACACTTTGTAAAATAAGAAAAATATTTCATGTTCATTTGTTCTCCGACTTGCATACGTCCAAAATTCAAAGTAATATTCTTTTTGATTAGGGGAAGTTGTACATTGTTGTAGCCACTTTCTATTTGTTATCACTACATAATATATTTCAAGGTGGAAAATGAGAGGGTGGGAAGCTCGCTCCACGCAGAGACACGGTAACCTTGGCGTTGGCCAGAACCCAAACAAATCTAAGTTTGAGCACACAACCTTCTACTTTTCCAATTTCCCTCATGGGTTTGGAGAGCTGGACATGCACATGGTTTTCCAAAAATGGGGAAGAGTGAAAGAGGTCTTTATTGCTCGCAGACTGAATAAATGTGGAAGGCGTTTTGGGTTTGTCCGCTTCTTTGATGTGAGAAATGTGGTAAGGTTGGAGAAGGAGTTGGACAAAATTTATATAGGGAATTTGAAGCTCTACGTAAACATTCTGAAGTATCGGATATATGATCCCAATGTTAATGGGTTGCCCTTTAGGGCAAACAAGAAACCAGAGTCGGAATCGCTGGCAGGGGCAAGGAAGTGGGGTTTTGAATGGCAGGGGGGAAAAGGGAGGGAGATGAGGAAGGAGGTGTGGGTGGATAAAAAAGGAAATCAATCCTTTGTTGATATAGTTAAAGGAGGTTCTCGACAGGAGTGGAAGGGACCAATCATTTCAACCCAAAATCTGGTTCTACCATGGATGAAGTTCAGTGTCATTGGCTAAGAAGAGTTAGACTTCGAACAATTAGAAGAAGAGTTTCTGAAAGGCGGTATGAGTATGATCAAAGTGTGTTATTTGGGTGACAACCTAGTCATGCTCACACCAAGGGTAGGGGAGAGTTTGGAGGTTCTGATAAAGCTCAATAAGGCATGGTTCGATAGTGTTTTTGACAGGATTGATCCATGGACGGAAAATTTTGTAGCAAGCCATAAGTTCGTACGGGTAAGGTGCTATGACATACCTATCACCCTATGGAATAAAGACTGCTTCTCCAAAGTGGTGGGTGAAAGGACATCATTAGTATCCATTGATAATTCTACTCTGCTATGGGAAAATCTTGAGTATGCTAGACTTCAAGTTAGGGTGCAGAAAAATCATAATGTAAGATTGGCGAAAGGGATGAGAATCAATGGCCAAGAATACAGTATCCTCATTGAAGAAGAAATTCCTTGTGGGTGCAGAGGTCGATGCAGGTGTTGCTATGATGGGCTTGGATCCTCGGACAGTATCTCCTCGTTGGAAACCTATGTTGAGGAATCCGCTTGCTTTGTAAACAGCTGTGAGGAGGAGGTGATCGGAGGGGAGGCGGCGGGTGAAGGCGAGCAAATTGGAGGAGAAGTGTCGAGTGGAGGAATTCATGAAGGGAATACGACAAAAGGGTTGGTAATTAAGGAACCTAAACCTATGTCTACAGAATGTCAGAGGGTAGTTGATAAGGGTTTCACGCTTAAGGAAAGGATATCCCACAAGTTATCTGAAGAAGCTGCGTTTTTTAGTACCCATTTCCACTGGTCAGTACCAGCTAGCTATAAGCCCTACCAAGTGAATGACCTGGCCAAGTTAGTGGTGGAGGTGGAATGTAGTAATTCTCTGTGTGCACCCATAGTTGCGTTGGGCCAAAAAGGAAGTCCAACGACCCACTATAGCAATGGGCGGAATTTTTCTCTAGCCCAAGAAGGAGAGGGGGTTGGAGAACACTTACCCATGGATCGTGGGTTGAGCTATGAGAAAGAAAAGAGAGGTGCAGGATCGGGAGCCCGAGCAGAATCGCTGGTGGTGCGATAGTCGGAGTAAGGTCACGACCCGAGCAACTTGCCGGAAAATTTAGTGGATGTGGGTTCAGTAGGAGGAAGCGAACAGGGGTCCCCATCACGTAGACGCAGAACGAAAGGGCTGTGGGAAGTGGGAGAACCGAGCACCCATCCGCAGAGGTCTGTCAGAATAAGAGCAAGGTCTTCCCAGGCAAGGAACTCATTATCCTTCAAAGTTGGATCCTCTGCAACAAATATTATTGATAGGGATATAAACAAATGCAATGCTCGTTTTCGGGACCCAAGAATTATGGAGGAACCAGAAATTTTATGGGAGTTGGGCAAAAACATCGGATTAGCGTGCCGAGGAGTTGAAGAAGAGGTGGTGCAGGAATACCTATGTATGGAAGCGACAGATGACGAGTTTGTGAAGAAGCTTGAGGAGGGTGTCATAACGGTTATCTATGTTGATTGTCAACTTGAATATTAGAGGTTTGGGGGGAGTGACTAAGTCCAGATACATGAGGCAATTAATTGCAAGTGAGGGAGCAGAATTTGTATGTCTGCAAGAAACGAAAAAAACGGTTTTCTCATATGCCAGATGCTTTACTTTGTGGGGGGATAATAAAACAGGTTGGATTCATAATGAAGGTGATAATGGAGGAGGTAGCTTGCTATCCATGTGGCACAAAGAAGCCTTATGTTATGAGAGTCATGTCATGGGTAAGGGATTTATTATTGTGGCTGACCAGCACCTTAAGACTACACATAGGTGTGTTATTGTGAACGTCTACTCTGCTTGTGCCTTAAGGGATAAGAAGCTGCTTTGAGAGGAGCTCACCAACATTAAAGCGACGTCTCAAGTTTCGGTCTGGAGTATCTGTGGGAACTTTAATGCCATTAGAAGTAGAAGGGAAAGAAAAGGTGCTAGCAGTAGGGGAGATATGTCAAGTGGCTACTCATCTGAGATCAATGGATTCAATAGGTTCATAGAATCAAATATGTTATTGGATCTGCCTATAGTAGGTAAGAAATATACGTGGTTCAAGAAAAATGGGTCTGAAGAGTGGTTGAACATTTGGCCAATGTGCAAACAGTATGTCTAGAGGACGGAAGTGTCTGATCATTGTGCTTTGGTGGTGAAGACTTTGGATAAAGACTGGGGTCCCAAACTATTTCGTACCATTGATGCTTGGCATATGGAAAGGGGGTTTTCTGAGATGGTGAAGGAGAAGTGGCAATCCTATTCAGTACATGGGGATGTTATCACGAACCTTAAAGGATAAGTTGAAATTGTTAAAAGGGGAATTAAAAATTTGGAACAAAGAAGAGTATGGTAATTTGTACACCATCAGGGATTGTATCTTGCATGAAATTGAGTCTCTTGATAGTCAAGACTTGAATGGAGGTCCGAGTGAAAGAGGAAGGATAGAAAGAATGGAGTTATTGAACCGATTAAGGGAGGTTGATAGGAAGATAGATTCTCGTATCTGCCAGAAAGCAAGAGTAAGTTGGTTCAAGTATGGGGACTCGAGAACCAAATTCTACCATTCGTCTCTTAGATGGGGAAGACGGAGGAATGAAGTGAAGGGTGTAGTGGTTGGGAATCAGTGGTGTGAGGAACCGTGTACGGTTCGAGCAAAGCAATATCGGCCTATCTCACTAGTAGAGGCTATATACAAAGTAATTGCAAAACTGTTGACTGGTAGAATAAAAAAAGTGATAAACTCCGTAGTCGAAGAAAGCCAATCTGCATTCCTAAAGGGCAGAGGGATATTAGATAGTGTGCTCATGGCGAACGAAGCATAAGAGGATCTCAAAAAGGGTGGGAGGAGTGGCTTATACTTGAAGGTGGACTTTGAAAAAGCTTATGATTCAGTCAGGTGGGATTTTCTATATGATATGCTCTACAAGTTGGGGTCCCATAACAAGTGGGAATATGGATGTGAGGATGTATGGAATCGTTTACAGTCTTTGTGTTAGTGAATAGGAACCCAACAGAGGAATTCAAACCAACAAGAGGATTAAGGCAAGGTGACCCACTGGCACCTTTTCTCTTTATTGTGGTAGCAGAAGGGCTAGCTGGGTTAGTAAGGCAAGCAACTAAGGTCAGTCTATTGTCAGGGGTTAAGATTGGTAGAGAGGAGGTAGAGTTGTGTATTTTGCAATTTGCAGATGATACCCTTTTTTAATGTGAAGAGTCACATAGTAATGTGGTAACCTTGAAGGCGATACTAAGGGGGTTCGAGATAGCCTTAGGCCTTAAGATAAAATTTCACAAGTCTAAGATAATTGGATTAAATGTTGATAGAAATGCTTTGGCAATTTATGCAAAGACAATGAATTGTGCCCAGATGAGAGTCCCCTTCAAGTATCTGGGCTTAGAAGTGGAAGGAAATCCAAGGACGGTTAAGTTCTGGGAGCTTGTACTAACCAAACTAAAAGCTAAACTCAGTGGTTGGAGAGGAAGATTCTTGTCTTTGGCAGGGAGAATATATTTTGTCAAATCAGTTATCTCTTCGGTCTCGCTATACTATCTATCCATTTTTAAAGCACCAGAGTCAATCTACAAAAACATAATCAGTATTCAGCGGATGTTTCTGTGGGAGTGGGGGAAGGAGAAGAAACTGATACAATGGGTTAGCTGAGAAGATGTATGTAAGTCGAAAGTGGATGGTGGCTTGGGGATTAGAGATATTCAGAAATTCAACCTTGGCGTCCTAGCCAAATGGAGATGGAGGTTAGTGTCAGATGAGGAAGGAAGGTGGAAGGACTTGCTGGTTTCAAAATATGGAATGGTCACAGAAAGCTTGCGTAGCCCAGTGAAAACACAGTCTTGGTGGTGGAGAGACCTCCAAAAAGTATATAAAGAGGGAGGAGGCAAAGGATGGTTCCAGCAACATATTGCATGGAGACTTGGAGGTGGTGATAAAGTCAAATTTTTGGAGGATGTGTGGTTAAGAAACAACAGCCTCAAGTCCCTCTACCCTAAGCTGTTCACACTGTCCCTGAACCAGGGTCTAAAGGTGAATGAGGTAGGGGAATGGGTAGATGCAGAATGGCGGTGGACCCTGAGGTGGAGGAGGGATAAATTTGAATGGGAATCTTCGTTGGAAACTAATTTCATACACTACATATCCCAGGTAAGGTTGTCAAGGGAACAAAGAGATGTGCTGGCGTGGGGGGCCGAAGAAGCAGGGTCCTATACTATTAGTTCAGCATATGAATATTTAGCGAAGAGGGCCAGCAGTTCCCATCAGGAAGTGTTCAAGTCCCTGTGGAAAATAAAAGTGTTTCCTAATGTTATAATCACAGCTTGAAGGGTTCTCCTAGGTAGAGTGCCAACTAGAATGTGTTTGAGAAGGAGAGGGGTAATGTTAAACACAGTATTGTGTGCTTTCAGCCAAACGAAGGAGGAATCATGCCAACATATCTTCATTGAATGCCGCTTTGCCCAGAGGGTGTGGACGCTATGTTTTAAATGGATAGGAATTATGTTTGTACAACACAACGAGCTATCAAAACACTTTGAAAACTTCTACTTGCCACACTTGAATAGGAAACAAAATCTTTTGTGGAAAGGAGTATGGCTACCATAGTGAGGTGTATTTGGGACCATAGGAACTCAATAGTTTTTAAACAAGGTGTTGTAGATGGGGAAGAGATTTTCATGATGGTACAGCTCAAGTCTTGGCAATGGTTGAAGCACAGAGGACACATTTTAAATTGCTCTCTTGCTGACTGGATTTTCAACCCAATTATCTGCATTAGAAGTTCAAAGTGAGTGGTTGCTGGTAGGTGGTTATAAGAGGATCTGTTATTAGAAAAAGATAGCTGGAGTGTTGGATGATAGCATAGCTCCTGTAGCGAGCTCTCTGATTGATACATTGGAACCCCTCCAGTTAAAAAAGGGTGTTGTGGTGAGGGTGTAATCCTAGAGTGAGGACAACAGTGAATGCAGGATGCAGTTCTTGATGATAATTGTGGATGGTTTTGAGAATAATTCACTTGTGAGAAGATTATGATGAAGTTGGAGTCGGTGGGCACGAACAGAACATGTCTTTGATGCTCTGGAGTTAAAGGCTATAGATGTTACAGTGGAGGGCCACATTCAAATATGGTTTATCTATCACTCTTGTATAGGTAGCTGGTGTTGCTAAGACACAGGTTAAGAGGTGGATATCATTCCTCAAGAAGTTATTTTTTTTCTCTCCCTTTTGGTGCCTTGGAGGAGCAGCTCTGCAGGTACTGGTTTGTTGATATAGGGAGCAGGATTATTGTTGATTTTGTTGTTGCCTAGGTTGTTTGGCTGTTAAGTCGGATAACATCGAGTGTGTCTGATGGCTGCTATGTAGGGTTGTTGTGAGCCTTGCCGAAGGCTGCTGTGGGGAAGGTTTTAGCTATGGGTTGTGGTTGTTGGAGGTCAACTACACTCAGACCAGAAACATGTAGCTGGTGCTATATAAGCTGGATGGTCTTTATGGTTTGTGTTCTGAGTGTAATCCCATATCTTCTTTAGTTGCTTTTAAAGACGTATGTATAGGTTCTAAGGGAGTGTTAAAGAGGGTTACAGTTCAGAGTATTTTTCGGACAAAAATGGCTCGATCTAATAGGCTGATTTGGTTTTAAGTCTCTACTGGAAGAAAATATTGGGATCCGTTAGTGGAGCATAGTTTGCTATTGAAGTTTTAATGGTATGTATTGGTGTTATTATGGAGAGGCTAGCTGGTCAGCCTCCTCTGTGATAGGTTTTTGTGCTGCTAAGTTCTTCACTCCTGCAGGTTGTGAATGAGGTGCCTTGTATGGCTCATGTCCTCTGCCACCCTGTTTTCTGGTGTTCCTGGCGTGTTGGTACGAGGTGATAAGGGGAGCGAAGAGGTGCTGACTTGTTGTACCTTAAAACTAGAATCTCCTTGGTGCCTCTAGTAGGAGCAGTTGGTAGGAGAAAATAGGTGGTTCAGTTTTGTGTGATATAAAGGCTGCTAGTGTGAACCTTAGGTGGTAGTTGCTGGTACAGTTTTGTATTTTTGGTGTTTGCTGGGTTATGCAGATTTATTTGTTCTCTAGCTCCAGTTGGGTTCCTTTCATGGTAGAAAATGTTGGACCAGCTGTTGTCCTAGTGTGAGTCGAATGCTCAATTGAGCTAGGCTGATCTGGTCTTTTCTGCTAGGATTGTAGGAATTATCTGGTAACATTTATTAGCTTAAGATCTTGGTTTTGTATACGGGTTGGGACACCGTATACAATTGATAAAAAAAAAAATTTGTTCTCCGACTTCAATAGACAAAGGTTCTAGTTTTATCAGACGAACGATGTTAGTCAAACTTTTAATTGCTAATCATTGAAGTAGATGTATACTTCAAAATGATCCTTTATACGTTTATCATAATATTGATTTAGTTATATTAAAGGATATGGATACCAGAGTTATAGAAGGATCTTAATATTAATTGTGTCTTTTCTAATTATTAGTTGTTTCTCTTTATAAAGGTGAATCACCTTTATTTTGTTTTGTCAGTTATGATTCTAGTATTTATTTAATTGATTATTTCTCTCTTTAGCTAGACCTAGAATGAGTGTACTGCTTGTATATATTCAGACTATTTGTTTTGATCTCAAAGAATAATAAAAAGAGATATTCATTCTCATATCATTTGTCTTCCTTTTACTCTTTTGTTCATCTTTGTTCTATTTTATAATATGATATCAGAGCCTTGTTAAAGCTCTGGTTGCTACATTTATCCATGGGTGAAGTTGTTGATTTCTTACAAGATTTTTTTTCACCTTACCATGTTAGTTCATAAGATAATCCATCCTTGAATAGAGTTTACTCTCTCATTACACAACAAGAGAGACAAACTTTTGGTGATCAATCCAAGGCAATGATTGCTACTAGCAAAGGAGGTTATGAAAACAATGTTGCCATCTATGGCAGAGGTGGTGGATAGGAAGAGGAAGCTATGGAAAAGAATATACTGCCAAAATTTGCAGTCATGGTGGAAAAACAGGGCATACCATTGATACATGCTATAAAAAACATGGTTTTCCACCTCATTTCAAGTTTAAAAATCATAATCATGAGCAGAATCATGAAGGTTCGAAGTAGAAGTGGAGTCTCAACAAAATGGTTTTACTCCTGAGCAGTATTAAACATTGTTAGCTCTTTTACAACAGGTCAAATCCAATGACAATGTTTCTAGTCAAGTCTTCGTTATTCCTTCCAACATGACAACACAAACTGGTAATGACTTTATTTCTTCCTTCAGTTCTTGGATTATTGATAGTGGTGCTACTGATCATATTTGTTCATCCTTAACTTATTTCACTTCATATAATCAAATTAATCTTATTTCCGTTAAATTATCAAATGGAAATCAAGTCATTGCCTATTATTCTGAAAGTGTTTTTCTCAATCAAAATCATGTCATAGACGATGTTTTGTATATTCCTTGCTTCACTTTTAATATTCTTTCAGTAACAAAATTGATTGATAAATTATCTTGTGTTCTTAATTTTGACTCTAATGGTTGTCACATTCAAGACAAAAACTCCTTGAAAATGATTGGCTCTGCTACGATGCAAGATAGACTTTATATACTCAGGATCCCATCTTACCAGAAACTTCAAATCAAACCCATCAAATCTACACACACCATCAATACTGTTAATGTCAGTGCTAGTGATCTAGAAACCCTTTGGCATTTTCGATTAGGTCTTATTTCAAATAAATGTATTGATGTTATCAAGAATAAATTTTCTTTTGTTAAAGATAATAAATCTTTTGTTTGTGATGTTTATCATTTTGCAAAGCAAAAAAGACTTTCATTTCCTATTAGTACATCTAAATAAAAAAAATGTTTTGATTTGATTCATGTAGATATTTGGGGACCATACTTAATATCATCAATTCATGGTCATAAATATTTCTTGACCATAATTGATGACTATTCGAGGTACACATGGATTTTTCCTTTAAAACAAAAATCTGAAGTTGTTAAGGTTTTGGAAAATTTTGTTGTTATTGTTCAAACACAATTTGAGACAACAATAAAAATAATAAGAAGTGATAATGAGACTGAATTTGTCATGACTAATTTCTTTGTCAATAAAGGAAATAGTACATCAAACATCATGTGTCAATACTCCACAACAAAATAGTACAGTTGAAAGAAAACATGGTCATTTATTAAATGTAGCAAGAGCTCTCATGATACAATCTCATTTACCTAAAATTTATTGATCATATTCTGTGATACATGTTGCACATATTATAAACATGTTTCCCACCCTTGTTTTAAACTATTCTTCTCCTCATGAAATGCTTTACAAAACTGAAGCAGATTTTAATGGATTAAAGGTGTTTGGTTCTTTATGTTATGATAGCATTTTGTCAACAAATAGAACAAAATTTGATCCAAGAGCATCAAAATGTGTTTTTAAAAGGGGGACAAAAGGATATATTTTGTTGAATATTCAATCAAGAGAAATTTTTGTGTATAGGGATGTCGTCTTTTATGAACATGTTTTTCCATATCAAAGGGTTCAAGATACTAGCAATGAAATTGACAGTCCTAACATTAACGATCAAATCTCGTTTACTGAAGATCAACCTGTCTTGAGTCAGCCATCACAAACCATTCTTGACCTTGTGATAATGCTGAAAATAACAGTGATAATAATTGTGAGTCACACATTGAGGTTCCAAAAGAAGTTTGTTCCCATATAGACCAAAACCTCAATGAAGATCATGACATAGAACAAAATTTTGAATCAGATCAATTTGTCCGAATGAGTACAAGAATA
>Ga0123341_1000710_pt1 | contig 22241 bp, 20 predicted proteins | sample Turbeapinknodule_FD_89959 | JGI IMG/M metagenome (GOLD analysis project Ga0123341, IMG submission 89959) | Root nodule microbial communities of legume samples collected from Mexico - Turtle bean Mexico pink nodule | ecosystem: Host-associated > Plants > Roots > Nodule | place: Mexico: Nepantla...
TGTTTTGAAATTTAAAATTATATGGGTGCGAAATAAAATTTTAAAATTCCTTTCTTTCCATTGAGAATCGAAAATAAGTGTTTTCTTATGTTAAAATACTTTCCTCCTTGATAAATAGAATATTTCCAAATCAAAAGTCCATCCATTCACTAATTTTTTCATTTATCATTCAAATATGCCTTGTTAAAGTACATAAACTGCATAGCCTTTGTAAGTTACATTACTTTTTTATCTATTAGTTAAGTTATTAACAATTCTTGAAAGGAAATAATTGCATTTCTAGTATAATATAATGACTGAGGTGTTTTCTTTATTATAGGATATCCTTTATTGTGTATAAAAAAAAACACAAGTAAGATAAAAAAAAGAAAGGATTTGATTATGGTTATTGTTCGTTTGTTAACAAAGATTGCGTACAATTCTCAATCAATTGAGTTTCACTAAAACAAACTAATGCTGCAAAGATATAAATGAGTATTATTTGGACATAAGTCACATCTAGCTAAAACTAAGTATTATTTGGAATGCAAATAGCCTGAATAAAATTTAGTATTATTTGAAATACAATAACTCCAACTTAAACACAAAGTATTATTTGGAATGTAATAATTCATTATTACACACAGAGTATTGCTTGGAACGTAACCACTCTTAGCTAAACACAATATTATTTGAAACATAGTCACTCATAGCTAAAGGTCACAAGGTTTATAAAGACTGTGATTTAAAAGATCACAGGTTCGTTCACTAGAAAAATAAGTAGTATCTTACAACTTATACAAGGAATATCACTTTTCTAGATTATTAATGAACACAAACAATCTTCTTTCTTACAACCACAAGGCTTGGAAGCTTAAGATCTTGTGTACATTGTTGTAGCAAAATTTTCGTCAATCTTCCTTCTCCAAAGAGATCTTATATAAAGAGTTTGAAAAGAAAATAGTTGTTACACATCCTTTGTGGCTATTGTGAGTAGAGATGACAACTAGACTGGGAGAGTGCTTGTTTGATTATTCCATCCCATGCTCGAAGTAAAAATTCATCTTCATCCCATCCTCAACGGGTATGCATTTTTTTGCCATAAGTACAAATGTGAGACCATCTTGCGCTCCAATGATATTCTTCTTGAAGATCCATTTGCATTCAATAATGATTTGTCTTCGGGTGATCTTATCAACTCCCATGTCTCATTCTTCTATAGAGACTCTATCTCCTTGTGCATGGTCAAAATTCACTTGTTGCCCCAACATAAACAACTACCTTACGAAACAAAGTTAGCTCAAACGACTTCATCCATCTCCTTTGTCGTTAAGGAATAAATGTTGTTTATTAGAAACTTTGTTTTGAGGTTTTTAATTTATTTTTTCTTATCTTAAACATTGTTGTTTGATTTTTTTGATAGATTGTATGTATTGTTTATAACAAAGACATTTTTTTTTATGTTATTGATCATGGTAGATTTTTATTTATTTTTATGTATGACTCAAGGTTTTCCATGTTAAACATCTATTTATCTCTTATACTCTTTTTCTTCTTGAATTTCTTACTATGCTTTATTTTTGTTGATGTTCCTCACATATTATAATAAGTTGAAGAAAAAATTATTTTACTACTTATTGCTTTTGTTATTGAATTATTATTTTGTTGTTTTGACACATTCTCCATTACCACTATTTCTATTAATATTCCCATGTCCTTACATTGTCTAAAAAAATAAATAGCTTATCCTATCATTTCTCAACCAATGATGTCAAATCTTTAAGTTATTATAATGAATGTTGGACACAATTCTAAAAACACACTTGGATATATCCATTTTGTGTCCATTAAAAAATTGTGAAAGGACACACTTTGGACACATTTAATTAAATATTTTAAAAGTAAGTGTTTCTAGATAATACTTAATAGAGTTTTCACTTTGTATGTGCCTTTTGAATTAACTATTTTTCATTCATTCTTCTTTAAATCTTGAGGAGGAAAACATTGTAATATTAATTTGGGCTTAACTTAAACTTACACCTTATTTAGTAGAGTGGAAAGAGATTAAGAGGAAAATAATATTAGTTGTTGGATTTAGGATATAAAGGAGAAGAAAAAATGGGTGGAAATCACTCTATTATTTCTTACCTATTTATATTTATCTCTTAATCTCTTCTTCTTTTCTTTACTATCACTCTAATTACATAACTTTCACAATATTTTCTCTCAATTTCTTACTTATTTTTCTTTTTCTCAACTTATCTCTTTTCTATTTTCATCATTTATGAAAACCAAACACATAAAAAACTACTTCATTAAAAAAATAAGATAAATATAAATTATGATGTATTAAATGTATATTTATTTATATTTATATTTATTTGTTAATGAGCATGTTGATATACATAAAAAAATTAAAATTTATAGAGTTGTTGAAAGATGAATTTATATATTGTATAAAAGTTTTATTACAAATTAGCGTTTAAATAAGTAATTTATTATCTTATATTGTAATATACATAGTTTATATATATAGGTCATTAACACTAACCCCATTCTTCTATAAAACGTTTTATAACATAATAATAAACTTTTAAATAGACTTGTAGGTCAAACCTGATTTTGATGTAGATCAAAATAACCTAAAACAAAGCCTACAATAAAGTAAAAAAATCAAATTTAGACTTTATTTTTTCCATGAAAACCCAACTTAGGGCAACTACATCACTCTACTCCAACCAAAGATTATCATATCCAATAAAAAATAATAATTAAAAATCATATCCAATAAAAAAATTAACCAAACAATATATTAAAATAAAATAAAAAATGTGATGGTTCATCTCAATCCAACCTATCTTTAACCATTTGAATTGACAAATAATACAAATTGAATTATATGTAATTCATCTCATTCAAGTTTAACCCTAATAGTCATCCATATTCCTAGTATATCCAATCATATTTTAATTTTTTTCTCTCTAAGAACTTGTGAATTAACAAAATTGGTAATCCATATTCCTAATATATCCAATCATATTTTAATTTTTTTTTCTCTAAGAACTTGTGAATGAACAAAATTGGTAATCAATTTCCTAATTATCCAATCATATTTTATTTTTCAAAGAACTTGTGGTGAATGAAGAAAATTGGTAGGTATGATAAACAAAGAAAATATGCATGTATTTTGATTCATGTATTTAAGTGAATTAAAATTGAAGGATGTGGGACATAGAACACGTGATCATAGGATAAAGCAAACTCACGTACACGTGATAGAGAAGTGAGGGAAGTTTTGAAGAGAAGGAAGCTGTAACATTGTGTTGTGTTGTGTCCCATATTTTTTACCATCCAAATCCAAATCCAATTTCCAATCTTCCCTATTATTTGTATTCCTATTATTATTAATATCTCATTGCCACCATCCATCCAACCTTAACCACCACCGTTTCTCTTGTGCTCTCAATCTTTTCTGAATTTGAGTGGCTGCAAAACCCCACGTGTAACCTCCTTCACTTTTTTGGTTGCCCCTTTTTTTCTTTTCCTCTTTCTTCATCCAATAATCCCTTTGGAGGTTTAGGGTTTTGATCCTCTCAACCACTCTCGCTTATTTTAAGGATATTTCATTCTTTTCAATAACTGCCATGTCTAAGAGGTGAGCCTCACCATCTTGCTTTTCCTCCCATGGTTAATTGACTTTTCTTCATGTGGGTTTTCTGTCTTTTCTTCTGCCATTTCTCCAATTTATGATGATTGTTGATTGGTTTGGAGATATGTTTATGCTATTTGTGTTCTTATAATCATGTTTTTTATTTATTTATTTATTTCTATTTGAACCCCGATCAGATTATTTTGTTTTTTCTATCTGGTGGTGTGTGCCATTCGTTGATCAGAATTCAGAAGAGAAAGGGTTGAAAGTTGCTAGCTTTTTTGTAGCCCCCGTTTGTTATTGACTTTGGAAAATCGTTATTTGATTCAGATAGCTTTTGTTGTTGGGGACTCAATCAGGTTATAATTTGTAGCTTACCATTATTCGTAATAGATATTTCTATGGTCATGACAGGCAATAAACCATTCCTGGATGTCATAACAATGTTGATTCCTGTAGTAGGTAGAAGAATGGTATTTGGCTTTTCTATCCTTTTTGTGGATTGTAGTTGGCACTTGACCCTTTTTAACTATGAAATCATTTGAATCCAACCTTTTGTTTTCGTGTGTGGAAAATTTAGATAGAAGGTTTTTATTGGGGAACTTGGTTTTTGATACACAGGAGGACAAGTCTTGTGTGGGCCTTTTCTCTCTCGTTTGTTATGCAACTTGAAGATTATTATAATTTTTTTAATTTCTTTCTTGTCTTCTGAATCTTGTAGGGTTCTCTGTAAGTTCTTTGCTCATGGAGCCTGTCTGAAAGGGGAGCATTGTGAATTTTCTCATGACTGGAAAGATCCTCCAAATAATGTTGGTGATGCAAACTCTTCTCTGCTGCAGACCCGCCTAATTGATTATTATTATTAATGTACATAGCTCTTATAATTTCTTCTTGTTCTCTTGTTATGACAGATATGCACATTTTATCAGAAAGGAGTCTGTGCTTATGGTAGTCGCTGCAGATATGATCACATCAAAGCTTCTCAAGCGCAAACTTCCATTCCATCTTCTTCAGTAATTGAACAACATACGCTGGTTCCAGATACCGGTGCTTTTGGAAATATTATAACTACTTCAAATGGTGTTGGTACAGCTGCAGAGTTTTCTCTTTCCAGTGGTCCGTACATTCTTCCTACTGAACCGGCTTGGAATAATGAACTGGCTTGGAATCCAGAATTTGAGTATTATGAAATTTTAGGGGATGACAATGTTGGTCGATCCATAATCACTTCACCTTCTGAACTTTCAATCTGTTCATTTGCTGCTGCTGGCAACTGTCCACGAGGGGAAAAATGTCCTCATCTTCATGGGGATCTATGTGCCACCTGTGGAAAGCATTGCTTGCATCCTTTCCGACCTGAGGAAAGAGAAGAGCATGTGAAGAGTTGTGAAAATAAGCACAAGTATCTTGAGGCATTGAAACGAAGTCAAGAAATTGAATGCAGTGTTTGCCTGGAGCGTGTTCTGTCAAAGCCTACAGCAGCCGAACGTAAGTTTGGGCTGCTATCTGAATGTGATCATCCATTTTGCATATCCTGTATTAGGAATTGGCGTAGTAGTAACCCAACATTGGGGATGGATGTTAATAGTACATTGAGGGCTTGTCCTATTTGTCGTAAGCTATCGTACTTTGTCATCCCAAGTGTCATTTGGTACTCGACAACTGAAGAGAAACAAGAAATCATTGACAACTACAAGGCCAAACTCAAGTAATTTCTTGATTACTTACAAAATCTTATGACTTCTTTTACTTTTTCTATCCAATTAATCCATCATCTGATTACAATATAAGCGCAGAGGGTTTAAACTTTGGTTCACCATTATATGCTGTCTTATTGATGAGGGATGACCCATTTCATTTGCCCCTTCTTTATATTGATTTGCATGTGCAAGGGCAGCTGATGGCAAGCAATATAGCATATATTTCACAACAAGGAAAAAAAAATAGCTCAGCTGAGTGAAATAGTGAATGACTATCTCTTTTCTGATACTCTTTTGGTAATTGTTTAATTCCTTTTGTAGGTCAATTGACTGCAAGCACTTTGACTTTGGGGATGGTAACTGCCCTTTTGGAACTAGTTGTTTCTACAAGGTAATTCTGTGAACACAACTAGTTCTATTTTACCCCCATGTTCCCCTCTGTCTTGGCCATTTTTCTCTTTTCTTGCTTAACACTTAAAAATATCTTTTCTCATGGCATGTACATGGTTTCTTGTACACTATAGAATTTATTGCACAGTGTGCACTAAATTTGGTTTTCCATAAGCTATTTTCAGTTATCCCAATGACTTTTATTTTCTACAAAATTAGCATTACAGCACTGAAAACAATGGCTGCAACCTAGTTCTTTCTTTTTGGTAACTAAATCTATTAGTATTTTCAGGCATACAGTTTCTATTCCCCTACTTTGTGTTGAATTGTGTTATCTGTAGATTGTGGGTTGGGGCTTGAACTGTGTTAAAAGTGAGGCCTGAGAAGTGTTTTAGGCATCTATTTGCAAAATTGACTGGAGATTGTTTTCTGAAATCTTCGCAGCATGCATATCGAGATGGCCGTGTGGAGCAGGTAGTATTGCGACATCTAGGGGCTGCAGATGGAAATACCGTAATTGCAAAAGACATCAGGTTCCTCTTTTCCTTCTCATTATATCTGACCTTAACCTTACCCTGTTCCTCCTTTCTTTTTTCCATTCACTAACATAATACATGATGCTTTCAGGTTGTCGGACTTCCTTTCTAACATGCATTTAAGATGAATGGTGTTGCTTGTATGTTCCAGTAAGTTTCAAACTGGTGTTTCCTTTTACTTAAATTGAGGGTAACTTTTGTATATGATTTAATGTATAATAATATTTATTTTGTATTTGGTGCTTAGTTTTTTTTATTGTTAATTTATATCTTTGAAGCCTCAAATATAATAGTTCTTTGGGAAGCATCACCATTTGTTCTATTATGGATGAGCCGAGGCAAACTTTTATGGTATTTACATAAGTTTGAGGATCCCTTGAATGGCAATTGGTTTTATGGGTATCTAGAGGCCATGTGAAATTTAGTAGTCTGGCCATATTATCTTTGTGTAAACATGTTCTATTTAAGAAATGAATGTGTTTAGTGTTCTTCATTGTAGCCTTTTGAATGTGAGTACATATGTATCTTTTAAATTGCTTAAAACCAACTTTCTCCTTTACATTTAGACATGACAGGGAATAGAAACAGAGAATAAAAGAATTGACTAGTGTTTGGTTGCTTTTTAGTGAAGGATAATCACACTAGGTAGAAAGAGTCACCACTTCTTCAAGGCCAAGTTAAGCAATCTTTTATGGCCTTCCCGAAAATGGGAATGATGGACATTATAAAGCTTATGAACATCGGCCTTCAATGATTAAATAAATAGAAGATAAAATGATTGTCTAAGATTGGGGATGACTATGACGGGTTTAGTTCTAATTATTTCACTTTCCAACCTTAGATACTGTCATCAAATGAATATTTATCAGAAAAATACAAAGCAAATAGAAAAACTTTCTATCTGTTTTTTTCTAACTTCAATTGGCCTTTGTTTGGTTGAACTAATCATTTGGTCTCTAATCCTCATAGGTTACACTCGTTTTGGAATCAGATCATGTATGGAGAAAACTTAAGTTTAATCCCCATACACTCATATTAGTACACTCTAGTGCTAATATTAAATCCTAAACCCTAAACTCTATACACTCATATTATTGGTCCGTGCTTTTATTATGTTTCTCAAGTCTTAGCCCTAAAAATCTTTATTTTGAGTTTCTATATGCCCTTATAGGAATTAAAATTTAAGGGGTTTTTTGTCACTTTCTTGTAAAGTAACATATTCATAAACGAGCCAAATGTCAAGTTTACCTAATATTTTATTCCCTAAACGTCTAGCCCTAATGCTGATTTTATTTCACTTCTAAGCCTACTACTTTTAGTTGAACTGTTGTTAAGCTTAGTGCCTCTGTTTTTCTTTGTAATCCCTAGTTGTGTTAATTGCTACCTGTGTGTTATCTATGCAGGATACTTCCTAAAAAATGGCATCCTTCAATGTCAAAAGTTATTTTTATATTGCAAGTCAAGCTCCTCTTCTTGTTTCTATGATAGGTGCTTTTTCAGTAAACCCACATGCACTTGATAACCCCAATTTTTTCTGAAATGTAAGTTTTGTTGGTCTTGATTTTAGATTTATCTTTAAATTTGTCTACTATCTGAAGTTTATACCCACAGTGTTAATTAATGCTATAATTTCCTATCACGTATGCCATATATACACATTATTTTCTCACTTTTATTGAGTTCGTTTGTGTATAGAATATTTGGTCCAGTGGCCCCGATATGAAAGGAACTATATTTCCTTGAAATCTAATCCCTTCTTTCGGTCTTACTTTGTTCTGTTGTTGTTTGGTTAGAGATTATCTCATCAATGTTATGCTGGTAGCATCTATAAAGAGATGTATTCTAAAACCATTTCTTTTGGTATCGTTGCTTCTTGTCTTGGTATGAGAGTCCCAACTAAGTGGTGTATTGTTCATGTTCTGACCAGTAGAATCACACGATTCTATGTTTCTGCCATGCCTTGGCAAGTTTGTCCATGCTCACAACACTGCTGAGCAGAATTGGTAGACTAGCCATGCAGAATCATAAAAATGGTGGAATCAAAGTTTTCCTAGTTTGATGGATCATGTTTTTGTGTGCCAACTTTCAGCTGCGGGTCAAGGTTTCTTTTTTCTGTTTTGGGCTTCTATAAACCTAAGCCCATAAAACCCAAACCCAAAAACCAACTTTTCTGTAACCCCAACACTAATAATTGAGGAAAACACCTTTGCTGACATCACTTCATCTTCTTCAACCTCTGGCACAAACTGTGTCCTCTCTCACCCAAGCCTCAGTATAGCAACCAGAGCTCTTCTCATCCTTGTCCGAGGTTGTCTGGCTCTTTTTGTGTGGTTCACTGCTTCTCTTTCTATGGAGGAAATGAGGATCTCTTTAGCTATTATAATTTTAATTTGGATGATCTATTTTAGAGGTCTAGTCTAGGTGTTCAAGTGTTGTGCTTTTATTAGGAGTGAGTAATCACTTGGCACAACTAAAGTAGTTTGAGTTGCTTTGTTTGCCATTTATGACTTGTGAGTCGAGTTCTGTATGGGGTTAAGTCATTGAATTTCATATGCTTATTAATCCATGTTTATAAATTTAAGCTTTATTAAATATTTAGTGTGTTACGTGTTTTTTGTTTTCTTATTTATGTTATGTTATATGCATATATATGAATTTTATATACCTTGTAGGATCTTATGCTTCATATTACAATTCCATGATTTACGATTCTGTATCCCCTTTCCTAGTCTGAATAGAATCTCGAGTTTAACTACCTTGTTATTGCTTGATTCTTTCCACTCTTAATATTTTCATAAATCTTGGCACAAGTTGGGCGTGCCTATACAATTTCATGGTTCAAGCCCCAAGAACTCTCTGTTTGGGAGTGTGTTATTTGTTTTCACCTATCAACCTGTAAGCCTTTTGGATTGTTGGTTCTTGACAACATTATTTGATTGATTGAAAGATCTGACTTCATGGTTGCATCACATACTTTATACGATGTTAATGCTGTGAGTGTGTGGACATGATTATACTCCCTCCATTATCATTTGTTTTCTCTGAATTATAAATAATGATTATTATTACTATTATGATGATGATTATTATGCAAAAAGTAATCAAACAAGTGTTACTATTATTCGAGTTTTCTCTCACTTATCCTTATTTGAAAATTCCAAAAATACTATATCCCATTGCAGTCGTCCTTAAGCTTTTGAACTTTTTGTAAATTCTTTTGTACGATGGTATAGTATTTTATGTGACTGCATGAAGTTACATATTTTGAGAAAGTTCCATCTGTTTTCGAGCTTACTAGAAAGGGAAGGATACGCATATGAGAAAAGTTTTGCATAAAACTGGAATAAAAGTTTATTAGAGTGTTGATTCATTAAGAAATTAGGGAGACTGCTTCCTTAAAAGATATACCTCTAGAGTTCTTGACAATAGAAAAAGAAAAAAAAGCCTTATGTCATTTTAGAGACCTGTACCTTCCGTTCCATAATACTTCGCAATTTCCTATCTCTCATCTCCACCTTTCCATTGTATCCCACATGATATATGATTTTACCTCTTTCCCTTCTTCCCTTGATCTTAATCTTTTTTCCCACGTAGTCTAGGTAGTGTCTTGAACTAACTATCCCAAGTGCTTAAGCTGTTAAGTAAAAACATATGAATGGTTTTGTAAAATTTATATCTCTAACACACTCCACCAAGAGTCCTTTGCAAAGTGAATAATGCATAGTCCTGCCTACCCTTGTACTGAAATTCTACATATTTTTTTCCATAAGATCAGCCAGCAAGGATATGGATATATTTTTAATTGATGGCACCATTGTGTTTTGTTTAATTTTACAACTTCCAACGTCCAAACACAGTACATTTAAGACCCTCTGTTTAGTTCCTTTCTATCCTATTTTGTTTTGTCCACATCCATGCCTAAGGCTACCTGAGTCCCTTGATCACTATTATTGGCAGTGAGAGGTGTCACCAAACCATCTCCAACCTTTCCCATGCTATGAGCCTTAGCCAAATGTAGCAGTTTTATCCCTACAAGCCACACCATTGTTCTCGCCAGAAGTTTTTGCCTTCCTCTTTAATAAATTGGGTCTTGTACTCTTAACTCAAGAAATAATTTCTAGCATTGCAATGTATCCCAAGACCTCATCTCCAGTAGTAAAATCCTTGTATTAATTCATTCATTTGTAAAGTGCTCCCCTCTATTTCAATTCTGGCTCGATGTATAGTATGCATAGTAAAATGACCTGAAGGCTTGGTTCCCATTTAATCGTGTCCTTCTTTTAGGATAGACTCAATATTTTCCTTATTCATGATTCCATTCCTTTTTATATGATGATTTGGGTTTGACCCATTAGAAAATAGTTTCCTTTTCAACATCCTAGTCATTGTCTCTGATTTGGGCTTGGTCATGTCCCATAGGTAAAAAACTGTGCTTAGGTGCTGCAAGTCAAGTTAGGTCATTCCTTCTGTTTCCATCATTACTCATGCTGCTTTTGGTAGTATCCGTTTTTTCAATGTCTTCTCTACAATCGTCCTACTGCCTTCATAGTTTGTACAAATACTTGTGTATGGTTTTGGTGTGGTCTGTAAAAAAGAAAGGTAGCAGAAGATAAACAACACACAAAATAAGAAACCCAATCATGAATTTATGCAGAAGCCATAAAATTTGTGAAATTCAAGCAAACATAGACTTTAATTTATGATTAAATTTATAGTTGTTATAGGATACATGCTATGTTTAAAAATGATTTATTTGAGTACTGCTTGTGGATTTCTTGGCTTATGTTTTTATCTAAGATTAGTGTTAAGTGGGGTTCGATTTTTGAGTGTTAGACTAGTAATTAGTAACATATAAAAGGGTGCAAATGTCAGCACTCTTAAGGCAGAGCTGTTTTTCTCTTTTCTATAGCATCAAGTTGTATTGTTTCCCCCTAAACTTCTCCCTTTTACTTTTGAATAATTGATCTATTTTTGTCTAAAGGGTCTTTTTGGATAAACTTCTCTGTAAAACACTTGTAGAAGAAAAAAATGAATTAAACTCGCTTATGGGCAGGTTTAAAATATGATTTTGAAAAGCTATTAATTTATTCAGAAACTAAATTTTCTTCTTCTAGAAGTATTTATGGAAAAGTTCATCCACACAGGTCTCCAGTTATATAGTACATTGTAAACTCTACTTGCTAACAATGGTTTGTTAATTTTCTCTTAATCAAAATTACAGAGGCACCAGAGAAAGAAGCTGTTCTGTCGTTGTAATAAAGTGCATGTGGTAAATGGTAGATGGACATGCTACGAGGGTATAAACTTAAATAAATTCCTTTTTAAAAAGCATATAAATGGAAGTATGGATTGATGGTGGTATACTCTATTAGAAGCATGGTGGAATGCACTCTTTTAGCCATCAGTGACACTTTTAGAAGCATTACTTTTGTCTGGTGGATTTCAAAGTTATATGCAAAAATTGATTGGGGTGATGAAGTTTTCCTGTTCACATTATTGAGATCTTAAGATATACCTTTTTATTGTATACTTGGATTTCCTTGCTGTGGTTGGCACTGCACCAAGAATCTTAGGATAAAGGGTTCAACATGTGTATTGGTTTTCTTTCTTTTTATAGGACTTTGTCAGGCCCCTTTTGTGGCTTATATTGGTAACCTGATTCCTTTTTTTTTTTTTTTTATGAATATACCAGTACAATCTTAAGTTTCACCAAGTGAATATACCACATAATTTCTTCTAATGAAAAGTTTCACTAAAGTTATATTTTGTTCACCTCATTTGAATTGCCATAATATTTACTCAGATTTTTGAAGACAACCCTCCAAATTAGCAATGAAATCCTGGAACAAGAATATTGTAACATTTACTTGTATTTCCTTTTTCTTTTTTAATAGTACTTTTTTACATATTATCGGATTATTGTTGAAATTCAAGGCGTTAGCTTAGTTGAGATGTTAAGTTTTATCATATTATTATTGAAACTCGAGGTGTTAAGTTTAGTTCGAATGTTAAGTTTCAACAATAATCTCATAATAAGTGAAAAAGAAATACATTGCTTTTACTCTTAAGGAGAATACTGTAAAATAAAAAATTGTATCCAAATTCTTATTATTGGTCAATCATTCTTACAAAAATTTTACTCATGGAAAAAACATCCATATTTTATTTTACCAATGTGTTTTAATTGTGATATTTGAATGCTACTTTCTTATTACACGATTCTGAAATATTTTTCAAAAAAAATAGTTGTATATTATATAATCTAGAGGATTTTTTAACAAAAAATATACTTCTAAATTGTACAATGTATTCTTTATTAAATAATTTAAAAATTATTTTTCAATGGAAAAAGAATGACTTCTAAGTGATTCTATTTGAAATTTACTTCCAAATCCAAGAATCTAAACATCTATTTTCAGTTGTACAATTCAAAGGTATTTTTTTTATAAAAAAATAAAATAAATTATATAATTTAGAATGTAATACTAATTTTTGGATTATATAAACCGAAAATAAAAATTAGTTTTTAGATTATTGTTGTTCTGGACTATGTAATCCATATATACATTTTTAAGTTCTTATTAGGAAATTTCTAAATTGCGGAAACTACTTTAAATGGAAGGCCAAAGTGTGGATTTTAATATTTATGGGAATACATTAGAAAAACGCATGGGTTGCAAGAAGAAATTCTCTTAGTTTTTATTTCTGTTAATCCCAAAATTGGTTACTCAAAGCTAAAAATATATCTTCAAAAGAAAAAGTAAAAAGTTGAACTGAAAGAAAAATACTAACATCCTAACCCAACATCCAATAGGGATTAAATCCAAAGTCCTTCTTCCTCTTTAACCTTTCTAGCATGGTGTTCCTGGGAACCTTAGATAACCCATTTCAGTAATCTTGTATTGAACAAGACATGGGAAATTCTTTGACAGACAAATGGAGACCGTATTGGACAAGGGTGCTGCATTGGTAAAAGATTGCATGTACCCCAATGCAAATCTCAGTGAGATAGGCTCCTTCATATCAATCACACTAGCTTCTTCAGGCTGCAAGATTAACCAAAAAATAACATTCTAAAAATTGTCTACCACTAAGGAATACCACAACCAAAAGATACAACAAATATTTCTTTACTAAGCAAAAACAAAATTTATCATCTCACCATGCACACTATATTTATACATCCAAAATCTTCTCCTTCAATGGAAAACTTCACAGCCTCGTTGCTTACGGAAATAACAACTTCAACAAAAATACCCACAAATTTCATATATCTCTTTAAAAAATTATAATCTGAAAAAAAAAATGTAACTACAAGGACGAAAACAATTATGCATCATTCTCATCATACATGTACCAGTGCCGCTATTGAGATCCCTGCAAACCCTAGCAAACTCGGAAGACGCCATCTTCACAATGGCGTCATACTCTGCCTCCTCAGACATCTAATACTGCTGGCTATCAATATCCATCATTTTTATCTCAAAATCATAAATCTTACCAGGGCTTTCGAACATGAAGTTGACGGTGTCGCCACCGTCATCAACTTTGGTGGTCATAATGTCATCATTGCCGACACATTTCATCATCTCAGTCATGTTTTTGAGGTTTATGCCAATGGATATGTTGTGGTCGCAACGGTAGTGTTCGAAACCATCCGACCGGAGGAGAAGGGCGACGATCACCAAGCCTGTGGAATCCCTAGTCTGGACAGAAATTCCAGTCGAAGTTTGCTTCGTTGACGAGTTCGTTCATGCATTCCACGACCTTTTTCATCAGAGAACCTTTAAGGAGGCGGAGTTCTAACATTTTTATGGATGGATATGAAAGAGTATAAGAAAATGATAAAAAATGGTAAGAAGAATAAATGTTTCTTATTCTCTTATGAGTATGGTTACATGTATAGCAAATATATAGGTATAGCAAAAATATATAGGGAGTTTCCCTCTCCAAATTACAATCTAATTAGGTAGGGATACTAATACTAATCATGAGATTCTATAATTATTAAATTAATTGCATATAGTTGGGTACAATATCGTACAATATCATACAATATTGCATACAATAATTGCATATAATTTGATAATTATTATTTCCTTAGTACTCCACTCAAGTTAGAAGGTGAAGATCATGAACCACCAACTTGTGTCGTAGCGTCAAAAACCGTTCATTGCCTAATGTCTTTGTAAAAATATCTGCGAGTTGTGTCGGTAAAAACCGTTCATTGCCTAATCTCTTCAATTTGGAGCAACACCAGGACGTACGATGGAATGAGCAGAGGGAAAATAAAAATTTCAATATTTTATTTTTTACAAAGTTGAACAAAACAAAAATCCACGTAAAATTGGGAATTTCTTTTTCACCCCATATTTCCCTTCTATCTTTTATAAATACGAAATTTTTCACTAGTTACAAAATATATTTTTTTATTATACAATTTAAAAATTATCTTTAAATTAAAAAAATTGAATTATACAATCAAGATGTCATTTTTCATAAAAAAAATAAATAAATTGAAAGATACTTTTTTTTATCCATGTCGCACTCTTCAATATCGTCGTCTCACTCACCCTTCTTGCATGCATAGTAGATGCATTCATTGATCAAATAAAACATAAGTGATTTTTCAAAGGATGAAAATGTGCACTGTGCAACAACAACCAGACATCCACAATGAATGTGCGGATTGTGTAGTGATTTTTCTTGCTAAAATCTACGACAAGTGGTTATGTGGAATTAAAATCATTAAGAGCTAAGACTCAAGAGTCTCGGTTAACCATTAAGTGGTGCAAAAGAAATTGAAATGGGTCACAAGGAGAAATGTTACTCAAATTTAATGCATTTGTGCATTAGAAGTTTTGGACAACTATGACAATGTCATGTTTACTTAAAGCATTTACAAATTAAAGCATTATTGTGTCAAGTTATTGATTTTATTATGTGTATTTAAATAAGTCAAATTTGAAGGAAAGAAAACGGTGACGGCAATGTGAAATCTCATTCTTCTTGAACTTATTTTCCACAACAAGGAGTAAGCAGGTGATGATTTTGTCCAACCTGTATGCGGTAGCCAGTCCATTATTTGAGTTCTTGGTAAAAAAAATCACACTTCAAATGATTTTTTGTTTTAATTGTTGATTTCTAATAAAGATTATTTTTAACATGCTTGTTGCTTGTATTACGAAATGAAAGGTGACGAAAATAGATACACATGACGAACTTGATATTGATACCAGCGACCTTCCTGCCTTTGTACAACGTTGCAACACAAACACAACCACCAACTTAATTCCAGAATCGCCTAGCAATGTTCAAACTGTTATACTGAATCGTAATTCAACAGAACCACAAAATACACAACAATTTATGAACGAAAGTGCTAACGCAAATCATCAATGTGATTTCACCAGCCATCCATGGCGTTGGGCAGAACAATTTATTCAATTTCATGATCAACATAAATTAATTTCACATGCAAATATAGTAAATTATTTTTTTCTTATCCATCCAATTATAATTTGTAAAGCCATTGTCCATCACAAAGTCATGCTGGATAATGAAATTCGACATAAAATTGCAATTGAATTGTCTTAATCTTGAAAAATGTTATTTTCTATCACACCTTCTTATGGAGGTTATTTTTTAAAAATGTTCTATGAACTATTTTGTGTCATCACAGGTTGTTGATTTTAGTCCCAACGACATCACACACTATGTCAACATCACAATAAACAACATAGTGAAGATATACAAATTTTACAACAATATCAACAACACTTTCAAATTACTTGGTCGATGCAACATTGACCCACCAACTGAGGACTTACTTCGTTCCACACATGTGGTGGAAAGGCCAACAATAGTAGCAGGTGCATAAATCATTTTGTCATCACTAAAACTCAACACCTACAAATAACACAACCTTAACACTGTTTAATGACGAAAACAATTGATGGCCATGTCCAACAAGGACAACACTGAATATGAATTATGACAACATAGGTCTTATTGTATTGTATTTTTCAACTCATAATAACAAGTTATCATATGCAAGTGTTTTGTATCAATCAATTCAACATTTCTTACAATGTTGATCCCTCAACAACAAACTAAAAACATCATTGTTAAAGAAATCTGATGTACATAACCAATGTTGAACTACTAGTAAAGTATTAACTAAAAAGTGGACATACGCCATTAAGAACGCTTTCGTCTTTTACGAGAATAAGTAGTCCAAGGTGTTTTGATGGCAGGACATTGGTATTGGTTTAATGATCTATGTAATTGGTGAGACGTTGAGAATTTATCTTTGACACATTTTTTTATAGTTTTACAATCTTTAAGTGTCTAAAATTGTATAATTTATAATTTTATTTTATAAAAAAATAATTTTCAAATTGTTCAATCTATAAGTCCATCTCAAGGTCTGTTTTGTATTGCAGAATCCTAAAGTCAATTTTTTCTATAAAAAAAACTTGTAGATTTTGTAATTTGAAATACAATATTAGCTTCCACTTTATTGCTCTAAATTATGTAATTTTTAGTTTTGAATTACACAGTCCATAAGGTTTATGAATTGCATCATTGGTGAGTTTTTCAGTTACACAATCAACCAACAATTGTGAATTAAAGGTAAAGTGGAAATTGTAATATTCATGGTTGATCAACCGACAATTGTGAATTAAATTTGTGAAATTTTAATATTTTAATCACTGCTTCCACCATACTCTCGTTATCATCTTGATTTTGTTTATTCTAATGATTCTAGTGATTAACTCGTTGGAACTTTAAGTATAGTTCTTTTCTTTAATAAGAAGGATTTTCTCACACGTGCAATTTTTAAAATCACACTAAGAGTTTATAGGCATTCACATGTCTTGTCCATAATCTGTGAGATTTTTGTTTCACCATGGCATAAGATAATCTTCAAACTCTAAAATGAACCAGACTGATCATAGTAGTTTCGTATAAAACATATAAATTAAAAAAATTCTCCATTTTAACTTTCCAATTCTAAGTATATGTTTTGGGTCACTACTTCCAAAAAACTTTGAAATCTTAACTTTTCTATTGTTGATCTTTGCACCCTTAACTCATCGTCATCTTTATCATGGCTTCAATAGAAAGAAGGTGTTCTTGAGGTCCATTTCTTAGCTAATTCTACCACCTCTTTTCCTCTTCAAATTTCTTCTTTTCTTCTTCAAGTCTCTCTCTTCTTTGATCTCCTTCAATTTTATCTCTTCAATTTGGAGCGGCACCAGGACGTATGATGGAATGAGCGGAGGGAAAATAGAAATTTCAATATTTTATTTTTTACAAAGTTGAACACGACAAAAGTCCACATAAAATTGGGAATTTCTTTTTCACCCCATATTTCTCTTCTATCTTTTATAAATACGAAATTTTTCACTAGTTACAAAATATGTTTTTTATTATAGAATTTAAAAATTATCTTTAAATTAAAAAAATTGAATTATACAATCAAGATGTCATTTTTCATAAAAAAATAAATAAATTGAAAGATACTTTTTTTATCCATGTCGCACTCTTTAATATCGTCGTCTCACTCACCCTTCTTGCATGCATAGCAGATGCATTCATTGGTCAAATAAAGCATAAGTGATTTTTTAATGGATGAAAATGTGCACTATGCAACAACAATCATTGTGGATTGTGTAGTGATTTTTCTTGCTAAAATCTAGGACAAGTGGTTATGTGGAATTAAAATCATTAAGAGCTAAGACTCAAGAGTCTCGGTTAACCATTAAGTGGTGCAAAAGAAATTGAAATGGGTCACAAGGAGAAAAGCACATGTCACTCAAATTTAATGCATTTGTGCATTAGAAGTTTCGGACAACTATGACAATGTCATGTTTACTTAAAGCATACTCTGCCTCCTCAGACATCCAATATTGTTGGCTATCAATATCCATCAGTTTTATCTCAATCATAAATCTTACCAGGGCTTTCGAACATGAAGTCACGGTGTCGCCGCCGCCATCAACTTTGGTGGTCATGATGTCATAATTGCCGACATATTTCCGCATATTAGCCATGTTTTTTAGGTTTATGCCAATGGATATGTTGTAGTCGCAACGGTAGTGCTCGAAACCATCCGACCGGAGGAGAAGGACGACGATCACCAATTTTGTGGAAATCCTAGTCTGGACAAAAGTCCCGGTGGAGGAGCAGTCGAAGTTTGCGTGGCGTGGTTGACGAGCTCCTTCATGCATTCCACAACCTTTTTCATAAGAGAACCTTAAATGAGACAGAGTTCTAACATTTTGATCGATGGATATGAAAGAGAGGATTAGCGTTTGGTTTACAAATGGTTGAGCGAAACTGAAAAGAAGAAAGAGGTGAAGGTTCTGGTAGGGGTGGCAAAGCGGGTCAGCCCGCCCCGCACCAACGCTTGGCCTGCAAAAATGCGGGTCAGATTGGCCCGCTTCGCAAAGTTATTAAGGGCTAGAATTCTCGACCCGCCCCACATAAGAGCTGGATTGCGTACTTTTTCGCGTACTTTTTTTTTAAAATTAAATATTTTTTTTTTACATTTTGTTCTTAAAAAATTATCAAATTAAACCTATATATTTGTTACTATCAAACCTAAATATTTTTTTCTTCCTTTTCGAACATAGTCAAACATCAAAATATTAAACATTAAGATAAATATCAAATATATTCTTCCACTTCCAAAGCGGAGGTGGCGCGAGCGAGCAACAGCGGTGTGAGCAAGCAGAGCAGCAGCGGCGCGAGCGAGCATAAAAAAAATGTAACTTCTCCCATAATAATCTATGCTACCTTCCCAACCATAAGGTAGATCAGTCGTTACCCCTATACGAAAAAAATCATGCATCATTCTCATCATACCTGTACCAATGCCACCAATGCTACTGAGATCCCTGTAAACCATAGCTAACTCGGAAGACGCCACCTTAACAGTGGCGTCATACTCTGCCTCCTCAAACATCCAATACTGTTGGCAATCAATAACCAACAGTTTTATCTCAAAATCATAAATCTTACCAGGGCTTTCGAACATGAAGTTGACAGTGTCGTCAACTTTGGTGGTCATGATGTCATCATTGTCGACATATTTCAGCATCTTAGCCATATTTTTTAGGTTTATGCCAATGGATATGTTGTGGTCGCAACGGTAGTGCTCGAAACCATCCAACCCGAGGAGAAGGATGACGATCACCAAGTATGTGGAATCCCTAGTCTTGACAGAAATCCCGGTGGAGGAGCAGTCGAAGTTTGCTTGGTTGACGAGCTCCTTCATGCATTCCACAACCTTTTTCATAAGATAACCTTAAACTAGACGGAGTTCTAACATTTTGATCGATGGATATGAAAGAGAGGATTAGCGTTTGGTTTACAAATGGTTGAGCGAAACTGAAAAGAAGAAAGAGGTAAAGGTTCTGGTAGGGGTGGCCCGCGAGTTTGCGTGCCTTGGCTAGCCCGCATCCTTTTTTTCTTTTTTTTAAATTAAATATTTTTTTGTTTACATTTTGTTCTTAAAAAATTGTCAAATTAAACCTATATATTTGTTACTATCAAACCTAAATCTTTTTTTCTTTCTTTTCAAACATAGTCAAACATCAAAACATTAAACATTAAGATAAATATCAAATATCAATATTCTTCCACTTCCAAGCGGAGGCTGCGCGAGCGAGCAGCAGTGACGTGAGCAAGCAGAGTCATAGCGGCGGGAGCAAGCTTAATCGCGGCGGCGAGACTGGCAGTGCTGGCGGAGTGAACGGCAGCGGCGTTGTCGAGAGCGTTTGTGTGTGGACCGTTTGGGAGCAGCAGTTAAGCCCCTGTGAGATGTGAGCACGATTATGTTGTGTTTCTTTCTTTGAAATTTTGTGAAAACTTAATTACGTTGCCTTGCTCTGCTGCTGCTAATTGCCAATTTTTTTTTCTTGCGGGTTAGCGGGTCAGCTCGCCCTGCCCCGCTGCTTGCCCGCGCGGGCTAATGCGGGATAGCGGGTTGAAAAGGTCAGCCCGCCCGACGTGTTTTACCAGCAGGCCGCAGGCCGGCCCGCCCCGCTTTGTCATTCCTAGGTTCTGGAAGTTGGTGAAGGTTGAAATGGAATCACAAAGAGAAAATCACATGTTACTCAAATTTAATGCATTTGTGCGTTAGAAGTTCCGGACAACCATGACAATGTCATGTTCACTTAAAGCATTTACAAATTAAAGCATTTGCAAAAGGGCAATTGTGTTAAGTTATTGATTTTATTATGTGTATTTAAATAAGCCAAATCTGAAGGAAAGAAAAACAGTGAGGGCAATGTGAAATCTCATTCTTCTTGAACTCATTTTCGACAACAAGGAGTAAGCAGGTGATGATTTTGTCCAACCTGTATGCGGTAGCCAGTCCATTATTTGAGTTCTTGGTAAATAAAATCACACTTCAAATGATTTTTTGTTTTAATTGTTGATTTCTAATAAAGATTACTTTTAACATGCTTGTTGCTTGTATTACAAAATGAAAGGTGACGAAAATAGATACATGGGACAAACTTGATATTGATATCTATCAATGACCTTGTTGCCTTTGTACAATGTTGCAACACAAACACAACCACCACCACCAACTTAATTCTAGAATCGTCTGGCAATGTTCAAACTGCTATACTTAATCGCATTTCAACATAACCACAAAAGAAACAACAATTTATGAACGAAAGTGCTAACGCAAATCATCAACGTGATTTCACCAACAATCCAACAATCCATGTCGTTGGACAAAACAATTTATTCAATTTCATGGTCAAGATAAATTAATTTCACATGCAAATATAGTAAATTATTTTTTTCTTATCCATCAAAATTTGGTTTTATATAGGATTGTTGGCATTGAACTCCTTGAAAAGTACACAAGTATTGTCATTAATTACTTATATTGTCAAAGCATGTCAACCCAATGGCCTAGGAGCCATGACACTAACTATTAAGGTTACAAAGTTTACATGCATAGAAAGCTGGAAATATTACCAGTAATATACATCTTAATGGAGTAATGTCAATGCAGGATCCAACTGCAATTTGTAAATCCACTGTTCATCACAAAGTCATGTTGGATAATGAAATTGGACATAAAGTTGCAATTGAATCTGTCTTAATCTTGAAAAATGTTATTTTCTATCACCTCCTTATGGAGGTTATTTTTTAAAATGTCCGATGAACTATTTTGTGTCATCACATGTTGTTGTTTTTTGTCTCAACAACATCGCACACTATGCCAACATCACAATAAACAACATAGTGAAGATACACATTACTAACACACAAATTTTACAACAATATCAGCAACTTACTTGGTAGATGCAACATTGACCCACCAACTGAGGACTTACTTCGTTCCACACATGTGGTGGAAAGGCAAACAACAGTAGCAGGTGCATAAATCATTTTGTCATCACTAAAACTCAACACCTACAAATAACACAACCTTAATTGTCTTTTTATATGTCTTTGCAAATCCTAAATTGATGGCGCTGTTGAATGAGGAAACAATTGATGGTCATGTCCAACAAGGACAACACTGAATATGAATTATGACAACTTAGGTCTTATTGTATTGTATTTTCCAGCTCATAATAACAAGTTATTATATGTAAGTGTTTTGTATCAATCCGTAATTCAACATTTCTTACAATGTTGATCCCTCAACAACAAACTAAAAACACCACTGTTAAGAAATTTGATGTACATAACCACTGTTGAACTACTAGTAAAGTATTGATTAAAAAGTGAACATACGCCATTAAAAACGCTTTCGTCTTTTACGGGAATAAGCAGTCCAAGGTGTTTCGATGGCAGGACATTGATATTGGTTTAATGATCCATGTAATTGTTGAAGTATTTGGCTTTAAAACGAACACAAAATAAAAGGTTTCCCGAGGCGTGAGTAATCACTGTCCGTAAGGACTTATCCGCGGTGTATTGCGTAAGTCCCCCAGGATACAACAGGAA
>Ga0123341_1000712_pt1 | contig 22208 bp, 27 predicted proteins | sample Turbeapinknodule_FD_89959 | JGI IMG/M metagenome (GOLD analysis project Ga0123341, IMG submission 89959) | Root nodule microbial communities of legume samples collected from Mexico - Turtle bean Mexico pink nodule | ecosystem: Host-associated > Plants > Roots > Nodule | place: Mexico: Nepantla...
ATTAAATACTACGAGTATGTGCGTTTTTATTAATGGATAGTAAATTTGGCCTATTAGTAAAATTTAAAAATAATGATAAATTAAATGGATTAACAAGTTTTATTAGTTTATATTCAATATTAGAGGTAGTATTACTAAACATTAGTTTCAAGACTAGGTTAATCTACTTGTAGTAATACTGATATCTGTTTGAAAGAAGGGAAAAAGAACGCGGAGGGATGGAAAATATAAAATAGACGTTTTCTTTTCTTGTTATAAGAAAAAAGAATAAGAAAAAAAAATACGAGACATGATTTTTTAGTCCTTTCAAATTTGTAAAGAGAATGTACGGTCGGACCGGACGACCGAAGATATAAATTAATAATATAATATCATAAATACGTGGCAAGAAAGCAGTTACAACTAACGTTGAATGAGTCAATGATACACTGCGAAAGACACTCCCGTGATATCAGGAAGTCACTACACACGACTTGGAAACCACTACACACGTCTTAGTGAACTGATTATCTGGCCTATGCGGGAAGAAGTCCAAGTCAACCTATAAATAAGACTTCTGAGGGGGGAAAAGTACGTTTTTTCATATCCTAAGAGAATAGACTAAACACTAGCACTGACTTGAGCGTCGGAGTGCAATCGCAGGTACCCCCGCCGACTGGCGGAGCACACGAGCTGGAGAGGAAAAGCTTTAAGAGATTGGAAGACTACTGACACGACAACGGATTGTGTACCAAGTGGACAATTTTACTTCGGCCCCAACATCCATACAGGTACAATTGGCGCCCACCGTGGGGCCCGGGTAATTTTAGCCTCCCAGACGCAAGGATTTCAGGAGGTAACGATGGTTTCGACGATGAACAACACCAACAATGATGGCATGGCGGAAGGACAAAGCTTGATGATCCAAGCCCTCCAAGCTCAGATGGAGGAACTGCGACAGAAGGGAATAGCGGATCAACTGCGTCACAAAGAGGATCGACGCAAACAGGAAGAAGAGTGGTGTCGGCAGGCAAATGAGATGGCTCACTTGAAAGAGCAAAACAAGAAACTGTTAGAGTAGATTGGAGAGTCGGTCAGAGAGGAACAATCCCACGCATCCAGGCCACCAACCCATCAAACTCACCAGATTCATCAGACGAATCACACTTTCCCCACACATCTAACTCACCAAAGCTCCAAAAATGTCCTTTTCAACAATGAAGAAAACCCCAAAGGCCACCCTTATACAGATGACATAATTGTTGCACCACTCCGTGATAAGTGGAGAGGTTTGACTATGAACCTCTATGATGGTTCCACTGACCTGGACGAACACTTAAATTATTTTTAAAACCCAAATGACCCTGTACACGGTCGATCAGACAGTATGGTGCAAGGTCTTCCCGACATCTCTTCGGGAAGGTTCTTTAGGATGATTTACAAGACTTCCTGTTAATTCTGTGACGGACTTCGAAGTTTTGGAAACGAAGTTCACTACCCAATATGCAACGAGTAGACCTCATTGTGTCTCGTCCATGTCTCTCCTCAATGTGAAACAAGAAAAAGGTGAATCCCCGAGAGCCTTTATGGACAGATTCAGCAAAGTCTGTATGGGAATTAGGAATGTAAATCCAAACATAGCAATGCATCACTTGGTCTCGGCCGTACTACCAGGTCGATTCACTGAAAGCCTCATAAAACAGTCACCGTGCAACATGGATGAACTGAGGACAAGGGACACCAAATTCATGCAGATAGAAGAGCACATCGACTATCACATGAAAACACAGGTCGAAATCGCCGAAAAAGAAAGAGAGAGAAAGAGGGGCACTCGTCCTCCCATGACAAGAACCAACCAATTCCGGTCAAACCGAGGTCCTCGGTTCCACCATTACACCCCTCTGACAGTACCTAGAGGGAAGGTGCTGGACGAAGCTTTACAGGCCGAGCTTATCTCGACACTCAAGCAAGCGCAAACACCACATAATGCAGATACAACCAAACGTTGCCAATATCATCGCAACTATGACCATACGGCCAAAGGTTGCCAAGCATTAAAGGATAAGATAGAAGAACTCGTCCAAGCAGGACACCTCTGCAAGTTTGTTAAAACAAGGTCACCTCAGCGTGACACTGACTATTCCAGAGACAAAGAGCACTTTGGACAAAAGGACAATCGAAGCTGTAACGATTATCACCGTACGACCTGGCAAAAATGAAGTGAGAGTTCGGTCAGGCGTACTCGCCCCCAAAGTGAGAGCCCTGAGCACAGAAGCCGAACCAAACAAAAGGTTCGCGAAGTCATTAACACCATCGTCGGCCCATTGTCACTCGGTGTACCACCTCAGGAGGTTAGTTATATTGCAGACGGCTTCGCAGGTGGTGGATGCTCTAACTCTGCCAGGAAGAAACATCTGAGGGCGATTCAATCCGTCCATTCAACTTCGACACATAAACGTCCGCACATACCTTCAATCACCTTCACCGATGATGACTTCACCGCAATCGATCCAGCACAAGATGACCCCATGGTCATCACGGTGGAGATAGACAAATTTGTGATTGCTAAAGTTCTGGTGGATCAGGGCAGCTCGGTCAACATTTTATATTGGGAAACTTTTAAGAAGATGCGAATTTCGGAAGCAGAGATACAACCTTATGATGAATAGATAGTTGGATTTTCAGGAGAACGGGTGGATACTAAGGGGTACATTGATTTATTTACCACCTTTGGCGATGATTATCTTAGTAAGACAATCAAAGTCCGATACTTGTTGGTTAATGCCAACACTTCTTACAACATACTGCTCGGACGTCCTTCTATCAGCAGGTTAAAGGCTATTGTTTCTACTCCTCATTTGGCTATGAAATTTCCTTCTATCAATGGAGATATTGCAATAGTGCATGTTGACCAAAAGACTGCACAGGGGTGCTATGTAGCAAGCCTAAAAGTCGAGCCAACTAGGCAATTATATACTACGACAGACGACTGATCCCCCAGCAGAAGGGGACGGTCGTTGGAGAGGCGTTATAGGGGCAAAAATTCCAAAAGACACTTGGTTGCCCTCGTAGATCTGGATCCACGGCTGGATGATCCTCGCATGGAGGCTGGAGAAGACCTTCAGCAAATATTCCTTCAAGACAACGACCACAAAACATACATAGGAACATCCCTGAAGTCTGACGATCGAAAGGTGATAAGCAAAACCTTGATAGAAAATGCAGATCTTTTTGCCTAGACCACTGCAGACATGCCCAGGGTAAATCCTAATGTCATCACTCATCGTCTTTCTGTATATAAAGAAGCCAGACCGATAGCATAAAAGAAGAGAAAATTAGGCGAAGAAAGACGCAAGGTCGCCTGAGAAGAAACTGATAAGTTGATTCAGGCCGACTTCATCCAGAAAGCCCACTACACTACGTGGTAAAGAAGTCTAATGGTAAGTGGCGAATGTGTGTAGACTACACGGACCTAAACAAGGCATGCCCCAAGGATTCTTACCCACGGTCGACTATCGATCGGCTGGTCGACGAAGCTGCTGGGCATCAGATCCTCAGTTTTCTGAACGCATACTCAGGATATAATCAAATCCAGATGCACCCACGGGATATGGAGAAAACAACCTTTATGACAGACTCCAACAATTTTTATTATGAAATCATGTCGTTCGGCCTAAAAAATGTTGGAGCCACATATCAACGTTTAATGGATCATGTTTTCCATGACATGATCAGAAGAAATGTTGAAGTATATGTTGATGACATTGTTGTCAAATCTGACTCATGTGAACAACATGTATCAGATTTGAAAGAAGTTTTCCAAGCTTTACGCAAGTACCGCATGCGCCTAAATTTTGACAAGTGTGCGTTCGGTGTGGAAGGAGGAAAGTTCTTAGGTTTTATGCTCACTCATCGGGGCATAGAAGCAAACCCTGAGAAATGCAAAGCTATTGCAGAAATGCGCAGTCCAAACAGCATTAAAGAAATCCAAAGGTTAGTCGAACGACTCACCTCTTTGTCTCGGTTTGTTCCGAAATTGGCAGAACGAACGAGACCGATCGTCCAACAACTAAAAAAGGCGTCTAAGTTTGAGTGGACCACTGAGTGTGAACAAATTTTTCAACAATTGAAAACATTCCTGACATCCCCACCAATTATCCAAAAACCTAACACACGAGAACTTATTATCGTCTACCTTACCGTGTCAAATGAAGCAATAAGTTCGGTCCTAGTACAAGATATAGAGGCAGAGGAACCATCGGTGTACTTTGTTAGCCGAGTACTTCACGACGCAGAAATCAGATATCAAATGGTTGAAAAATTCGCATTGGCCTTAGTGATCACCTTCCAAAGGATGCGAATGTTTTTCCAAAATCATTAAATCATAGTTAAGACAAACTATCCCATTATGAAAATCTTGACTAAGCCAGATTTGGCCGGACGAATGATAGGATGGGCAATCGAATTGTCCGAATTTCATATTCAATATTAGCCCAGGGGGGCAATTAAATCTCAGGCCCTCGCCGATTTTGCAGCAGAACTAACTCCACAATCGGCTGAGGACAAACATTCTAAGTGGATTTTATATGTAGATGGCTCTTTAAATAACCGATCATGCGACGCAGGAGTAGTATTGGAAGGACCAGGTGAAATTTTCGTTGAGCATGCTCTGAAATTTGAGTTCAAGACTTCAAATAATCAGGCCGAGTATGAGGCCATCATAGTCGGGCTCTACCTGACCAATGAATTAGAAGTAACTAAATTAATTTGCAAAACCGACTCGCGACTCGTGGTCGGACAACTTACAAAATGTAAGGGAAACTTTGCTTCAGTAGTATTTTCATTTCATTCGAAATCTGTTAACCAAATTTGAAGAGGTATCGTTCAAACACGTCCGACGAGAAAATAACACTCGTGTGGACGCTCTATCACGATTGGCCACCACCAAAACAGAAAGGAGTTCATCGGTCAGTCGTACACGTTACGTTGACCAAGCCAATGTTGGCATAGGAGAATGTATGGCGACTAATACCCAGCCAAATTGGATGACCCCCATCAAACAGTATTTAATGGATGGAGTATGTGACCCACACTTAGAGTAAACGATGAAACAACATACCACTCGGTTTGTACTCATTGACCAAGACCTTTATAGGCGAGGATACACTCGTCCACTCTTAAAGTACCTTACTCTTGAACAAACCACTTACGTGATGACCGAGTTGCACGAGGGGATATGCGGAACTCACTCGAGGGCACGAACCATGGCCGCCAAAGTATTACGAGTCGGGTATTATTGGCCGACCGTGCAAGGGGATTGCACAAAATTCGTTCGGAAATGCTTAAAATGCCAAGAGTACGACACCTTGTCACACCAAAAGCCTGAAAATCTACATTACATTTTGTCTCCATGGCCATTCGTACAATGGGGAATGGATATAATCGGACCTTTCGCACTTTGCAAGGGACAATGTAAATTCTTGCTGGTCGGCATTGATTACTTCACTAAGTGGATCGAGGTCGAACCCTTGACAGCCATAACTGCACGAAACATTCAAAATTTTGTATGGAAGAATATCGTTTGTCGATTTGGCCTACCCCAGGTTATTATCACCGATAACGGTCAACAGTTCACCGACCGAGGTTTAACGGAGTTTTACGACAAACTCAACATTAAACACATTACAAGCTCGGTTGAGCACCCACAAACCAACAGCCAAGCAGAGGCTGTCAATAAGGTCATCCTCAACTAACTTAAAAAGAGACTTGGTTCAGCCAAAGGAAATTGGACTGAGGAACTTCTGGAGGTTCTGTGGGCCTATAGGTGTACCCCACAATCTACAACTCAAGAGACGCCCTATAGTTTGACGTACGACACTGAAGCCATGATTCTAGTCGAGATAGGTGAACCTTCATTACGACGACAAACGTTAGACTTAGACTTAAACAAGGAAAGCTTGTTGGTCGGCCTTGACCTTATCAACGAGCTAAGAGACAAGTGAAAATACGAGAAGAAGCATGCAAAATGCGAGCAACAAGGCGGTAAAACTCGAAGATAAAGCCACGAAGCTTCCAAAAAGGGGACTTAGTCTGGCGTATGCGCAGCGACGCCCGGAAGGACGACGGAAAATTTCCAAGCAACTGGGAAGGTCCATTCCGCATTACCGACACAGCGGCCGGAGGAGCATATTATTTAGAATATTTATCAGGAAAATTTGTACCGAGAACGTGGAATGCCACGCATCTCAAATTCTACTACAGCTGATAAATAAAATTAGTGCACTCTTTCCTCGCTCGGTTATTTTATCCCTAACGAGGGTTTTCGACCGAGAAGGTTTTAACGAGGCACTTTAAAAGTCATTTCTGAAAAGCATATGCGATTAATTGTTATTTACTGAAGCGTTCGGTCAGAAATTAATAACTTAAGCGTTATTTACGAAATCCTTGGTCAGAAACAAATAACTTAAATGTTAATTGTTATTTACCGAAGCATTCGGTCAGAAATTAATAACTTAAGCGTTATTTACCAAATCCTTGGTCAGAAACAAATAACTTAAATGTTAATCGTTATTTACCGAAACGTTCGGTCAAAAATTAATAACTTAAGCGATATTTACCAAATCCTTGGTCATAAACAAATAACTTAAATGTTAATTGTTATTTACCGAAACGTTCGGTCAGAAATTAATAACTTAAGCATTATTTACCAAATCCTTGGTCAGAAACAAATAACTTAAATGTTAATTGTTATTTACTAGAGCGTTCGGTCAGAAATTAATAACTTAAGCGTTATTTACCAAATCCTTGATTAGAAACAAACAATTTAAATGTTCATTGTTATTTACTGAAGCGTTCGGCCAGAAATTAATAACTTAAGCGTTATTTACCAAATCATTTGTCAGAAACAAACAACTTAAATGTTAATTGTTATTTACCGAAGCGTTTGGTCAGAAATTAATAACTTAAGCGTTCTTTACCAAATCCTTGGTCAGAAACAAATAACTTAAATGTTAATTGTTATTTACCGAAGCGTTCGGTCAGGAATTAGTAACTTAAATGTTATTTACCAAATCTTCAGTCAGAAACAAAAAACCTAAGTGTTAATTGTTATTTATCAAAGTGTTAGGTCAAACAAGAGATCAAAGTTGCTCAAAAGAAACATAGTTATATAAAGTCATAGTCATAAAGGCAATTGTTCAAAGCAATTTAAACTAAAACAGTTAGAAATGCAATAAATTGTTTTAAGCCCACAACCCAGGTCCAGGCAAACTCTAATTCAAATGATTTCGATGGTCTCATCCGGTTGAGCGGTTTCAATCGACTGATCTTCCATGGTTTGGTTGGAATTATCAGTACCTTCCCCAAGTGGCACTAACTGGCTGTTCACAACATCTTTCTCCAGGTCGTACCACGAGTCCTCAGCCAGCACGCCATGGAAGAAAGCTACCTGACGAACGCCTTGATTGAAGCTTTCCTCGCTAACGCGCATCATGAACTCTTGGTACTTTTCAATCTCAGCATTAAGAGATTATTTTCGGGCCTCCGCATCAATTTTTTCTTTCAAAAGATCATCTCGTCCAGCCATCACTTTGATAAGAGTGGCCTTCAGAGCTTCTTGTTCCTCTTTGGCCAGCTGACCCTTTTTCTGCATCTCTTCTCGGCAGGCATCTGCAACCTCTAGGGCATTCTTTAAGGAGAGGGCCGAGTCCTCGAGTTTGGCTTTCAATTTGGGAACCACCACCGACTGGGTTCTATTCAACTCGTCCCCAATCGTCCTACCCACGACGACCACCCGACATTGTAACTCCACCAATTCTTCTACCAAATCCTTGGTAGCAATGGCCACCAACACACCTTCATCTTCAAGACAAAGATCGAATTGCATGGTAGGAGCTACTCTGATTGACAAACCCAACATGGTAAGTGGCTTTCCATCGGACGACGATCCTACGTCAGGACTAACTTGGGTCTTTGGGGGACGCCCCCTTTTTCGGTTACCAGCCGGAGCAACCGCTACCACGGGCGGCACTATATCCTCCACAACAGCTTTAGAGGTTGCAATCCTGGTCAGACTGCTTAGCTTCCGCCCGTCCACCTATCGTTTCATATTTTTCATGGATTTACTAAGAGAAAGATCCATCTTCAAGATAATTTCTGCAAAATACATGTACAATTAAACCATATTAACTTAGTAGAAGGACGACCGAACGCAAAGAAATTCACATACCATTTAAATCTGCCCATTTCTTGGACGACCCATACAAAGCTACCAGTTCTCGGGTGGGCAGCTTACAAGGCAACTGATTAATGACCACTAAGATCTCCTTGTCGAAGGGTGACAACGACGACCACAACCAACTACCAAGTTGGGTGGGCTTCTCCGTCCAATGGAAGGGAAATTTGGTCGTCTCATCCGCATTGTAAAAGAGGTCTCGGCCGTCAGGTTCCACAAAAATCTTAAAATAGTTTTCTTTGAAATTTTTATATGAGGTAGTAAAGGCAGCGAAACGGACATTCCCCGGTTGGATAGACAACGACAACCAACTTACAGGGGTACTTGGATGCGTGTTATAGTAATATAGAAACGACTCAGGGGTAGGCTCAAATTTAAAAACATGACATAGCACTCGAAATGCTTGAAGAATTACCCACGAGTTGGGATGCAACTGCGTGGGCGCAACATTAAGAATCCGAAGGACTCCCATAGTAAATTTATCAAAAGGAAAGGTAACATGTAGGTTGGAAAAAAACGTACTATACACAAAAAAGAAGTCATGTGGCGCATTTTCCAGACCGTGGCACACACGGTCGGTCACGCCACAAATGTCCGCGGTTATTGCCTCGGATGGGCAGTCAGGCGTCAAAAAATTATCATTTGCATAAAGAAATTTATCTAAGTCATCAGAGGTCCTAACCCTAGTTGGGATTTTAAGGATTGACGGATCAACCCAATTATAGCTTGGACCGTCCGACGACTGACTCGTACTACTAGATGCGGTGCGAGTCACAAACTACTCGGCATTGACAGTACTATGGGAAGATTCTACTGAAGAAGGCATTACTAACCTCGACGAAAACGGACTCGACACTCGGAACGGACTCGGCACTCGGAGCAAATAACGCAAGCCTTGTAAGAGAAGAGAAAGTGTAAACCTTCAAACTTATCAGCAAAGTGCTATTTATAGCCATCATAGTAAGAGAGAGAAATCCTCCTCATTCGTCCAACACCGTTGGATCTAAGATGATCTAATGGTCAATATCATTCGGCATGCGAAACGACACGCAATCTCCACTGTCAAAGGCATCCAATGAAACAATGCAACGTGAAATGGCGGCTCTACCAAACGTCACCTCTTATCACATCTCTGCTAAGCATTTAAATTTGCCACCTATCGCGCATTATCTTAAAATCCCTAGCCATTCTATACGACTCTTCGGCATTACATCTCCTCGAGCCTGGGGGGCAAGTGTATCGGTCGAACCCCGAACGACCAAAGATATGAATTAATAATATAACATGATAAATATGTGGCAAGAAAGTAGTTACAACTAACGTTGAATGAGTCAAGGACACACTGCGAAAGACACTCCCGCGATATCAGGAAGCCACTACACACAACCTGAAGACCACTACACACCTCTTAGTGAACTAATTATCTATTCCACGTGGGAAGAGACCCAAGTCAACCTATAAATAAGACTTCTGATGGGGAAAATGTACGCTTTTTCATATTTTAGGAAAACAAACAAAACACTAGCACAAACTTGAGCGTCAGAGTGCAATCGTAGGTACCCCACCGACCAGCGGAACACACGAATTGGAGAGAAAAAGCTTTGAGAGATTGAAAGACTATTGACACGACAACGGATTGTGTACCAAGTAGACAATTTTACTTCGGTCCCGACATCCATCCAGGTAGATAGAACAAGAAAGTGTCATGTTATATTTAAAATATCAAATTTTTTTATCGCACGTAAAAATACTCATGTCAGTGTTCAAACTAGTATAGTAATAACAAATAGGTTTCCAATTGTTTTACAACTTTTAATTAGGTCTTTTTAATATTTCTTTAACGAGAAATAATTAGTTGACTTCAATAAGTAACTTGAAAAAATTACTTTCTAACTCATAATTTATTTTCTTTAATCTAATGGTTCTAAAGAGTAATTTATTTTATCCATTACATTTTAGGAAAATAAAATATAAGAATAAAGAGTAATTTTCTTATAGTTACTCCATAAATAATTTAATATATATTTTTAATTGGATCCTTTATTTTTTTTTTTTAATTTGGTCCTGGAATTAAATTGCAGTGAGCAAACTGTTTTCTTTAACAAAGCATGTCTGTCTGTAAGAAGGAAAAAAAAAAGCAGGATATCTATGTTTGTCCTACTTATATAATTATATTACATAATTGTTTGTCCTATAACATTTACACCATCAGGATCTACAATTATACCATCCACACCTAAATGATGAAATGGAAAAATTATAACACAGAAAAAGGAGGAAAAAAAAACTGTTTTAAATTATTTAGTTTGATTTTTAACCTTGTACATTCAACCAATTTCACATTACCCCTATTTTTGGAGGAACCTGTTTTTAGTATTTATATTTATTTGTACATTAATTAATTTAGTATTTAAACTTTAAATATGAGGAATATAGTTTATCCTCTCTAAAAGTTTGTAGTATTTTCTAAAGTTAAAAAAATAAATTCATAAATATAATAATAATAGGCTGAACTTGAATACAGGTGCTAACAAAAATTTCTTAAACAAAAAAAAATGAAATAAATAATTCCTTAAATTGCTTGGGTTTGAAATGAGTGGTAATTGAGATCGTTGAAGAACAGAAAGCAGAGAAACCAAAAGTATAAGAAGAGGAGTTTAGATAGAGCGAGAAGGTTGTGAAATGGCAGGGGTAGCTTGTCAGAAGATTCTGGAATTGAGCACTAAGATCGTCGCTGTTGGAAGAAACTACGCTGCCCACGCCAAAGAGCTTGGCAACGCCGTTCCCAAGGTACTTTCTCTCTCTCTGCACACACACAGATTCCCTTTCCCATGTTTCATAATCTAATTACGAATTGCAAGTGTTTTCGATTCTCAGGAGCCGGTGTTGTTTCTGAAACCGACGTCGTCTTACTTGAAAAACGGCGGAACCATCCAAATTCCACACAACGAGGGCTCTCTGCACCATGAGGTTGAGCTCGCCGTAGTCATCGCCAAGAAAGCGCGTGATGTGTCAGAATCCTCTGCCATGGATTACGTCGCCGGTATTCACTCATCTTACCTTAACCCTTACATGTGCCTTATTGCTATTTTACTTTAGATCACTCTCAATATCCTAGTCCTGTTTCTTTTATTTCTAAGAAAATTATGGTAAATAATATACTCTGTATATCAAAGGATTTTTGCATCTTTGAACGTTTTTTAGGAGAAAAATTAAATTTGTTTTTTCATGAGCTAAAGTTATTTTTAAGTATGAGTTAATTTGTAGATATTTTCTCATCTTTGCTTTTCTAGAGGATGGTTTTTAGCTTAAGCTTATGCTAATTTGAGCTTATAATTTTTTTTTCTTGTTTTTCTTTTTGTATTTTTCTCTTAAAAAATGCATATAAAAAGTTTATTCAAAACTGTGAAAGTTTGACTCTCGTCCAACTGGTATGAATAGGGAGTTGATTGTTTTTTCCTGATATTACTTTAGAAGTCAGGTTCTTTGATTGGTTGATAATGTAAAAACTTCTACGTAGAAATCAACTCTTGTTATAATACCAAAGAAAGTTGGTACAATTGGTAAGGATAAATTAGAACTCCTTTGAAAAAAACATCACACATTACTGATGTGAGGACATTTTTAGTGAGTAAGTTGTTAGTTTTATGAGCACCCCTGAATCATGTGGCATGCCCTGGCTTGGGTAGTCCACGGATTCACCTAAACTTTCATTAAATAACAAAACTATGTTTACAATGGATAAATAAAGATGGATACATTTTGGTATATCAGGTTATGCACTGGCTCTGGATATGACTGCTAGGGACCTTCAAGCTGCTGCAAAGGTATTTTGGAACTTAAATACAATCAAGTTTTTAGAGAATTATTTTTACTATGTTGCAGAACATAAAGAAAAACCCTGTAAAACAATTGGAGTTACAATGTTGGGATGTTAACAAATATGAAATTTGTGTGGGAATTCCCTTTTGTTTTTTGGCATGTGTCATATTTTGTGTTCAAATAGTTTTGCACGTATGATTTAGACATGTTATTTTCGTAATCTGATCAGCGATGTTTACTTTTCCTCGTTTATTCTTAGTCTGCAGGTCTTCCATGGAGTTTGGCAAAAGGCCAGGACACTTTCACTCCAATTAGTTCAATTGTAAGAAATTGCATGCTACAATGCTTATTTATGCTGAAACTATTTTATAATGCTGTTGTTAGAGAAACATGTTCACTTGGTCATAGATAGTGTTAAGGAGTCGAGAACTACTGAGAATGATAATACAAATTTCAGCTGTTCATAACTTTTTCAAGAATATTTAATCTACATTCGCCAGTATTACCCTGGTGCAGATATGGGAGTAGAAATGTATCGCTGGTAAAATTGGTGATGTGGGGCTTTTGCAATAAAAGAACTTTTACCAGCTTCTGTAGTACTGTAGTCAATAGATCTGTAATTCAGTTATACCCTTTATTCTAATAAGGTGAAATTTAAAATTGTACAAGTAATGGATGAGATGTGTTCACTTGTGAACATGATCTTGCTCATCTACTTAGATAACGAGCCATATTCTTCAACTGTACTTTTCTTTGTGCAGTTGCCAAAGACTGCAGTGCCAAACCCTGATGATCTAGAATTATGGTTAAAGGTTTGAGATATTCTATACTTTTCTCATTATCATTTGGTTGGTTCTAATATAATTGATTGTGCATTGCTTCAATGATGCATCAGAAACATAACTAATTGAAGAGAGAAATGGACTTGCTTTGATACAGGTAGATGAGGAAATTCGGCAAAAGGGCTCAACCAAGGACATGATCTTTAAGATCCCATTTCTAATTAGCTATATAAGCTCTGTAATGACATTGTTTGAAGGAGATGTTATACTAACCGGTATGTGGCATTACTTCTCTATCTGCATATTTATACCTATGTGTTAGTTTAATTGATGAAAAAAGGTCAATAGTGATCTTAGCATACTGTGTGTCATTTAACTTATCATTTGGGCAAATGGGAATTGGTTCAACTGATAGAATCGAGCATTCTTGATTCAAAGGTTTTTACTTCATCTATAAGCCTTCACTGAAACTTATGGCATGTCTTAGGTATATAAAAGTAAAACAGATTGCAATAAAAAAAGTTACACCTTCATACATAGAAACAGAACTATGCTAATTCTGTTATCACACAGTGGTGATGGGAAACTTTGTTATTACGACCTGGCAGTGAAGTTATTTTGCCTCAGAATCCTCCTCCATTGGATCATTATTGAGGCCCGTAGGATTACAAGATCTTAATATGCACAACCCTAGTCACAGCTTGCTCTGTAGCCGTTGAATGTCTAGCTCAAGAAGGTAGCATTGGGTAATGCGCCCGATTGAGCTACAGTCAGTTTAATATAACTAGTTGAAAATGTTGGCTTGATATTTGCACGTCTTCACATTTTATTAAAAGAATAATAATAATGTCTTAATTTAGTAATATGTATTTATTATTATTTAATATTTAAAAATAGCAACATGAGATAGGAGAGAGTTGACCCAGGCAACGCCAATCTCGATTCAACTACATACAGTTGGTGTAAGGGGAGAACAGCTGTCTATTATTTAAAATTATTGACATTTCATACTATATACAGGCATATACATATATAATGTGGCAAATATATATTTTGTGAAGTTCAAATTTTGAGCATATTGAAACTAAAATATTTAATTATTGAGTAACTTGAGACTTCGAGGTAAGTTAAACTTGAGCTGAGAAAATTGGTTCTATTTCTTATTGAAGCTAAACTTTGAGCTAGGCTTAGAGCTCGACTCACTTCCCTTTGTCCGGTTCCTTTATTGATTAAATACAATACATGCATTGCAGGGATAGATGAATTAAATAGGGGAATCTGAGACCCTTGCTCAGTTAACAGACATTTTGATGATGTGCAGGCACTCCCCCGGGTGTTGGACCAGTGAAAGAGGGTCAAACAATTACTGCCGGTATTACAGACCTTGTGGATGTACAGTTCAATGTTGAGAAAAGAGCAAGGCCTATACATTCTTGATAAACCCTGGATGCTACTTCAGTTCTACGAGAAACAGGGGACTCAATAAATGTTATATGGACTTCAGAGTTCAGATTTACAGACACTTGGCACAGTATTTTTTATTTTTCAATTTATTTATGGTCTTCGATTTAGTGCTCTAGATCTTGGTGGGTGTGCTGTTCTAGACTTTTGTCACTATAATGGTTATGATGATATGAGCGCGCTGTTATATACCGTGGATAATGGTGACTGAGAGCCCATGAATTAAAAAAAAATGGTCTTCAATTGTCATGAAATGATGTCATGGATATAACTATAACTATGTAAATAGCAATTTAGACAACAAAATACCCCTGAAAAAAAAACAAGCATAGAAGAATCAATATTTTAATTTTGATACGATGCAAGCTGAAAGTAAGAGTTGGTGCATGACGAAAGATCTCTCTCTACGTATACTACGAGGATGTTTAAAGGTCTTCAATTTCCTTGTCTGTGGAGTACAAAAGGATTTTAGAAATTCTGATACAGTGATGAAGCGGAGAAGGGGAAGAACACATAAAGCTAGAAAAATAAGTGCTGGGATAGAGATATATATAACAGAATAAAAATAACAACTTTTAGGATAAAATAACATAACCAAGAACATGCATACTCTTCTCGTCTAGTGGATATATAATACCCTTTGAAAAGTTAATTGTCCTCCTCGTCTACTAGGATATATAATACCCTTTGAAAAATTAATTGTCCTAATAGACAGCTGTGCTGAAAATATTGAAAAGGTATAACAGAAAATTTCTAACAAAAAAGGGAATCCAATCCCAACAAAGGACAAAAGAGATCCTTTTAGATGTAGTTGGCCCCTGCAGAATAACCTTCTCTTTAAGGTTTTGGTGAATGAACTTGGTGAAGGAGTTGTGGTGGATGACACAGTGGGATAGAAACTACGGGTGTGGGAGGTAAAACTGTTGAACACAAATGTAAACTCTCTCTGTTTTATAAAAATCTGTGTTGTTGAATTCAGAATGCAAGTTAGACTATATAGCCGTACAAACTCAAAACAGAAATAAGAAAATATCAGCACCCACTAATATCATGTATTGAATAATGGGTGGTTTCCTAACAACTATATTCCCAAAAATTAGACCAATAATTGACCACTTATTTGAAATAGAAAAACAACTCTACTTAATTAAATAAATTCAAAAATAACAATTAGTGTTGCTAACATTCTCTTCCTTAAACTAGATGAAATTGCATTTAGTTTAATTATGCTTCAATTATGCCCAACATATTGTGAAACCTTAAGAATTTCTCCAATTTGACGGGCTTGGTCATGATATCAGCAACTTGATTATGTGAACTGCAATAACTTAACTTGACAACTTCATCTTTCATTAAGTCTCTTAAGAAATGAAATTTAATGTCAATGTGTTTGCTCCTCCCATGAAACACTGGATTCTTAGATAGTTGTATAGTGGAATTATTGTCATATAGAATCTGTGTGTTCTTCTGCTATTTAAAAAACATTTTTTCCAACACTCTTTGAATCCAAATACATTGACATGCACATGAGGCAACAATTATATACTCAGCTTTGGTGGTGGACAATGATACTACTGGTTGCTTCTTTGAGGACCATGAAATTGCTCCAGAACCTAGTAAAAATACAAATCCAGAAGTGCTTTCCCGATCTTCTATATCTCCAGCAATGTCACTATCAGTGTAGGCCACGACATTTGTGTTTTTCCTTTTCTTGTAGTGGATGCCTAATTCAGTTGTTCCTTTCAAGTATCTCCATATTCTTTTAGCTGCAAACTAGTGAGATTCAGTAGGACTGGACTTAAATTTGCTGATTAAGCTGACTCCATACATTAAATCTGGTCGGATTGCAGTCAAATACATAAGGATGCCAACTACTTGCTTGAACATAGTTGCATCAACTTTGGTTCTAGCATCATCCTTTGACAGTCTTGTGCCTGGAACAATTGGATTTTTAACTGCATTACAATTCTCCATACCAAAACGTGATAGCACTTCATGAGCATATTTCCTTTGACATACAAAAATTCCATTTGAACTTTGCATAATTTCAAATCCAATAAAATATCTCATTCTTCCTAAATCAGTCATATCAAATTCAAACATCATAGATCTTCTAAACTCATCACACATACTGCAATCATTTCCAGTATATATTAAATCATCCACATAAAGAGTCAATTAAAATTTTACCTCCCTCTTTTGATTTTGTAAACAATGTATGTTCACAAAGACATCTGTCAAAGACATCACCAACAAAGTAAGCCTCTATCTTGTTATACCAAGCTCTAGGTGTTTGTTTAAGGCCATATAACGCCTTCTTTAATTTGTACACTTTGTCTTCTTCTTCCTTTTTCACAAAACCAGTGGGTTGTTGCACATAAATGTCCTCTTTAAGTTCATCGTGAAGAAAGGAACTTTTCACATTTAACTTAAAAAAATCCAACCATATTGTGCTTCTATTGCAAGTATTATACGAATAGTATCAAGCCTAGCAATCGGAGCAAATACTTCAGTGTAATCTAGGCCATATTGTTGCGCATACCCTTTTGCCACTAGCCTTGCTTTGAATTTGTCTATCTCTCCATTCTCTTTAAATTTGGTTTTTAAGATCCATTTTACCCCAACTGGCTTCATTCCTCTTGGCAAATCTGTCAGCTTCCAAGTCTGATTTTTCTCTATGGATTCCATCTCTTTCATCATTACGTCTCTCCATTTCTAACTTTTGATAGCTTCCTCGAATGAAATTGGATCATCTCCAGCATTACATAGGTCAACATCATTTGATAGACCTTCTCCTTTTTCATAATCAATAATCCAGACCGACTCTCTCCTATTCCTTCTAACCCTCCCTTCAACTAGAGTCTCATAATTGTTAGGAGGAGAATTAGTGCCTATGGAACTGTCCACAACATCCTCTTCATTTTGTTCCTCAATTTCTTCATCATCATTATGATCCACAACATTCTCCTCACTCTGTTCTTCAGTGTCACTCATATATTCTTCATCTCCTCCCCAATCAAGAATGCCCTGTTGGTATTCCTCATTTTGTTTCCAATTCCATCCCTTTTGTTCTTCAAATATCACATCCTTACTTATCAATACTTTCTTGTTGACTGGATCAAATAAACTATATGCTTTGGATTCATCACTTACTCCCAGAAGAACACATTGCCTGTTTTTATCATCCAATTTGACTCGATGTTGATCTGGTATGTGAACATGTGTTATACATCCAAACACTCGAAAGTAATCTACTGTTGGTTTCACTCCACTCCATGCTTCCTCAGGAGTTTTGTTCTGCACAACTGTTGTAGGACACCTATTGAGAATATGTACACACCATCTTGCAGCTTCGGGCCAGAATACCTTAGGAACTTGTCTTCCAATCAAGATAGAACGCACCATATTCATGATTTTCTGTTTTTTCTCTCAACAACTCCATTTTACTGAGGTGTGTAAGCCGTTGTCAACTGCCTGCGTATACCTTGACCCTGACAAAATTCTCCAAATTCGTTTGAAGTGAATTCACCACCTCTATATGTTCTTAGACAGACAATGTTTATCCCAACTTCCTTTTCAATCATGGCTTTGAAAATTTGAAACAGTGAGAAAGTTTCAGATTTTTCATGTAAGAAGTAGACCCCAGTCTTGCGAGAAAAATCATCAATGAAACTTAGAATATACCTCTTGTTGCTACTTGAAATTGGTTTGATAGGTCCACATAGGTTTGCATGAACAAGTTGAAGTTTGTTGGATGCTCTCCATAGGCTTTTCCTCGGTATAGACTTTCGATGCTGCTTCCTAGCCAAACAACACGTACAAAGATCTATTGTAGTAGTGATAGATGGCAACCCATTTACCAATTTCTTGGATGAAAGCGTTCTCAAACCATTGTAACTTAAATGAACAAGTCGATTGTGCCCAAGCTCAGAATTATGCTCTAGCTCCACCTAAAAACAAGACTTTGTTGATATCATGGTGGTTGTCAGCACAAACATCCGATTCTCCTTCATCTTAACCTCTATAATTTGTCCTCTTTCACGATGATAGACTTTACACTTCCCTTCCTTAATCAATATAGTCAAGCCTTTTTCTTGAAGTTGTTCTACACTTAAGAGATTATTCTTAAGTTCAGGAACATAATACACATGTGAAATGACATGTACGACTCCATTAATATTTAATCGAACACTTCCTTTTTCCATCACATCTATCCGAGCATTATTTCCAAGCTTTACTGTATTGCGAAAGTTCTCATCTAATTTTGAGAACCACCCCCTGTTACCACTCATGTGATTACTGCATCCGGAGTTAAGAAACCATTCATCTTCCTTTTGTTGCTTAACATCAACGTGAGCCATTAGCAAAAGTTCATTATCTTGTTCCACCGTATCTTCCACTTCAGCATAATTTATTTTCTTTTCCCAGGTAGGACATTTGTATTGAAAATGTCCAAGTTTGTGACATTTGAAGCATTCAATCTCAGCTTTGTTAAATGATTGTCTCCCTCTTCCTCTACCTCGGAAAGAACCTCTACCTCTTCCTCTTCCTCTGCCTCTTCCTCCCTTATCTTCACTTGTAATTTGCAGTACTTGTTCTTCTTCTCCTTGATATGTCATTCTTTGCTCGTGAACCAAAAGACAGCTTTGCAATTCGTCAATGGCCATAGTGTCCAAGTTGTTGGATTCTTCAATTGAACACACAACATAATTAAATTTAGAAATCATTGACCGCAAGTTTTTGCAGTAATGACATTCTCAAGCATGCTTTCACCACACTCCTTCATGCTTTTAGCAATTTTCAAAGTACGGGCAAAGTATGAGTTAAAAGATCTCTCTGCAGGGCTTGTAATTGTGCTCTCTTCACTCGAGTAGAACCTTGAAATTTTTGCTTCATAGAATCCCATATGTGTTTGGATGTATCATCATTGAGGATAGTATCTAAGATTTCTCAATCAATGGCTTGATAAAGATAGTTCTTTATCTTCAGATCTTTCAACCGTTGTTCTTCCATGAGTTTGAGTTTCGCTTCTAATGCAATAGCTTTATTTTCTACTTCTGAAATACCATGTTCCACCAACTTCCAATACTCCTTAGAATGTAGAAAATTTTCCATTAATTTTGCCCAATGATCATAATGCCCATCAAACTTGGGAATTGCAGGTTGCACGTATTTGCTGGAATTTGCCATTTTTGGTCTTTCCTTCTTCTTGGAATAATACTGATGTTGGCACACACTTACAACTGTTTCTCTCACACTCACACCAATGTTATCAAACACTCACAACTATTTCTCTCACACTCAAATTCTGGATCAGGCCCCTTATAAAGGAGCTCTAATACCAATTGTTGAACACAAATTTAAACTCTCTCTGATTTATAAAAATTTGTGTTGTTGAATTCATAATGCAAGTTAGGCTATATAGCCGTACAGACTCAAAAAAAAAAAAATATCACACCTGCACCCACTAATAGCATGTATTGAATAATGGGTGGTTTTCTAACAACTATATTCCTGAAAATTAGGCCAGTAATTAACCACTTATTTAAAACAGAAAAATAAGTCTACTTAATTAAATAAATTCAAAAATAACAATTGAAATTCTGCTGCTAACAAAAACGGGGTGGTGTGGTTATTGTTGGGTTATTATTGAGAGCAAATGTTGGTGTTTGGGGGGAGAAGGATTGGGCCACGTTGGATTTTTGGTGGGTGCTTGTTTGGGGAAATAATGTTGGAATATTTGATGTGGGGCCAAAGTAATTTATGTGGTGTGGGGGTGGATGTGAGAGGGTGGAAATATATTGGGAATGTGTGTTGGGTTTGGTGTGGGATTTTGGGTCACGTTGGGGTGTGGTGTTGGCAACGGGGGTTGAGAGTATTGATCAAGAGTGATCAAAGGCTCTGAAGATTCCAAATCCAAGTGTTTGGTGCAAGGTTGGAGTTGCTGTTGTGTTTAGGATAAGATTTGGGTAGTTTATTTGTATAATCCACTCTTTGTGTTTTAAAACCTTTTTGAGTTTAAAGTGTTTTTTCAAACTAAGTGAAAAACAACTTGTTGTTTTGTCGAAACAACCGATTGTTTTGCTCTTAGGTGTTTTTGAAAAGGTTGAAAACTGTTTTGGTTGGTTGACTTGTTGTCAAACCAAAACAATCGATTGTTTTGTGGTTTCAATCGATTGATTCTTTGAAAATCCTAACATAATTATATTTTGTTAGTTGAGTGTGCTTTAAATGATTTCCAACTGAATACGCTCCTCTATTAAATGCTTTGACCAATCTTTGAAAACTATAAATAATTTGTTTATCTTTTATAACAAATAAGAAAAACAGATTTGAGTTTTTCAGTTGTGAAAGATTGCTTTTAAGTTTTTGAACATTCACATCAAGCTTTGGGTTTTCTCAAGAGAGAGTGGAATATGATTACATCTGTACTGATTTCAGATTATTCTGTAAACAAGTGTAATTCGTTATGAACATTTTGTAAATTCTGGTGTTGTTGACAAGGAGTGTTGTGTGCTCATGAGGTTGTCAAGATCAACATTCTTGGTGTGTGTTGTGCCAAAGGAAGTTTGTTTCTTGAAGGGTTCAAGGTCACTTCTTTGGTGATTTGTGTGTAATCTGTTTTGATTGCTTAGTGGATTGCCCAATGGCTTCTGGGGACTGGATGTAGCTCTTGGTTTAAGAGTGAACCAGTTGTATCTCTTTCTTCCCTTAAACTCTTTTAAATTCAGTTGTTATTGCTTTGCTGGTATAAACAACCGATTATTTCGAAGAAACAACCGATTGTTTTTCTAGTGCTTTGCTGTTTTGTGCTTTATATCTTGGCTAACTGAATTTCTGATTAAGTTTCATACAACGGATTTTGTTCTAGTTGAAAAAGTTTTCAAAAACCCCTCTTAAACAATTCACCCCCCTCTCGTTTAAGGCCATATATTCTAACAATTGGTATTAGAGCTTGGTACTTGAAAAATACTCAAGTTTGATCCTAAAATGTTTTTTCAATGGCTGAAAAACTACCTTTTGGGGAGGGTGCTTCAATTAACAGACCACCTCTGTTTTGTGGTTTGAACTATCAATTCTGGAAAGTTAGAATGAAAATCTTTGTTGAATCTCTTAATAAAGGAATTTGGGATGCAATTGAAAATGGCCCTTTTATTCCTAAATTTGAAAAGGATGGATCTTCTATTGAAAAACCTTGGTCCCAATGGACTGATGTTGAAAATAAAATGGCCAAGTTTGATTGTATTGCCAAGAATATCATAACATCTGCTTTGAATTCAGATGAATTTTTTTAGGATATCACAATATTCATCGGCGAAGGAAATGTGGGACACTTTGGAAGTTACCCATGAAGGAACAAATGAAGTGAAGAGAGCAATGAAACATACTCTAATACAAGAGTATGAGATGTTCAAAATGCTTAAGGGAGAATCTATTGCTGAAGTGCAAAAGAGGTTCGCTCACTTCATCAACCATCTAATGAGCCTTGGGAAAACCTTTGATAAAGAAGAACTAAACATCAAGATTCTCAAGTGCCTTGATAGATCTTGGCAACCTAAGGTAACAACAATTTCTGTATCAAAAGATTTGACATCCTTGACAACGGCTTCATTGTTTGGTAAGCTTAGAGAACATGAGTTAAAGATGAATAGACTCAATGTTCAAGAAAGTGAAGACAAGCATGTGAGAAGCATTGCCTTGAAAGCTGCTGTTCCGTCCGGTTGACCTGGGACGTCTTCGTGCGCGACCTCAACCGTCAGCTAGGGACTCCTTCCCACTAGTCACCTGTGGATTCTTGCAAAGAAGGAAAAAAAGGGCGCCCTAGCGGCCGTTTGCACTCCGACGCTCAAGTCAGCCAGCAAGAAACACCAAAAACTATGCACCTCCGTATCGGAGCACCGCGTATGGCACTCTGAAGGTGGTAAAAAGGA